>SDBS01003295.1_pt1 | contig 15832 bp, 11 predicted proteins | sample 2277091 | NCBI WGS metagenome assembly SDBS01 (sample SAMN10404972, study PRJNA504765) | marine sediment metagenome | isolation source: marine sediment core GS10_PC15, 163 cmbsf | place: Arctic Ocean: Southern Knipovich Ridge | collected 2010 | reverse complement strand
CCGACAACCCGGCCGGAGAAACAGAAATCCGTCACCAGATTTGTAGCCAAGCCGATTCCGATCGACTTCAATGAAACGCCTCTTTCGGATGTAATCGCCTACTACCGCCAGACGACAAACCTGACGTTCAGCGTTAACTGGCGATCGCTTGAACAGGTTCAGATAACTAGCGATACGCCCGTTACTGTCAAGGCGAACAATATCTCGCTGGCACGGTCACTGGATTTGGTTTTAGACGAAGTTAGCGGCCAACGAAGCCGCTTCGAACGTCTCTACTGGCTGGTAGATGAAGGTATGATTCGCATCGCTACCGGCGGAGCCTTCAACACCCGCATTTCGACGCGAACGTATGACGTTACCGACCTGATGATGAGAGTGCCGAATATGCCAGGTAAACCCATGAGCCTTACCTTCAAAGCTCCAAGTGGATCCGGGGCGGCAGGTAGATCCCTGAGTGTCGGTCCTGGCGGGCCTCCGCGACATCAAGGGCGGCTGGAAAAACCGCCTACAAAGTCACAAATTGCCCAACAGTTGATCAACTCTATCAAGAACTCCATTGGCCCTGATATGTGGAGCCCCGACGGTAAGGGTACGATCTCCGTCAGGCGAGGCCGACTGATAATATCTCAGACGCCCCTCGGCTATAAATTACTTGGCGAAACCTTTTGACGTAGCGACGAATTAGCTAAGTGACGTATTGGCCGATTTACCCGCCCAACTGCTCGGCCAGGTTTACAACGGAGATTTCCTCAGGCCCCTGTACTTTGCCCGCATCTGCGCCCTGTACTCGATAATCCCATCAGGAACAGGGAACGCCTTGACAAAATCAAGTTCCTCAGCCTTTGCCTGGGCCTGAAGATAGGGTGCAACATTGTCATAGACAACTAACACCAGCCCCGGCCAGAGGCGCCCAAGAGATGCGTACAGCCGGGCGCGGTCAAGCAGGGAAATGTTATAGCCTACAGCTCTGGGTCTGACGAGCAACTGGGCAAGAATCCCCCCTGCTATTTCATCAAGAGATTTCAGCCTCATCCGATCCGGGACGTCTGTCTGATAGAACTTATAAACACCCTTGGCATAGTTGAAGCTGCGGCGAAAATCGACCGTGTCGCCCTGGCTGAGATGTACAAGTGCCATTTCCAGTGCGACGGAAATCTGCATGATCGCGTAGTGGGACGCCATCCGCCGCTCCCCGCCCTCATGCTTAATCAAGGCTATCACAAACTCCTCGGCGGTGTCTTCCTGGAACGCGCGATCTTTGAACTCGTAGCTATCCTTCATAAAGCGATAGTAACGGTTTGCCTGGTCCAGTCTGCGCATCGCAACCAGAATTTGAATGGCATCCTGAAGGAAGTTGGAGTGCCCTGCCGAAAGTTGGTTATTCTTTAAAAGAGTCTCGCCTGAATCAACCATCGCCTCAATGAACTGCATGTACTGGTGATGAGTTGGTTCGATATACCGCCAATCAGCGGCCAGGGATATCTCGGGCTCGCTTGGGTTACGCGGATTACTTACATATGACATCCTGCCGTAGGATGACATCATCTTGGTCGAGCCGACTACAATCCGCTCGATATTGCGAGTCCTCACCGAAGGATCGCCCATCAGGCCTGCCCGTTCGATTCCACGCCTTGCCCAGTAAATCGCGTGAGGCCAGGGCAGCCGCCAGTCGAGCGGCGCATCGAGATTTTCCATCAGCTCCAGCATAAACGCCGGGTCCATGTAATAGACGTTCCAGAGAATCTGCGCCCGCAGGAAAGCGAGTATTTTTGTCCTGGCTTCGGCGTGCGTAGGATCGTTAATCACACCAGAGACTGCCAGCTCGGTCTCAGTAGTCGCCTTGAAGGGAACGGGCCTGACAACAGCAACAGCGTCATCGTTACTGAAGACGTTGTAGATACCCAGAAAACGTTCGTCGATGTCGAGGCCGGCTGCTTGCAGTTGGTTCTGATAGGCCGAAACTTCCGTATCTTCGATCAGCGTTGCAAGCTGGCTGGCCTGTATTCGCTCTTTACCCTGGAGATGAAGTCTCTTATCGACTGGAGCTTGCCCAATCGGCTTGAATGCGTCGATGGTCTCGGCGGTGGTAACTGAAACTCCGCCCGCCGGCGAGCCAAGCAAATGCTGCATTTCCGCGGCCCATCGCCTCTTGTATTCGCGATGATTTTCGTCGGTATTGCCGCCGATCTTCGAGAAGAAAATCCAGGCCATTTCGCTATGGAGCATTACCGATTTCGGATTGGTCGGAAGAGCCCGCTCTCGCAGTAACTTCATCCCATTTGTGATCCAGACCCATCGTTCTTCGGCGGTATGAGTAGCAACGGAAATATTCCAGGCCATGTTCCATGCATGGAACCGCCAGACACTTTCGAACTTTGGCTGGAGCGTACAAATCAGGTCAGCCAATTGCTTGGCATCAAAGTAGCGGCCCTTGTTTTTGAGGGACTGGGCGCGCAGCCAAAGATAGCTGACCAGCGGAGCACGGAGCCCGCCGGGAACAACTCGCAGCAGTTGGATCTCGGGCGAGACTTGCCCCATCTCCTCAGGCAGTGCCAGTTCATACTCTTTCGAAGCTTCAACCAGCCTATCCTGAAGCGTGCCGGCCAGCGCCAACAGAGAGATACCAACAGCCAGCCAGACCAAGAACAATAATCGCCAACGATGAAACATCTACGCTCCTAGACCTGAACCTTTGCAAGTTCACGCTTTTGGAAAATAAAACACGCGATACCCAACAATAAAGCCGTTCTGACAAAAAGCATCACACCGGCAACCCGAAGCAGGGCCGGCGGACCTAAACTACCTGGCAAACCACCCCGATCAAATGGCCAACCCCACGGAATGTAAATACCGTCTACTAGCCATCTCCCCGGCGACAGCTCAGCCAGGTTAGGCAGGAAAACCTGCATGCCCTTGAGTGTGTAATGACCAATGAGTGTATGAAGCTGCGTTCCGGTCACCACTGCATCCAGACGCAGTGAAAACGTCAGTAATTCACCCGCCATCGCAAACGGTAGCATGCCGAAACACATAAGGCACGCAACCGGGAAGGATGTGAAACTTCCAGCGAGGATAGCCACCGCCGAAATGAAAACCAACTGCAGCCCAATCATCAGCACGCCTTTGATGTAATTGCTCTCAAATCCGCCAGCACGATACAGAAGCGAAATGTCACCATGCGGAATTCTCACGCTCGCACCGAAATTAGTCGCCTGGTTCGGCAGGTTCTGGTATGTAACATCCAAGCTGCCATCCGAGGCTACAACGCCGGCCGGAGCAGTAAGCGAAGTTGCCATCCCCGGCGGATCATCTCGGCTGGGCTCGGCGAATCGGATATTGCGATCGGATGGGTTTTCAAAAATCCAGCGGCTCTTGAGTATGTTTCCCGGCACATTAATCGCTGAGGTTGAAACCGTATATCGCAACTGAATAGCGGGCTTGATTTGGATCTTAACCTGCGTCTCAGGCGTAAAAGCGTCCTTGTCGGTGCGGGCCAACTGATCCGGATCGAACCGAACATCCACAAAATCCCTGCCGAGGCCTATTACCTGGGCATCAACGTCATTGATCTTGACCGGGCCACTGGTGAGAAGTTGACCTATAAGTTTCCGGTCAACCATAATCCTGGCCGCCGGCGAGACGAACTGCCCTATCGTCCCGCTTGCGAGAATCTCCCGGCCTTTGACATCTACGCCGTTGAATCGCCATTTTTTTGTCTGGCCGACACCGATAGTCTGAAGCTTTTCTATCTCTTGCTTAAAAATCTCGTTACGAAATTCGTTCAGGGCTGCGGCGCGGTCGCCGTTTGTCGAGGCCATATATTCTTCAATCGCCGAGTTGAGGTCACTTTCAGATATCCCGGCCAGTCGTTTTTCAATGATCTTTTCAATGGGTGGTGGTTCGGCTAAGACGCGATGCCTCGCCGAAAAAACTTCCGTCTCCATCGCCTGGACATCCTGGGCGTTAATCGCCCGGCCGGAACGTAAATATTGGGCGACTGCATAGCAAGCTGTCCCTGCCACCGTCAATAAAGTTGCATTGAGCAACACCACGCCCAGCCAACGTCCCAAAATGTACTGGCTGCGAGTTACCGGCTTGGTTGCGATGGTGAATATCTGCTTAACTCGCACATCCGAACAAACAATGTTGGTTGCTGCGAAAATCGTAATCAGGACCAGGAGAATCTGCGTTGCCCACAGGCCGTAGGAAAGAAACGCGCGAATTTTCCCTGCAAGCGTACCGTCGCCGTCCATGTAGATCGGCAACAATACCAGCACAATCGCCAGGATGATGATGAACATCAATGCCATTCGCATGCGAAGACATTGGGCAAAGGTTTGTCGGGCTATCGCCCAGATATTGAGCATCTCTAGCCCTCCTGCCCGTCGGAGGGTTTATCCTTACCGAGCAAATCGTCCAGAACCGCCTGATCCTCAGCCGGCTTAGCTGGCGCTGCGGGGTCGCCCTGGGCCGGAGCATCCGGTTGAGGTTTGTCGTTACCTGAAAGCAGCTCACCTATAACTTCCGTAGCTAGTCCGGCGGGCTCTTGTGGCGTTACCTGTTCTTCGTCCTGCTGTGCCATCTCTGGGGGGGCGACGAGTTGTTCGATCAGATCCCCGCCGGTTTGCGATTCGCTGGTCAGGAACTCGGCGACCTGCCCGCCAGGGCCTGCGCCGCCGGTCTTTAGCTTTTGGGCATGCGCTTCCGAAACGATACGAATGAACAAGCTCTCGAGTTTTTCGCGCGGGGCTTCGACCGAGAGCACTTTCTTACCCTCATCGGCTAGTAGCTGCTGGATCTTGGCCAGCGTCTCATCGTCAAGGGCGTCGGTGGTGATTTGCGTGCGAGACTGCTGTGCCAAAAGATCGCCAACCTCGCCAAGAGCCCTCTGCTTGCCGCCGTAAAGAATGCAGACGCGGTCACAGACGTCTTCCACATCAGCCAACAGGTGGCTGGAAAGCAGGACAGTCTTGCCGCGCTGGGCGAGGGTGCTGATGAGGTCTTTAAATTGTCTGGAACCGATTGGATCCATCCCCGCCGTCGGCTCATCGAGGATCAACAGATCAGGATCGTTAATGAGCGCCTGGGCTAGGCCTATGCGTCTCTGCATACCCTTGGAATACTCGCCAATCCGCCTATGCGCCACGGCCGTCAGGCCTACCATCTCAAGCAGCATGCCAATCCGCTTGTGACGTTGGCTGCGGCTCTGATGGAACAGCCGGCCGTAGAAATCCAACGTCTCAAAAGCACTGAGGAAAGGATACAGGTAAGACTCTTCCGGCAGGAAGCCGATGCGGGCTTTAACCTTAACGTCGCTCGGCTGTTTACCCAGGACGCTTATCCGCCCACGAGTGGGGAACAGAAGACCCAGGATCATCTTAATCGTGGTCGACTTACCCGAGCCATTAGGGCCAAGCAAGCCGAAAACTTCGCCTCGGCGGACGTTCAGGTCAAGGTCGGAAACTGCGGTCACCTTCTCCCGCAGCCAGAAGTCCCTGAAGATCTTCGTCAGCTTAACGGTAACAATCAGGCTGTCATTATGATCAGTCATAGTAATATCTGTTATTGGGTGCCCTTGGCCTCAAGCATCGCCTTGCGGATCTGCTTGGCAATGTTGGGGTCTCTTGTTATACGCCAGACGAACTTCGATTCGCCTATTGTCACATAAAACTTTTCGTTTGTCGGCGAGCCGAGAATGTGATCCCTCGCGGACGCCCAAAGTCGATCCATCATGAACTGAGGATTTTTTTCAAACGCGGGTAGCAGTTGATTGAATCTTTCAGCCCTGGATTTAACCTTCTCAATTGTCGAAGTTTTATACGCAGTGGCCTCGGCGATAATCTCACTGGCCTGACCTCCTACAAGGGAACTGGTCAGCGTCTGGTCAATCATCGTCGCCAGTTGCTCGGCACGGGCGATATCGCCTTTGGAGCGGGCGCGATCGTATTGGCCGATCAGATCAACGTTCGGATCGCTTTGGGAAGCATCCCCAGCCCAGGGCCTGCCGACCAAAGTTACAAAGCTGGCCCCGGCGGCTTTATTGAGACCTTCACGGGCCTTGCCTTTAGCCTCTTCGACGTGGCTCTCTGAAGCCTGGGAAGCCTTTTGGGCTAATTCATATGCGGGCCTAGCTCGCAGCGGCCATGTTCTGTCGGTCATCACGATTCCGCTAAGTTCCACGGCCAACGCCTTGCCAGTTATCTCATCGAGTCGCTTTTGGGCACCCCTGCGAATATCTTCGGTGAAGGCTGCCGGTGCGGTCTGGAGGATACTTTTTGCAGTGCGTCCGCTGGCCTGGATGATAGCTTCGCTACTGATAACCAAGTGAATAATCTCATCCATATCCGTAATCGATTGGATGTAGGTTATCGGGTCGCTGACGATATAGGTGCAACTGAGCTTGAGATGCACCAGGCCGCGGTCGCCTGTAAGCAAAGCTCCGTCAACTCCCGGGACGATCCCCTCCCGCGGCATCGGAAGTTCACTAACTTTTTTGAACTTGTCTTGGGGTGCCACATGCATCCAGAAATCGTTGATCTCCAGCGGCCGTTCGCGCACCTCAATCAGCTCGATCTGCCCTATCGGGAAGGGCCAGTTCCAAACCAGGCCTGCCGTTTTCGTATCGACCGTTCGGCCGAAAACTTTCAGCACGCCCATTTCCTGCTCTTCGATACTCGTAATACCCGTCGCAAGGAACAGCACCACCACCGCGATCATGACAAATCGCAGCAGGCGGAAGCTTACATGCAGGGCGTCGGCAAGGGACTGAGCGGCCGGGTCGGTAAAAATCTTACCTGCGGGCGCTGACTTCTCTGGCCCGGTATCGCCGACGGTATCGGTGGGGTTGATTAAATCTTTTTCATGTTCTGCCATACAAAGGCCTCCCAGCTTTCGCGGCGTGGCTTATTGCCGGCCCTTGTTGTTATTCAATGAACTATCGAGCGACTCGGCCGATGGCCCGCTGCGGAAATATTTCACTGCGGGCAGTTCCGAACCGTCCAGCAGGATCACGCTTCTACTTTCGAGTTCAATCTTGAGGGATTCGAGCGATCTCAAAAATGCGCTCAGTTCAGGGTTACGCGAGAAGTGCTGATAAATCTTCGCTGCGGCCCTGTCGCCCTCGGATCGAACCTCGGCGGCTTTGCGGTCGGCGAAGGCGAGAATCTTCTCGCTGGCGGCCTTGGCACGGGCGGTAATCGCCATCGCTTCAGCCTCGCCCCGAGTCAGATAATCCTGCGCGTCCTTTTCCCGGTCCTTCTTTTGAAGCTCAATAACCGCCAGGCTAACGCCTTCGGGCAGGCCCCAATTGCGAATGCCGACCATGCCAACTTCCAGGCCGTATGCGTCTTCGACGATTGTCTTGAGCTGGGCAAGGATGTCATCCTCGATCTGGCGAAGCTGCATTTTGGCCGGGTCGGTATTGATTAGGTACTGGAGATCGTACCGGCCTAAGACGTCACCTGTCTTGGCCTGCAGTTTGGTGCGAAGCTCCCGCTCGGCCCGGCCGACAGTCTTAACCGCCTGGTGAAACTTCGCAGGATCGGCTATCCGCCAGGTGCAGAAGGTGGATATCAACACCGACTGCTGATCGCGAGTGGTTACCTGAGCCTGCGGCGATTCTATGGAGAATTGCCTGGCATCGTAACGGATCACCTTTTCGATCGGATAGGGCAACTTGTATTTAAGCCCCGCATCATCGGTGCCGGTGTAGACGGTATGAATCTTGCCAAACCGCTTGATCAGCACGATATCCCTGTACTGATCGACAGTGAAGGTTACCGTATAAATCCCCAGCGCCGCTACCACGGTTACCGCCAGTAAAATCATTGCAAGGTGTTTCCGCATTGTCAAAACCTCTATCTTCTATTCGTTAGTGATCGAATGATTACAAATTCTTTATTCGTCGGGACTGGCTATGGTGCTTTCGATTGTATCGGCACCCTGTTCAAGATTCAGCCAGACCTCTACCTTATCGCGATCGACGCCAATTACGTACTTGGTCATTTTCGGCAGGACCTCGTCCCATACGTCAAGCCAGCGGTCCAGCATGTAAATTCGCGGGTTAGCGTCATAGGCTAATATCTCACGGTCGAATGCATCGGCCCGGCCGCGTTCGGCGAGTTCCTTCTTCCACCGATAAGATTGAGCCTGGGCAAGTGCCACTGCCGCCCCACCACCTGCATTGGCCAGTAGTGATTCCGCTCGCTGGGTTGCCACAGCAACCCTGGCCGAAAGATCCAACTCGCCGTCATCTTTGAATGAGGTCTGAATTTCCCTCAGCAGGTCCTGATGGGCCTGGAGTGCATCTCTCAGGCGAATTTCATCGCTGCCTGCACCAGGTGTTCCAGCGGGGGCCTTACCGAGCATATGCTCACGGCGAATTTCACGATCGACAATGCTGATCTGCTGGCCAATATTGTCAATATATTCACGCAACTGCCGTGTGAAATATTCGGGCCTGTCTTGTAAGGTTACAAGGGCCTCCAGTTGCTCAAGTGCTTGTATCGCCAGTGCCAGATGCAATGCCTTGGCAGGGTCGCCGCCGACTGTTGCGAGAATGCTATTGGCATTGGCCTGGGCCTCGAAGCGTCTTACGCCCTGGCGGCGTTCTTCTTCGAGAACCTTTTCATAAGCGGCGGCGGCATCTTTAGGCGGATGGATTGCCTGAAAATTGACGGACATAATCGTCACGCCAAGGTCCAACCCATCGACACCCACTGCATCCTGGATTCTATCGCGAAGGTCGTCGGCGGCCTTGCCCCTACCGAATGTCATTATCGCTTCAGGACGCTTGTCGCCAACGACAGGCTCCGTCAGCGTTGCACTTGCGCCAAAGCGAGTCAGCTCGCGATAGGCGGCCGACTGGAGCAGCCGACCAGCGTCGGTATATTGGAACGCGAACTTGTTTATATCCTCGATGGTATACTGAACGCCGACTACCAACTTGATAATATTAACCGGTGGTGGCGGCTGTTCGCCCTGGCTCACCAGGCCAATATCTCGCTTGGCAGGGACAGCTATAAGGAAATCCATCTCCTTGTAATTGCCACCGTGGGTATGATCTTCGGTCCACAGCAAAACCTCCTGTTTGGGCTTGGGGCCCTCAACTGGTTCGGCCTTGCCGTGTCCGTGGCCGTCATCTTTTTCCGACTCTTGATCTTCCTGGTCGTAATCTTCGTCAACTTCTTCACCGAGGACCAGTTCGTGAATCTGCCCGACGTCAAGTCGATGGACAGAGTCTATCGGCCAGGGCCATTTGACGTGAATGCCTGCTTCAAGCGGATCGCCGACGGCCTTGCCCCAATGCATCAGCACGCACTGCTGGCCGGATTGGACCAGGACAAGACAGCTCATCGCCATCAGTGAACCTACTCCGAAAATCAACAGTGGCAAAATCGCCCGAGACAGTAGTTCATAGAACCACGTTTTGGATACTTCAAAGCCAAACTGATAGTTCATCGCCTCGGCGACAGATGCCCCCACCCTTTGCGGTTCTGCCAGCAGGCCCATCAATCGGCTGTCGAAGCTGACGTGATAGTCCTTGCCAGGCACGCGAGGCCGGTACAGATCGAGAATGAAGTTGATAACCAACTCACCTGCAAGAATGAGCTGGGCGATGGGGATAATGAATGCGATGATCCGGTCGGCCTGGGGGTATTTCTGCCATGCAGCGACCAGAGCGCAGATAACCGGAACGATTCCCAGCAATACGCCTGTAAGCAGATAACTGCTTGGTGCGCGAAGCAGACGCCACTGAGACTGACGGGCCATGCCAGTGGTATAGCGACTTAGCAGGAAGCCCAAAAAGCCGATAACGAAAAGGAAAATAGACGCATGTGCCGGGAAGCTCTGGGTTGCAGCCGGTGCTGCGGCCAGCGATTTAATCAGCAAAATTCCGCAAGTTGCGTGGAAACCCGCCCAGGCCAGCGTAAATGCAGGCACCAGGTAGGTCTCGAAGAACACTGCCCTCGTCGCCGCCGGTGCTGCGCGGCCGGCCCCATCTTGTTCAAATAGGCCCGACCCGGCCCCGCGTGCTGCGAGCTCTTCAGATTCCATTTGTTCGAGGCGGGCTAATTGGCGAACGTAGAACATCATCGCTACGAACAGCCAGATGAAAACGCCGCCGGCCAGGAACAAACACCCCGACAGTGCCGACTTTGAACCGACCCACAGCCAGACAGTCAGCATCACAACGGAAAAGACCGCCTGGAATGCCGCCGCCAACAAAGAAACATTTTTTCCGCGTGCCTGATCTGTCATACAAAAACCCTTTGAAGCTTTTTTTCACATGCTCTATTAGAGATACGCTCTTGCCTCCGAGTGCAAGATGGGCCTAGAATCCGCTCCGGCCGATTAAACCTTTTACCCGTTAGCTTCGTATCAACCACTGTTACGGACAACGAACCATCGAGGATTGAATTAATATGAGACAGCTCTGGTCCATCACACATAACACTTTCATGCAGACTGTTCGCCAGCCGATCTACGGTATTCTTATCCTGATTGCCTTTGGGGTACTGTTGGTATCGTTCCCGCTTTCGGCGTGGACTATGGGCGAGGCGACGAGCGACTATCAGCAGTCCGACCAGAAGATGTTCGTTAACCTCGGGCTGGCAACGATGATGATCTCGGGGCTGCTGATCGCCGCGTTCAGCGCATCTGCCGCCCTCAGTAGAGAAATCGAAGACAAAACCGCTCTTACCGTTATCTCCAAACCGGTTTCGAGATACATGTTCGTGCTTGGGAAGTTCTTCGGCGTTGCGGTAGCTTCGGCCCTGGCTTATTACCTGGTCTCGCTGGTATTTATCATGCTGATCCGCCATCAGGTAATGTCCACCGGATCGGACAAATACGACATACCGGTTATCGTCATTGGCATGTCGGGTTTCTTGCTGGCTATCGCAGCGGCGTTTGCGGGAAATTACTTTTTCAACTGGTCGTTCACAACCGCGGGTGTCTACTGCGGAGGTGTTTTGATGACGGTCGCGATGGCGTTGATCGCGTTCATCGGCAAAGAATGGGAAATCGTTCCGTTTGGCTCCGACATTAACCCGCAATTGTTTGTAGCGATGGGGTTGATTTTCATGGTCGTAATCATGCTGGTGGCGCTGGCCGTGGCGGCAAGCACCCGGCTGGGGCAACTGGGAACCCTCATGATCTGCTTTGTGTTTCTGTCGGTCGGCATGATCCACGGCAGCATTTTCGACTCGTGGAGCAAAGCTGCTCCGATTGCCGGAGTTGCCGGGTGGCTGGCACCGAACTTGACTTTCTTTTTCCAACTCGACGCGTTGATGAAGGACCAGGCCATACCCGCTGACTTCATCTGGCTGGCCGTCGCATACGGGTCCATCTATTCGGCCGCGTTGCTGGCTATCGGCATTGGCTTGTTCCAAAACAGGCAGCTCGAATCGACCAGCGGCTCTGGATCCATCCCCAGCGGCGTAGCACTGCTGGCCTGGGCGGGCCGAATCGGTGCGCTTATCGGCGGCATCATCGCTGTTATTATGCTCTCGATGGAAGAAAATCACACCACCGGCGGACTTATCTACGGCGGGTCCGTTTTGGCTGGGGCGATTATTACTTGGCTGTTCATGCTCTACTTCGGCCGCGGTGCCGCGTGGAGCTACTGGATCGCACTGGTGTTGGCTGTCGCAGCGGCTGGGGTGTTTGCAGGCAAGATGCTCGTCCCGGCCCTGGAGGCCTGGCCGGTCGTCGTGAATCCAATCGGACTGGTTGCCGCCCTGCTGATCGCAATCGGCATTACAGTCGTTATGATTTTGCCCAAAACTCGACGTCATTTTCATTCCACTTAAGAGCACTTAGTGCGACTAAATTTCGGTAACTTTCACTTAGGAAACCGGCACGGCCTCGAGCTTCGTCTGCGGGTCGGAGCTTTTTTCCTGGATGTCCATCTGATGGAGGTGTTCGCCGAACCTTACCAGGCGAGCACTGTTGAAGATCACCACCGTAGCGGCAAAAACGTGCAGGATCGCACCGAGAACCGGCGAAACCAGTCCCATCGCCGCAAGGATTATCAGCGTCACCACAAAGCCGAGGCCAAGTAGCAAGTTCTGGTGAATTACGGCCATTGTCTGCTTGGAGAGGCGAACGGTAAGCGAGACTCTTCGCAGGTCGTTGTTCATCAGCACTATCGTCGCTGAATTTATGGCTACATCGCTGCCGGCGGCACCCATCGCAATGGAAAGATCACCCGCCGCCAGGGCCGGTGCGTCGTTGACGCCGTCGCCGACTACTGCAACGCAATGACCTCGCTCGCGAAGTGCGTTAACGAGTTCCAACTTGTCGGCCGGGAGCACCTCAGCCTGAACTTCGGTAGCGCCCATCTCCCTCGCAACGCGCCGCGCGACCGACCAGCGGTCACCTGTTACCATCACAAGTTCTTTGATCCCCTGTTCACGCAGGTCATCCAACGCTAATTTGGCTTCGGGGCGGGTCCTATCTTCAAAGCCTATCCAGCCGAGCACCTGCCCGTCGCGAACCACATAGAGCGTACTGAGGCCTTCCGGTTCGGCGTATTCGGGTGCGTCCATTACCTCAAGAGATATCCCCTGCTCGGCTATCCAGGTGCTTCGGCCTACCATCACGGGCTTGCCGTCGACATGGGCACGAACGCCGCGGCCTGAGACTTCCTCGAAATCATTAGGGTCGCTTAGGGTAACTCTTGCCTTCACGGCCGTCGCTACAACAGCGCGGGCTATCGGGTGTTTGGATAAATGCTCCGCAGACCCGGCCGTCGCCAGCAAGTCGGCAGCTTCCACTCCCGGAGCGGGACGAATTCTGGTAACTGAAAGTTCACCCGTAGTCAGGGTGCCTGTCTTATCGAAGACGAAGGCCGTTAAGTTTCTCGCTACTTCAAGGACGGAGACGTCTTTGATCAATATGCCCAGCCTGGCCGCACAAGAAAGCGCCGCAACCATCGCCGTAGGTGCCGCCAATACCAGTGCACTCGGGCATGCTACAACCAGCATGGATACCGCTCGCGACATATCCCTGGTCAAAAACAGAACAATGCCCGTTACCATCAGGATCGTCGGCGTGTAATAGCCTGCGTATCGGTCGATCAGTCGCATTATCGGAATGCGGGTCTTCTCTGCTTCGAGGATAAGTTTCTGAACGCGGCCGAGAGTCGTATCGGCGCCGGCCCGGCTGACTTTAACGTCAATGGCACCGGCGAGGTTATTCGTACCGGAGAAAACCTCATCGCCTACGGTCTTATCCACCGGCATGGACTCACCGGTAATATTGGCTTGGTTGATGGCGGTCTGGCCGGAGATGACCTCGCCGTCGGCGGGGACATTATCGCCTGGGCGGACGCGCACAACGTCACCAGGTTTAAGCTGACGCGGATCGACGAGTTCTTCCGTGCCATCGACGAGCCGATGGGCCTTGGTCGGGGCGAGATGAACGAGAGCTTCGATACTGGCCCGTGCACCTAGAGCGGTGCGGGTTTCTATCAGGTTCGCCAGCAGCAGGAAGAACGCAACCACCCCGGCCGCCTTATAGTCAATCGACGCAAACGCGGCAACGACCGCCAGCGCAACAAGCACATCCATATCGGCCTGACCTTTAAGCAGATGCTTAAAGGCGTGGATGATGATAGGGATCGCCAGCAGTATCGCCCCGGCCGCGGCAAGGACATCACTGTGGAAGTTGGTCCGCTGTCCATCGACTACAACGGCCTGGTCGGCCCAGATGATGTCAGCGGCATAAGATGCAAGAACCAGCATCCCGCCTGCGAGAATCCCGAGGATAAAAATCGTCGCTCGCCCGGTCTGTACCTTGACCGATTCGTGCACTTTATCTTGAGCCATTGGCTGCTCCGTGGAAAGTAATACCAGCCCGAATCTTTGGGCCGGTAGTGTAAGCAAGGTTAGTGTCAGTCGTTGAATAAATTCAGTGTAAGCAAAAGGCTGCGTCCGGTTTATACGAACCTGGCAAAAAAAAGGTTCAAAGTTTTCTAAATCTTTTCTAAATTTTTCTAAAAAGACCTTTTTATAAAACTATGGCTGATACAAACCTATATCAGTTCTCATAAGCCAAACCGCACCCGAATTGAGCGGGCGTGATTATAAACGCAGCGAAGTTCCGCGCAAAGCCAAAATTGGGGACTTGTTTTATTAGATGGCACTCATTGTTTGCTGCCGATAGACGTTGTGGATAGTTGAGCGTTAAATAATGTCCGGAGTAGCAGCTGATCTTGGATTTAGGTTGACAAAGCAGGGGCTATAACCGATATTATGTACATAGAGTACAGAATGTGCATAGCGTACGTAATGTACACAACTGGGAGTTGGCCATGACTAAAATAAGCGTTACCGACGCAAGGCGGCACTGGTCTCAAGTTCTTACTAGCGTAGCTTTTAAGGGCGAGAGAGTAAAGTTGCAGCGAAATGGAACTGATATAGCGGCGGTAGTTTCGGCGGAGGATGCCGATCTGCTCGAATTGATTGAGGAGCACTTGGACCTGGGCGAAGTTAAGAGGCGGCTGACCGACGGCAAAAAGCCCCTGTCCTACATGGATGTCCGAGCGAAGTTGGGGCTAGTCTAGGAGTCGTTTAAGTTTCTTATAGATATCCTTGCGGTTTCCGACCATAACAATAAACACCACAAGTGCTTTATCCTTAATCTGATAGACAATGCGGTAGTCGCCGCTCCGTAGTCTCCAAATGCCTTTATGTGGGCTGCCCTTAAGCTGGATCGCGTTAGCGGGCCTGGGTGTCTTTGCCAGGCCAACGATCCTCTGATCCACTTGTCGTCGGGCCTTTATAGGCAATGCGGCCAGATCGTCAACGGCATCCGGGTGAATCTGGATATCATAAGCTACTGGCGATAAGTCTTCCTGCATGGCAAGATACTAATCAAACTGCAGGTTAGATTCTAGAGCCTCTTCTGGCGACGAATCTCCCCCCCCTTCGCAAGCTCTTTCCCATCTTATCTCACCTTTTAAAGCATCTTACCCGCTTTTTGAAGCAACTCACTCGCCTTCGGGAGCAATTTACCGGCTTTCGGATAAGCCGATCGTCATATACAATGGTTTGTATGGGAATTTACGAAGCATCTGTAGAAACTAGCTTCCACGCCTCCCACGCACTGAACCTGGGCGATGGCAAGCTTGAGAGATCTCACGAACACGACTGGTGCGTGACGGCCACGTTCCGCAGCGCAGATTTGCTAGAGCCGATGGCGGTGGTGATTGATTTCGAACTGGTATTTGCGGCCCTGCGGAAAATAGCCGATCAACTGGAAGGTACGAATCTCAACGAAATTGATTTCTTTACAGGTGGGCTCTCCTCGGCAGAGATGGTAGCCAAATACCTCGCCGGGCGGCTTAAAGCCGAACTGGGATCGGCTGGCGATAGCCTCTATTGCGTAACGGTAACTGAAGCTACCGGATGCAGGGCCGGGTTTTACCCCGACGGTAACTAGTGGGTCGGTTGGTTTTGGGCCTCAATGCGATTGGCCGAAGATTGGGCAGAGTCGGTATCGTTGCGGCCTGGCCACGTATACGCCGCAGCTCCCACTCCCTAAAGACGAAAAGTGCTAGCTAAAAAACAGCTAAGAAAGTACTGAGAGAACAAGGGGTAGACTTCACGGATGCGGGATGATTGCAACTATAGATATCTCCCTCTTTCCATGGCCGTAATGCCAGAATATTCGATATGCCCCAGGCGTATTGTTTTGAGCGTACGCCTCAAAAATCTGCCTCTGCTGTCCGCTTGGATCAATGATCGATTCGTACTTATGCATTTTCAAGCCTGGGTGGCGAGGATCATCGCATAACAGGCTAATCGCCTTGTGAACTTGTTTGAAT
>SDBS01003293.1_pt1 | contig 15836 bp, 21 predicted proteins | sample 2277091 | NCBI WGS metagenome assembly SDBS01 (sample SAMN10404972, study PRJNA504765) | marine sediment metagenome | isolation source: marine sediment core GS10_PC15, 163 cmbsf | place: Arctic Ocean: Southern Knipovich Ridge | collected 2010 | reverse complement strand
TATTAATTATAGGACAAATTTCCATGAATGTTTTAATTCGCGTTGTGGTCTGCTATTTATGCTTTGTCCTATAATTAGTCACTATGTTAAATAGCCGCTCGATTCGCAATCTGCTAGTTCAAATACTTATAATGAAATAATAGTATATCCCGATCTGATGTCAATATCATAGTCCTACCGTACCCAGGTTATATGGAATCCGTGATGAACGATTCCACCCTTCCGGCCAACAAGGGATCTGCTGGATCATGCTTAATCCAATCCTTCAGGTGGTTGTAGTTCATAAAAAAAAGAATAGACTTCGTCCTGATATAAATCAGAAGACCGATCATGCAGTTTCCTATCCGATATCTCACCAAAGCGTTGATACCACCGCTGGACGCGACCCCATTGGTTCAGGTACTTGGGTTGCTTTGTCATGCCCCCCCTCCTACGCACCGTATGCCTAACCGTGAGGGTCTGCTGCGCCATGCCGCCAGAGCGAAGCGGTGGTAGTGCGGCGTCAGCAGCACCCATTGGTTGGGATTTCCTTCATCCTCGATTTCCTGGACGTTGATGGACAGCTTCGCAACAATTGAATCTTGGCCGCGTCTTTGGCCTATTCCGATGCTATGCAATACAAGTACTTTTGACCCCTAAGATACAGATCCTTTCCCACGATCACCGGTGAGGCGCTGAAACTATCGTCCAACCTGTTGGTCGCCAGAATCTCCAACCGGGGACCGTGCCTGATCACCACACATACACCGTTCCGTCCCACGACATACACGCGATCCTTCGCCGCGACCGGCGAGGCATACACTCCCTGGACATTGTTGAGACGCTGCCTCGAATAATACGATTCCCCGGTTGCCGCGTCGAAACACGACAGCATATTCTGGTTGCTCTTCAGAAAGTACAGGTTCCCGCCGTATAACAGCGGCGACGGCACATACGGCGTATCCCACGCATGTTCCCAGACGATGGCTCCCGAAGATGAAGCGTTGCCACGGGCCTTGTCCAGGGAAATCGCTTGCAGGACACTTTCCCGGTAACCACCCATGAGATAGACAATGCCATTTGCCGAGACGGGCGTCGGAATGGGATTGACGGTCATGCCGCGCGTAGTCCAGAGCTCTTTTCCCGTTTCCAGATCGTAACAGCGGGTGCGGCCTATCGAAGGTGCGACGATTAGTCTTCTCCCATTATGCTCGACAACGAGTGGGGTGGTCCATGATGTCCCGTCGTTGCGGTTTTCGCGCCAGAGCTCCCTGCCCGTGCTCTTGTCCAGCACCGCGATAAAGGAGTTACCCGTATGGTCCCAGGTCACAATGAGCTTGTCTCCGGAAAGGGCGGGGGAACTTCCCTCTCCCCAGCTGTAGCGGATGCCCAGATCACCGAAATCTTTTTCCCATTGGAGGTTCCCGTCCATGTCGTAACAGTAAAATCCACGAGAGCCGAACGAGGCTATGACATGCTCCCCGTCAGTTACCGGAGAGCAGGATGCCCAGCTCGCGTCATCGTGACGGCCGTCATGGGGGGCCTCTACTCTGGCGACACGCCGCCAGATGAGGCTGCCGTCCTTCCGATTCATGGCACGGACTTCGTAGCTGTACTCGTTTCCCTTGCTCACCATACGATCGTGAGGATCGCTTCTTTTCGAACTTTTTCCTTTCGCGGGAACAGCAGTCAGGACGTATATGTGATCTCCCCATACCACGGGAGTTGCATGCCCAATACCAGGAACGGGGACTTTCCAGCGGATATTGTGGTTTTCTCTCCACCAGACCGGAGGATCACCACGGGGTGCCTCGCCTGTCATCAATGGGCCCCTCCACTGCGGCCAGTAGATGAAAGCCTCAGACGAAGGTTCCACCGAACGACCAGTATTGATGCAGAAAATAAGAATTGCTGCAACTACCGTCACCAACCAACGTTTCTTACTTGTCATTTTTCTCCTTGTTCACAACGGTGGAACTCATTGGTTTTTGCGGAGCGCAGCAGAGTAAAAATCCAGTGAAATGATTTGTTATGTGGGGTTATTTTTCTAAGATTCTGTTTTTCAAATCCATTTGTTCATGCAGAATCCTTAATATTTCAACATTATCAATGTCAACCTTTCGATAAAAAATGATATGCCTGCCAACTCTGAATCCAAATAGGCTTTTAAATATTCCTTGATAATTCTTTCCTAAGACTTGATTGTCTGCGATTTCTTGGCAGCTGTCAATTAGCATTTGGTAGTAATGATCGGCTTGACGTTCAGACCAGTTATCAAAGGTGTAGTTCCATATTTCAGTTAAGTCTTCTACTGCTTTATTGGTTAAATAGTACTTAGCCATTCAACGCTCTTTTTGCTTTTAACTCTTTTAAGTGTTTTTCTGCGTTGAAATCATTGGCAATTCCACTTTCAATACCCTCTTGAATAGCTTCTTTTAAAGCAATTATCTTAGTCTCTTCTTCCTCTAACAACCTTAATCCTGCACGAATTACTTCACTTGCATTTTTATATCTTCCAGCATTAATGCGGCTTTGAACAAACTTGTCAAAGTGATTTCCTAGCGACATTGATGTATTCTTACTCATTATTCAAGTTATTTCTCACAAAAGTACCAAAAATTGGTAAAATAATCAAAAAGTGTTTGTTTTTATCCCATATAACGGTTGAATTCAGCCGCTGCGTAAGCGGTCGGCTTTAGTGAATTGTTATACAGTTTCAGTTTTCTATGCTAGCTTGCCAATCTTGTTTCAGGATGGCCCATAGAGTAACATCCTCATATTGCCCCCATTTCTTCACTCGTTGACGTAACAGTCCTTCTTGCTTGAAGTCATTCTTCTCAAGGACCCGGCCAGTAGCTGGATTTCGCGACATGTGATATGCATACAGACGATTTAGACTGAGCACCTCAAACCCGTACCGCACTATGATTTGAACCACTTCACTCATGTAGCCATGTCCCCAAGCTTTTACCGCCAGCCAGAAACTCAGCTCACCTTGCGAATGCTCATGATCGATATCCCGCACCTCAATTAAACCACAAAACTCTTTTTCAGCCTTCTTCTCGATGACATATGTAACAGAGCTCCCAGCTTCTCGTTCTTTCTGCTTTTGAGCAACGTACTGCTCAGCTCCTCCTACAGGATAGGGATGTGGCAGGGAAATCATAGTGTCGGCGATTTCACGTCTGCCGGCAGTCTTCTGAATTTCCAACGAATCATATATCTCTAGAGGCCGAAGTTGAAGTCGCAAAGTCTCAAGAACAGGTTGTTCAATCATTGTGGACCATTTTCAATCTGTATAACGCCCGTGTACACGCGCGCGGTTTACCGCGACGCTGTGCAACGCTTTGTTAGGCCTTACAAGTTGCCCAATCACTTGTTCTTTTCAGTTGCAGAAACACTGAAGTCGACAATATATAAATCGGTTGGTTCACCGTCTTTGGACGGATTCTTCTGCATGTAGATTGAAAGCATGCCTTCCTCTCGCCAGCGACTCAGATCGGGCAACGGTTCGCCGTTCCAAGGACCCTCTTCCTTATGAATCACCTTCCAGTCGCGATACTGGTTCTCTGCTGTAGCGCTCATGAGTACTATTTTCGCTTTGTTATTGAACATTGCGATCAGGTCAATACCGGGCGTGGAGAGAATTTTCGGGCGGTTTCGCTGTTTGTCTTCACCATCACCAACTGGGCTGAAAATTTCATTTTGATTCCATGTGCCCGTAGTATCACGCCAGTAGTGGTAATAAGCGCTGTTTGCCGGGTCCCTTACGTTATTTGTCTCGCCGTTAAGTAAGTGCCATACGCATATATGGGGCCTGTCCAACGCATCGACATACTGGCCTTCCTGGTTATCCAGGCCCTGTTCGGGTGTGACTTCCCATACAACCAGGCCCGGAGAGTTAATGGAGATTAATTGCCCCGGGCTTCCGATCTGCTGACCGGCGCTGTTAAACCAGTTTCGGCCGTTGTCGTCGCTATAGGTGTAATTCACATCGTGCATCTTGCCCAAACCTTTCTCACGCCAACCCCATGACATATGCAATCGTTCGCTCCCTTCCCCGTAATGAACACCGTTAAGGTATGCATTGCGGCGGTCGCTTTCCTTATCTCCGAAAACGTACAGGCCTTCGTTGTTGGTCACCTCCCAGCGGCTGCTCCAGCCGCCCTGGCCCGGATCATACTCCACCAAGGTGGCTTTGCCGTCTCTGGCTCCCCCGTTGCGTGAAACAAAAAGCAAGCCGCCCTGGGGTGTAGGCACGAACCTCGGGTAGGTAACATTTGACAAACGCTCGCCCTGCTTCAACCAATCGCGCACATCACTGAACAGGGACGCATTCCACTGCACATTGTCCGGATCGGTGGCGGCACCGGACTGTGAAACACGGTAATTAAGTGGCTCTCCATGGTGGTCAAATGCCAGGTGGATTGTTCCGTCACTATGACTGATTCCCAACACCGTCACATTGTGGTTATCGTCGCCTTCGAAAAGATAATCTTCAAATGAAATGAGCTCCCAGGCGCCGTCAGGCAGCTTGCGTCTCCCGACGCTAACCCGACGCTGCTGATCGTAGTAGGTGACATATTGCCAGCCCTTGTACGTATCAAGCGGCATCTGCTGGTAGCTTTTACCGTTGATAAACGTTCCCCATCTGCCGTCAATCGTAAGGGCGGCATCCACTTTGCTCCTGGTGACTTTCGTCACCGTCAGGCCCTTGGGCTCTGCTCCCCTGGCCACCGTGCCAGTGAATAACAGGATGAGGCAAAGACACAGTAATTGTTTGGGCAATGCCATTTGGGAAAGTTGCCGGAAAGATCCGACTTTCATAATAAATTTCATGTTTGTCATTTTTTAGTATAACGGCGGAATTAACCGGCGCCCGAACTTCAGGTGCTATTACCTGCATGCGATACTGGCGTCCGGTTTAGTGATTTGTTCTGCGATCTAACTTTCATCTTTGCCCAATTCTGGAAACACACCTGCATTGTGCCAGCGTGAAACGATCTCGTCACGCATGGACATGGTGAGGATGCTTGATCCGCGGCCTTTCTTCCTTTTCTTTCGGGGCGAATACATTGCGACTTCAAGCATTGGAGTGGCCAGTTCAGAAATCCGCGGAATTGGCGAAGCCGCAAGTGTCTGCAAACGCGATATGTTTCGATCCGAAATGTGGGTCTGCGACATGAAGTCGAAGATTTCCTCTTCTGCTTCTATTACCCGGCGCTGTTCCTTCGGCATCCGTGCGCACTCCTTGCAGACATGCGTGCGGTGACCTTTGCCCGAGAACTGCTCGTTCGGGCGTTCGCGACCACAGATTCTACAATAGTGTCCCATTCATTTTTATTGGGAGAACGGCGGAGCTAAGGGGCTGGGTGACGCATACTACCCAACTTTGCTAACTGTAAATAATTCAATCATTTCATTTTGCTCTTAAAGTCGCTCCTTGCGTCCAGTCCCACTTCAGCGATTTGTTAGCAATTTATTTTTCCCCTTTCATTTCAGCTTCTTCTTTCTCTGCAAGCTTAGCAAGTTCATTATAAACCATAAGTTTTTTTGTAGCTATCCCGTTTTGTACAATTAAATCCAAATCTGTTGAAATAGATTGCAAGCACGCAGCAACTGTAATTTTATGGCACTTATCAAACAAGCTACACTCTAAACATTTATAAGGGGCTTCGCCATGAAGCATGTCTTCTGCTTGCTGTCCAAAGCATTCTTTTGAATCCCATTCGTTTTCCATTGAATCCCAATTCAAATAATATCGTTTATATTGCTAACGTCTAAACTCACCGGATGGATGAAGCGCAGCGTAATCCGTTCCGGTGCAGTGCATGGTTAGCAAGTTATTTCCCCTTTACCATCGGAGTAACATAAATAATCAGAAAGAAAATGATCGATAAGAATACAATTATGCCAGCTATCCACAGTGCCTTTTCGCATCCCGACATCGGCTTTTCAGGTTCTGTTCGTCCCCAGGAAACAGACGCCCATATTCTCTCATAGAAATAATACATAATCATTCGCGTGGAGTGGTGATAAATAACGATCAATGTGGCAATAAACGCCGCGGTTTTGTAGGAAGGTGGAACTAGCAATATGATCACATAAGCTCCGATCCAAGTCCAAATGATGCCGATAAAACGCCAAAAAAGAGTTTTGACAATTGATCTGCGTCTCGATTCATTTTGATTTGACACTGTTTTATTCATTTTGCTGGCTAACGGTGGAATTAACCGGCGCCCGAACTTCAGGTGCTATTACCTGCATGCGATACTGGCGTCCGGTTTAGTGATTTGTTCTGCGATCTAACTTTCATCTTTGCCCATTACGCCTATGCGTATACCAACTAAGAAGTTCTTCCATAATGGTAAGTATAAAGAGCGTTTTAATGCTCTTAATACAATGTTAACAAGTGTTTTATTATTCCATCAACATAGCATCAGAAGGATACCATTCACCATCAAACCATTGTTCTAATGGACCATATAGTCGGAATATGGTATTCCATCCCCTGCCTGGTATGGTTTGGATCCAATTGTTTTCATAACCAGCTGGTGCCTTTGGTCCAATATAAATGTCCCAAGAACCATCCTCATTTTGAATCAACCCTTTCGTATTACTGTCAACACCAGGAAACTGTTGATCGGTTTGAAGCATAGAGCGGGTTTGATTATCATAAATCGTAAATGCCCAGAAGTCCTTCATAGGTGGGTTAGCTGGAACATTAAACTTATAGTTTTTGTTTCCATCAAAGGTATTTCCGTTTTCATCAGAATATGCAATGGCATACTGAGATCCCTTGCCAATTATTTTCATTGACATGGCCGGTGTTATTCCTGTTGCATAGAAATGGAAAGCACTGCGAGCATCTAATAATCTTACCCCTTCATGTTCAAATAAATAGCTTTTATAGGCAAGAGGGTTAAGCCATTGTGTGCCCGGAAATTTATAGAGGTACTCACTTCTTGGTTTGGCCATTTGGGTGCGAACAATGGCACTTCCAATTTTTGCAGCTTCTATTAATATTTCTTGCATTCTGGCATCGGGTGCAAATTCTTTTCCCTTTTCAATACCTATAGCAGCTAGCGAACCTAAAATTTCAGGGTTTTCACCAAACGCAGGCTCAGATTGGATAACCGAATTGATTTCATCATAAATCCTTTCATCCATTTTATGAATGGTATTGAATTTTTTGCCTGACACATTTACAAAAGTCATTGTAGGAGGATTGTCCTTTTGAGAAAGTGGATAAATCTTAAAGGTTCTTTTTGTGTCTTCTACCGCTGGTTGCGGATCTCCATCTTTTTGAAATCCTCTCCAAATAATCCAATGTTCATAGGTGTTAGCTCGAGAGACAAAATAGCCCTCAGGTATATCTCCCTCGTAGTTTGGTGGCAGGATTAAGAACTTCCCTCCTTGAGATTTATCAGGACCTAATCTGCCAAAGTCTGATACATATTTAAAATAGTGGTCATCAATAATTCCAAGTACGTCTGGAGGAGTCTCGATCACCATAGGTTCATCACTGAGCTCCAACCAAGAAGTCATGTATACTGAAGTGGTATTTGCTGTAAGAAATAATGCTTTTGAATCCATTAATTCTTCAAAAATCAAAGCAGTTTGATTGGCTGGGCCAAAGTTCAGGATTCCTTGTTTCATCGCTTCCATAGAAGCCAATTGAATGCCTTTGGTATAGGCATCAACTGCATTGATAAGGTCAAGATAATCGTATACCTTGTCAGCAGTTTTTGGAAGTGGAACACCATCATAAAATGATAATTCACCTAACTGTTCTGAATTTATGGTGTTAGGACTCTTAATGCCATCTGGAATCTCAGTGGTCATTTTCATTTTTTGAATTGGTGTACTTACTTCAGCCGCATCTTGTGAGGAAGGTGTTTCATTACAGCTAACAAGCAATTGTCCTATCGAAAGGAATAGTACTAAGTAAATAGACTGATTTCTCATATTGTTTATTTTAGGTTTATAATGTCATTTAGAATCCATTTTTTGTGAAAGTCTTTAGATTCAGGTCCATAAAGCCTGAATAGTAAAAAGAAATCTTCACCTGTAGGTATCCAATTACTTTCTTTTCCTTCTGGCGGAGTAGGCGCAAAATAAACATCCCAAGAACCGTCTTTGTTCACAATCATTTCCTTTGTAGTTGGTGTTTCTAAACCAGCTCTTTTAGCGTTTCTTACAAAACCTTGTGTCGGCCCCCTATAAAGTAATTCGCCCCCTCACGGTGGAACTAACCTGCCGCTTCAGGGGTCGGTTTTAGTGATTTATTATGACTCCTATTCACTTGAAGCATTATAAAATGTATTAATAATAGAACAAATGGCCTGTTGATTAGATTCGCTAAGTGCATCGTCGATTTTGGCATTCACAGACCTTGATCCAAGATAAGGCAGACTCACAACATCGATCCCACGCATAGCGCAAGCCCGGTGTATTCGATTTGTTGAATATCCAAATACACTTTCATCTTCGACTCCTGAAAGCACCGCTAATCGTACGCGATTTACTATTGGCAGACTGAAGATGCCATCAATATATTCCCCTATCTCTTCTTTGGAAATCGCTATTCGGATCTTCCTTTTTTCTGCCTCTGAAAGGTGTGTAGGTATTGGCTTTGGCAACACGTTGGAAAAAAGAACAGGAGAGACTCTTTCTGTAATGCACTTCATTTTGAAGTTACTGGCCATCTCGCAATTGCGTGCAATGAATTTGTAGGTTCTGTTCCAAAAATTGGACCGTGGGGATTCTTCAAAAGAGTATTCCCCGAGGAAGTTAGCGACGCTACCGACGTTATTGTACTCCCGCCCAAAAACTAACAACAAAGGGAAATCCCTCTCCGCTGTAGATCCTATACAAGCAATTGTAGGTTGCATAAGTATTCTTTTATTGGGTGGCAGAACGGTTGAACTCACTGGTTTTTGTGATGCGCAGCCGAGCAAAAATCCAGTGTAGTGATTTGTTATGTGTTCTCATTGTTCATTATCAACGATCCGTAGCTATTTCTCGAGTTGGTTAACAATCTCATTTGTGGAGATGACTTTATCAAATCCTTTTTTAATCAGACCACTACGTAATTTCATATCCCCAGTCCAAATAGTATAGCCAGTTTGTAATGAAAGCGCAACAAATAGAAGGTCCTTTTTATCAATATTTTTCACAATGTCATATGCCCTTTTCTGATTTACGAAATCTATTAATTCGTTTTCGATAAAGTCTATCCTTTTCAGTAAAAGATAAAGTAATTCCTTCAGTTGATCATCTGTATAGTCTGTTATCTTAATGATTCTTTGATACTTTTTAAGAATCTCCTCAAACATAAAGGAAGGGGAGATCAATTTAGAAGATCCCAATTCTCTGAAGATTAGTCTGGAAATTTTATTTTTGGGGGTAATTAGTGAAGAAATAGCAATATTCGTATCTACAATTAGCTCCACTATTCAAATTTAGACTTATTCTTTTCCCACCAAGACTTGTTTATATCATTGGCCAACTCATCAGCATCCGATTGGCTTGCTGAACTATTTGAGGTGAGCTCCTTAAACTTGATATAATCAATAAAGCTCTGTATTTCACTAAGATCCACAATATTATCTGGAATAGAGAATCTAATTTCATTATTTCCTCGCTCTATTTTCATTCGCTTCAGTATCTATACAAAGATATGAGATAATCCCTTACCGGGGAGGGGATCCTGGTTTATTTTTTTGCATCCTAACTTATCCTTTCTTACACATAACGGTTGAACTCACTGGTTTTTGCAAAGCGCAGCAGAGCAAAAAATCCAGTGTAGTGAATTGTTATGTGTTCTCATTGTCCATTATCAACGGTCAGCGGTATACGAAATTTGAAGTGTTGGCTGAAACAGGCGCCCACAGGCGCCAGTTTATGGCGCACATTTTGCCAAGCATTGGCAGATCCTGAAGGTAAAGGCTGATGAGTGGACCGCTCTGAGTAATGCAAAATGTGTGACAAACCAAATTTAACATAGCGCAATGTTATTGGAAGTTACATACCCCCACTATGCAATTTCCATCTGCGAATTTGGATCAAATTCTATTGTCAATTTTACTTTTGCCTTAAGAGCCTCAAAGACTTTTAAGACTGTTGAAAACCGCACATCTTTGGTATTGTTCTCAATTTTTGAAATTTGAGCTTTTTGAACACCTACCAGTTTACCTAGTTGCTCCTGGGTAAGATGTTGCTCCTTCCGAGCTTTTTTTATCATATAACCGAGAACATCAAGTTTAAGCTCAAATTCAAACCTTTCCCTATCCTCAGACCCTTTTTTGCCAATATACTTATCAGTGAGTTGATCTAAATTATATGTCTTTATTTCTTTTTTTTTCATTTCATCATTATTATTTGTTTTCAAAATAATCATTCATTAGTTGCTCAGCTCTTAAGATTTCTTGTTTTGGAATCTTTTGTGTTTTCTTAACAAAACCGTGAGTAGCAATGACTAATGTTATATTGCTATTACCTTTATCCCAGAAAGCCAGCAACCTATATTGTTTAGATTTATATCTGGTTCGAAATTCCCAAATCTCAGAAGTCAATTTCTTGAAAAGTGAAGAATCGTTTGTTTCTCTTGATTTCCAGATATTGAAGAGTATCTTTTCTCTTTATTTTGAATCGAGACTTTCTAAAAATTCCTTCGCTGGTTCAAGAAAGTTAACCTCGTATTTAATCATAATTCCTTTTCAACAAAGATATTAAATATTTCCTTATTGGGAAACATTCATAAATACTTTTATTTATTTTTTTGAATCCTGACTTTTCCTTTCTTACACATAACGGTGGAACTCACTGGTTTTTACGGAGCGCAGTAGAGCAAAAAATCCAGTGTAGTGAATTGTTATGTGTTCTCATTATCAGAGTCTGATAGATACGCCGTTAATATTGGTCGATCTATTGCCTTACTGCTACAGGCGTGACAATGAAAATAGGACCTATATGAGGTTGGCACTAGGTATCATTTCTTAAACGTTTCGTTTTTATATTTTGTAAAACCAAATACTGTAATAATACCCTCAGTTTCATCTACTTTATAGACTACGATGTAACCCTTATAAATCAGATCGCGAATATCCTCTATATCAAAGAAAATGGATCTTCTACATGCAAATGGCATGGAAGGAATTTCTTTAATTCTCTTTAAAATGTCTGTTTTGAATTTCCGGGCAGCTCTTGGTTTGTCCTTTGCGATATATTCGACTTGTTCGTTAAGCTTATCTTGAAATGACTTGAGAATTCTAAGCTTCATGTTTCCGTATGGTTGCGTCTAAAGTATTCTCAAGTTCATCAATATCAATATACTCTGCGCTGCCATCTTCAACTGTGGAAAGCTCTTTCTTCAGGTATTGTTGAATGGATAGGTAGTTTTCATCTTCTTCAATTACCTGAATATCATCTCTACTAAACTTACTAAGCAATGTCATCAAGTTTTTGTATATCCGATCATTCACTCTCAGTCTTATCGTTTGCATAGCTGCTGTTTTTTCAAAAGTACAAATCTGGAAAGTGAATATCAATTTTTGGCACTAAAGAATGTGTTTAATCATTATTCTTATTCTGCAAATATGTAGGTATAAACACTTACATCTTTACTTTTCTTTCACATAACGGTGGAACTCACTGGTTTTTACGGAGCGCAGTAGAGCAAAAAATCCAGTGTAGTGAATTGTTATGTGTTCGAAGTATTTATTATCAGCGTCTGGTGTATGTGTAGTGCGGGATTACGAAACATTTCACTTTCAAACCCGCAAGGAGCCAAGCCATTTATTCATTATTTCAAATTTATTGCCATCCGTCAGATACGGATTGGCGGTGTTACATCAAAGTGCTGCAGTTTGATTACCCACTTAAAACCGCATTTTATATGAGACTTTGTTATGGGCGGGTTCTTTCTATTGTTGCTGCTCTATAGTTTTTGCAAATATTTGCTTACTTATTTATCCATAGCTGCCAATATCCGTTCCGGTGTCATAGGCAATATATACACCCGGGCTCCAACAGCATCGAAAATTGCATTGGCAAGCGCTGCACCAACTGTCGTGATCGCCGGCTCCCCACAACCCTGGGGTGGTACATCCGGATTATCAACCAGCATAACATCAATCTGTGGTACATCTGAAAATCTGGTAATCTGGTATGAATCAAAGTTTTTCGTCCGAATTGTTCCGCCACTGAATTCAACTTCTTCGAACAACGCAGCGCTAAGCCCCATGGTAATCCCACCTTCAATCTGTAATTTCGCGCCTTGTGGGTTAATAATCTCACCCATGTCCTGAGCACACACAACCTGTTCTACTTTAACCTTTCCAGTGGATTTATTCACAGATACGTGTGCAATTGTTGCCACGTAGGTATTCAAATAATTCGTACACGAGATACCGTATCCCATGCCGCTGGGACTTTTAGTAAAATTATGTCCAAATTTATCCACAGCAGTATTGAGCACACGAATCATACGTTCGTCCGTTAAGTTATTCATGCGAAATAATAGTGGATCCATTCCTGCTGCCTGCGCAAGAATATCGGTATGCGATTCCATTGCAAAAACGTTTGTGTTGCTTCCAGGGCCTCGCCAGGCACCCGTTCTGAATGGATGCACACTTCTTGCACTCCGCGTTTTTACAAGGAAATGCGGGATGTTATATATAGGTTCCGAACTTCGCGAACCGGTGAACAGGATATCACACTCCCAGAACGTAATATGGCCTTCCGCATTTAAGCCAGATTTCAGTTGAACCACAGCCGCCGGACGAAACGCATCATAAAAAAACTCTTCTCTCCTTGTCCATGCAAGTTGTACAGGATGCCCTGTAATTTTCGATAATTTTACAGCCTCGCTGATTTGTTGTCCTGATTTTTTACCACCAAACCCCCCACCCACAAAAGGTGTTATTACATGAACGTTCTCTTCCGGTATCTCCAAAGTCTCTGCAACTGTTCCTTGTACGCGAAAAGGAGATTGTGTCGATGCCCAAACTGTTACTTGTTCATCCTCTACATGTGCCAATACCGCATATGGTTCATTGGGGGCATGGGCAACATAGTGATTATAAAATTCCGATTCAACTCTCAGTTTCGCTGCAGCATGCCCATCAGCTAAGCTCCCTTTTTCAACATAAATGCGGCCATCGGGTGCAGCTTTTTTAAGATAATCGAAAATGGACTGATTATCCACTTTCGGCTCAGGTACATCCCATTTCGCAGAAATTAATGCGAGCGCATTTTCTGCCAGATCCGGCTTTTCATGCAACACAGCAATCAGGTCATCTTCCTGAATCACAATAGCACCGGTAATGTTCAGAGCTTTGGAGACATCGACGGATGCTAATGTGGCATCATGGGATGGTGGCCGAAGGACTTTGGCGTGCAACATACCCGGGAGTATAATGTCAGAAGTGAATTTCGCTTCGCCCGTCACCTTTGGCCTGGCGTCCATTCGCATTGTCGGCGTGCCGGAAACAGTATGTTCGGAAATAGACTTTATCGGCACGTCGGATATATGCCGGTCGATCTGCTTTCCTTTTACCAGCTCTGCGTATGTCACTTTGCTTGCTGCATTCATTTTATCGCTAACTACACCATTTTTAACAACCAAGCGCTCAGGTGTTATATTCAGTTGTTCTGATGCCATTTGCAGCAATATTGCCCTCGCTTCAGCTCCTGCCTTTCGAAGTGGCGGCCCATAATATTTCGTGCTTCGTGAACCTGTAGTGCCACTATCCCATGGACACAGCATGGTATCTCCCATCACCATGTCTATCGAATCAAGCGTCACATCAAGCTCTTCGGCCAGCATCTGCGCCATTGATGTAATGATCCCCTGCCCCATTTCAATTTTACTACAAAACAGAGACACCCGGCCATCATCCCCAATTTTCAGATATGCGTTGAAGTCGGTGGGATAAGCCCTACCGGGTTGCTGCAAAGCAATCGCGCCGAAAGCTCCATTTGTAAAGAAGATAAAAACGCCACTGCCAGAAATCTTCAAAAAGTCACGCCGCGATAACTGCCGTCCAGCCGAAACAACATTATCACTTGTTTGTAAGAATTGTTCTTCATTCATATCCATGGTCCTCCTTTAAAACATTTGCAGTCGATTTAATTACTTGCCCATGACGTTCAGGTATATGCACTGTGCTTATTCCGAACCTAACCATTCCTATGTAATAAAGTTACAAATTTTACCATACCTATTATTGCCACCAGGCCGAGCATAGCGTAATATACAATGTTAGAGCCATGTGCATTAATCATTCCAATATTTACTTTTTCTTTTTACTATAATCAATTCCTAAGTCATTTGTTCTAACCTCTTCCAATTTGTCTCTAAGTTTTTTCTGAAATTCATTAACAACTTTTGAATATTCAGGGTTGTAAGCTAAATTGGTATATTGCTTTGGGTCATTTTCCATATCAAAAAGTTCCATACCCGATTTTGCATCTTCATCGTATTGAATATAAGCCCATTTGTCAGTTCTAAGCAAAAAAGTTCTTCCGCTTTGCGATACACAAAAAGCCATATCTCTAACTTTATGATTTGGATTGTTGAGTGTCTTTATAAGACTTCTGCCTTGAATATGTTCAGAATATTTTAATCCTACTAATTCTGCCACAGTTGGGTACATATCAATAAGTTCGACAAATGAATTGCAAACAGCAGGTTTTTCCCCCGGAACTTTAATTATAAGCGGTACTTTTGCCGATTCCTCGTGTAGGCTAACCTTCATCCAAAAATCATGCTCGCCAAGATGAAATCCGTGGTCTGATGTAAATATTACAATTGTATTATCTTCGAGTCCTTCTTCTTTTAATGTTTTTAGCACTTTACCAACTTGTGCATCCATAAAAGAAACTGAGGCATAATATGCAGCTACAGCTTTTTGTTGCTGTTCCATACTCATTTTTCCATTTACACTCGTAACATAGTTAATTCCTCTTTTTGGTATATCGTCCCAATCGCCTTCAACTTTTTCGGGTAGAATAATTTTTGCAAATGGATATGGGTCGAAATATGAATTAGGAGCAACAAAAGGTACATGGGGACGTACCATTCCGACAGCGAGAAAGAATTTATCGTTTTTATGTTTTCGTATTAACTCACAGGCTTTTTTAGCTGTTTTTCCATCGGCATGTACCAAATCATCTCCATCGGCTTTTACTATTGTCATAACATTACCGCCTTTTCTTTCTATTTTCCCATCAGGGTTTCCTTGTACTAGTTCAGCTTCGCCTTTTGTTTGCCATTCGGGTGCCTGACTATTATATTTTTCATTCCACGAAGCAAGGTCATCTGTTCCATCGCTTCCTCTTTCAATATCAATTGGGATTCCCATATGGAAAATTTTACTCACTCTAGCTGTGAAGTATCCATTTTCTTTAAAAAGTTGTGCCCATGTTTTACGTTCATCGCCAATATTTTTGCGTCCACTTACATATCCAAAAGTTGTTGTGGCATGTGGGTAATATCCACTCATAAAAGAAGCTCGCGATGGTCCACATACAGGAAACTGGCAATATGCTTGAGTATATCGTACTCCTTCTGAGGCAAGTTTGTCGATATTTGGAGTTTTACAAACCTTATTTCCATAAGACGATACTGCAGTCGCTGTTAAATCATCGGAAATAATAAAAAGTACATTGTAATCTTTTTTTTGAGTGCAGGAAAATAAAGTTATTCCTAATAGTAATATTAAATATTTCATAGGTTTAATGGTTTATATTTATTTTTCTCAATAACTTTCTATTTTTAAGCATATGCTTGCATTGGCTCTAACGTACGTGTATATTGATTGTTCTTATACTGCTAATCTATAGTATAAAAA
>SDBS01003292.1_pt1 | contig 15840 bp, 12 predicted proteins | sample 2277091 | NCBI WGS metagenome assembly SDBS01 (sample SAMN10404972, study PRJNA504765) | marine sediment metagenome | isolation source: marine sediment core GS10_PC15, 163 cmbsf | place: Arctic Ocean: Southern Knipovich Ridge | collected 2010 | reverse complement strand
TCGCGGTAGAGGACGGTAAGACCGGTTACCTTATTAATCCTAGAGATGTCAAGGATCTCAAAGAGAAGATTTTGTTTTTGTATAAAAATAAAGATGTATGCACGAAATTCGGAGAATATGGACATGAACGAGTTATAAAGCAATTTAATTGGAAAAAAAATGTTTTAGAATATCAAATCCTTTTAAAAAAGTGTTTAAAAGATTTTAAAATATATTAAAATTAATTTCTTACATACATGCGTATGATATGTAATTAATTTCAATTCAATTCCTTTTTAAAAAATTAGATAAAAATTTTAGGCAATTAAAACATTATCAATCATATACTGAAAATGAACTAAGTCTAAATATGATAAAATTAACAAAAACATTTAATCTCTTTTTGGGATTTATCTCAAAAAAAATAGGAATGAATATTAGACATTTATTTTCATGGTCATTATCTAAACTTTATAACAATGAAGTTGATGAAAATTTAATAGTGTTTGGTTCTACAAACGGAGATTCATTTTCAGGTAATAGTAGAGATTTATTTCTTTATCTAAATAAATATTCAAATTATCATTGTATTTGGTTTACTTCATCTTCAAAGATTTTAAAAGAGTTAAAAGAGAAAAAGTTCAATGTTGTTTTAAAAAATAAATTGTTTAGATCAGTTAAAATATTAAAAGCAGCGAAGTACATTTTTATCACTCATGGATTTGGGGATATTTTATTAGTTGATTTTTCTCCGGATACAATCGTAGTACATTTAGACCATGGTAGCGCTTTAAAGTTAATAGGCCATGGTCTTAAAGAAACTTTTCTGAATTCCTTCCAGAAGAGAGTACATGAATATTGGAATAAGAAAATAAGTTTTTTGACTGTAACTTCTGAAGAAACAAAAAGAACAAAACGATTTAGTTATAATCTGCCACCCGAAAAGGTTTTAATAACAGGATATCCAAGAAATGAAATTCTTGTTAAACATAGCGATATAACAATTAGTGATATTAAAGAAAACCTGAATATTAAAAATCAGAGTGAAGTTATATTATATGCTCCTACATTTAGAGATTATAAACATCTTAATCCATTGAATAAAAAGTTCCTTGATAATTTAGATCACCTCTTAGTTAAAGATAATAAGATTTTCCTTTATAAACCTCATCCTTTTGAGCATAAAATAGATCTTAGCATATATGAGAATATAATTTCCATAGATCCTAATATTGACATTCGGGATTTGTTAGTAATTGCTGATTTATTGATTACTGATTATTCTGGAGTCTTTTATGATTACCTTCTCACTATGAAACCGATAGTTTTTTTTCCTTATGATTTGGACAAATACACAGACGTGAGAGATTTTTTTTATGAATATGAGAAATTTGTACCGGGACCAATAGTAAAAACAGGAGAAGAATTAATCCTTAAATTAGATACTATTCCTCAATGGGATCAAGAATATATAGAAAAAAGGAAAAATACAAGAAATAAATTCAATAAATTCCACGATGGTAATGCAATTAAAAGAATAGTAGAATTTTTTGACTTAAAATTACTAGTAGAACAATATCCTCTAATTAAATACCCTGAAATTATATTAGAAAAACCTATAGGAAGACTAACTAATATTTTCAATAATTTTTTAGATTTTGTTTCCAAGAAAATAGGTATGAATCTAAAGCATTTATTTTCTTATGCTATATCAAAATTGTATAATGATAATGTCTCTGAGAACCTATTAGTTTTTGGAAGTACAAACGGTCAAGCTTTCGCTGGTAATAGTAAAGTACTATTTCAATACCTAACCAAACATTCCAATTACCATTGTGTGTGGATAACCGCATCTGAAAAAGTGTATAATGATTTAAAAAAACAAAAATATCAGGTAGTTCTGAATAAGAATTTAATCCTAACAATTCGTATACTAAAAGCAGCTAAATATATTTTTATTACCCATGGTTTTGGAGATATATTTTTTATTGACTTCTCACTAAAAACTAAACTCATCCATTTAGGGCATGGAATATCTTTCAAAAAAGGTGGACAAGATTTACAGGAAAATTTTATGCCTTTTACAGAAAAATTGATTAATAAAAAGTTGGTTGAAAGTATGAGTTTTTTAGTAGATTCATCAGAGGAAACTAAAAAACATAAATTAACAAGATTTGGAATTTCATCTGATAGAGTTATGGTGACGGGCTATCCAAGAAATGACATTCTTGCTAACCATACTAAAGAATTAGAGGAGAAAATAAAAAATCGATTAAAGATTAATAAAAATTATGAAATAATTCTTTATGCACCGACTTTTAGAGATTATGAATATCAGATCCCATTAAATGAAACATTCTTGGATAATTTAGATACCTTCCTCACAAATGAGAATAAAATTTTGATATATAAACCTCATCCATTTACAGAGGATATTGACCTAAGTAGATATAACAATATTTTATCAGTAAAACGAAATGTGGATATAATGGATCTATTAATTATTGCTGACGTCTTAATTACGGATTACTCGAGCGTATTTTATGATTACCTTTTAACTCTCAAACCTATCATTTTCTTTGCTGATGATTTAGAAAAGTATACTGAAATAAGAGATTTTTATTACGATTATGAGTCTTTCGTTCCGGGTCCAATAGTGAGATCTGGAGAAGCTCTTATTGAAAAATTGAATAATCTTGAAACATGGGATTCTGAGTTTAGAGAAAAAAGAAGATCAATGCGAAATCAGTTCAATAAATACCATGATGGAAGAGCTACTGAAAGAATTATAGATTATTTAAATCTTAAGACGTACTAATGTACTTTTTTATTGATAAAAATTAAAAAAAATCTTTTTCCATTTTACTATCGCTTTTTCAATATTCATTTCATTATAAACAAACTTGTATGCATTTTTGCTGAAATTGCTCCACAAATCTGGATCGTCAAGTAAACACCTTAGATTATCTTCCAATTTGTCCAAATCATTATGGCAAAAGATACCGACTTTATATTTATTGATGAAATCATCTGGATTAATATTAAGACTAAGTAGTGGGGTTGAATAGTTCATTGCTTGATTAAATGAGTTAGGAAAACCCTCTGTTAGAGATGTATTTACAAATATTTTCGCATTTTTATAATATCTTTCTACTTCTGAAAAAGGAACACCTGGAATGAACTGAAGGTTTTTTACTCTACCTGCTTCACTCATTATATAATCGAAAAACTTTTGATCATCAGCTATAGGCATAATCATTATAAATTCCTCTTTTGGGAAAGCTTCAGCTAATCTAATAAATATTTCAGGTCTTTTCCATTTTTCACTTCTGGCAACCCATAGAATAAACTTTCTCTTCTCGTTATTTACTTCTTGGATAGGATATGAGTTTCTAATTACATTTGAAGGATAATCAAATGTCTTTTTTAACATTTCTTGATCTTCAACATTTTGTACAACTATATGATTAACATTGATATAGCCAAGTAAAAACAATAAATATTTACCATGCCCTCTTCTAATTTGTTTTAAAATAATTTGCTTATCAACTTGATGTTGGTGTTCAGTTCGATGAATATGGATTTTCTTAAATATTTTACAGTAAAAATTAGTAAATCCTACATATTTAGATAGGTTAGCTGTAAAATATATATCAGCATTGATTTGAGCCAATCGCAAGTAAAATTTAAAAATAGCGCTGAGATAGTTTACAATTGATTTTTTCTGTGAATAGGTTTTTACAACTTTTATATTGTTGTAAATTTCAAGAGATTTTTGCCCAAAATCAGCTACTAAAAAATACACATCAAAACGTTTATCTTTTGCGAGTTCAGTTGCGATATTAACTAGATCTACTTCAGCACCTCCAATTTTTGCTTTAGACGTTGGATTAAAAACCGCATAAGCGTAAGCTTGAACAAAACATATTTTCGGCATTTTTCTTTATTTTTCTTTATTTTGTTTTCTTAAACACTGCTTCAAATGATTTAATATTTCTTATATTATATTCCTCATAAAAAATAAATTCTAAAAACACATTACGATTATTTATGAACCGAAATTCTTCACCACTCTGAGTTCCAAGAATTAATTCGTTATTTTCAACATAAATATCAAATTTATGCATTCCAGTCCAAGATTTTCTTGTTCCTTCTTTTATATTACTGCAGACAAAAAGAAATCCCCCTTTTTTAAGTAAATGATAAGCATTATTAAAACATTTAACAGGGTCTTTCACGTGGTCTAAAGAATTTTGAGCAAAAATAATATGAAATGACTCTTTTTTAAAATGTTCTAAAAGATCTTCACCATCAAGCTTTATAGGAGTGATAGGATATTTATAATTTAATTTTTTCATAATTTTATCATAAACTTCAGCTAAAGGATCAATGGCCGTAACTTCTAATAAGTCATTATCAACCCAGTAGGATAAATTTGAATTAGGTCCAGATCCTATCTCTAAGGTTTTTAGGGCCTCAACATTAAATACTTGATTTTTTAATTTCTGAACCTCTCCAATAATCCCCTCAGGAAATGCGTTATCATTTCTCCGGCAAGATTCTAAAAAAGCTACCGGATCTTTTAGTTTAACTAAGAATAAACTTTCATAACTATAAATTTCAGAGGAAACATTTCTTTCTCTTTTTATAAAAGCCTTTATCGAAAGAAACAATGATTTCAGTAATAATTTAATATTAGTTATATTTAATTTACTCTCTTTGAATGCTGTTTCGATAAAAACATGAAATTTCTTTACAAATTTAGGCTTTTTCATCTTTTATCAGGAAATCATATCAATCATATCAATTTTACAAATCTTTTATCAAATTACAGTAATCCAATTTTATAAATCAATTTTAACATATATGCTTTAAATTTATATAGTTGTCCTCTTCTTAAATACAACCTTATCCGTTTTTTGATTGAAATTATATATTCTTTATGCAATTCTTCTGAATTGAATAACTTATATGCATTAAAAAATTCTTTAGAACATATTTTATACCTATACCAATTCCATGGCCTTTTTAATTTATACATATTTAGACTCAATTTCATAGAAACTAAATCATGAATCTGTTCTCTTTCATTAAAAAATGGAACATCCGCTAAATAGAATTTCCCATTGGAATATAGAACATCATGAACTTCTAGATGACTATGGGAGAACCCTTTATCGTGAAATAGCTTCATTTTCTTTCCAAAATCATAATAAACATTGGGTTTTAAAATATCAACAAGTTTTTTACAATTTATGAATTTTGAAACTAGATACTCATTCTTTTCGGAAAAATATATAGGTTCAATAAGTTGTAAATTTTCAATGCCAATCTTATCCCAGTATTTTTTTAAATATTGATACTCCTTGAGTATCCATTCACGTTTCCCCTTGTTTATTTTAATAAAATAATTCCTATCTTTATCTATATAATAAGAATTAGATCCCCCGAAAAAGATTTTTTTAATGGGCTTTAATCTAGAATCCATAGTGTTTCTCTTAAATTCATGTTGAATACTATATCTTAATAGTTCAAAATGGTTTTATAAGGATAATTTTTTTTTTATATTTAATTAAAAGCCTTAATTTTTAATAGATTTACTATTTTGGGTTAATTTCATTATTTAAACCGTTTTAAAAAAAGAATATAATAATTTGAATAGGGCTTTAGTGCTTTAAATTAACTTTAAATTTCATATTTATATTATATATTTAACATTGCATTATTCTTAAATAAGAATGACCAAATCTTAAAGAAGATTTCTCTAAATATCATGAATTTGAGAATTTTAGATAACATACTAAAAAGGATAAAGATCATTAAACTTGCCAAAGTTTTAAGATTAAACCCTCATTTCTTCTTTGATCTAGTAATTTTTCATTTCTCTAAACTATTCAAAGCAAATGTTAATGATAATTTAATAGTATTGGGGGCTGCGAATGGTAAAGCATTCATAGGAAATCCTAAATATTTATACCTTTTCTTGAAAAAGAATACAAATTATAAATTACTCTGGTTTTCAAAATCTAAAGACCAAATCAAAAAATTGAAACAAGAAGGGATAAATTGTGTTTATGCTTATTCCTTAGATGCTATAAGGACTTTAAGAAAGGCTAGAGCTGTATTTGTCTCACATGGATGGGGTGATATTCTACCAATAAAATTTCCCCCTCGAACTGTAGTAATTCAAACATGGCATGGAGGATTTATAAAAATTAAAGGAAAGAATCCTTATGTTACATCATATATTAATTCTAAATGGACAACTTTAACACGATTAAAAATTAGATATTATCAATTTTTTGACTATGTTATAAGTAATTCTTCTGAAAAATTTCAGTTAAATATCGCCTCGAATGTGTTTAAATTCCCTGTAGAAAGAATAATCACAACAGGTTATCCTAGGAATGATATTCTATTTTCAAATGATTCTAACTTAATAAAAAAGATAAAAAAAAATTATAATATACCAGATAAAATCAAAAGAATAATTTTATACGCTCCGACATATCGTGAAGTCATCTCTACGAAAAAGCCTTTTGAGAAAGAGGACCTTATCGAGTTAAATAATTTATGTAAAGACACAGAGACTATCTTTTTAATTAAAGCTCACATTAACGAAGAATTAATAAATTTCACAAATTTTGAATATATACAACTTGCCAGTAAAAATACTGATATTCAAGAACTATTATTAATATCAGATATATTAATTACTGATTATTCCTCAGTCACCTGTGATTTTTTATTATTGAAACGCCCAATCCTATTATATACTTATGATTATGATGAATACATTAGTTATCGAGGGATTTATTATAAAAATTTAGAAGAAATTGCTCCTGGTCCATTACTTTATACAGCAAATGAATTGATTGATGCTATCAAAAATATTTCGGATATCTTTGAAAAATATAAAGCAAAAGCAATAAATATAAGAGATTTTTTTAATAAATTTAATGATGGGAACTCTTCTGAAAGATTGTTGAGATTTTTAAAATTAATATAGTTTCTAGAAGAAGATCATAAAGGATATCATAAAAATAAAAAGAGACTAATGGGATTTAAAAAGCTTTATCAATATCTTAGAAAAACTTAATACTAATTGATAAATCCGTAAAAATCCTTAGTTTTATCGTTTATGATATCAAGCATATTAATCAATCTGTCTTTGTAGTTATGTTTTTCTTTGGCTAATTTTTCAGCATTTATTTTTATTTCTTCCCGTAAATGATCATTGTAAATATATTTATCCAAAAGGTGTTTTAATTCATGTTTATTATGATACCATAACATATGTTTCTCATTTTCTGCTAATTTTTCTAATCCCTTAAAATAATTTGTAATGAAACAACAACCTCCAGCAAGAGCGATATAGGGTCGATTCGAAGCATATAACTCTAAATCTTTAAAATAGGGTGTTCCACCAAAAATTATCTTACACTTAGAGTAATATTCTGGAAGATTATTATAAAGATTTTTGAAAATTTTGACCTTGAAATGCTGTTTAATAAAATTTAGCATTTCAGTTCTTTCTTTATAAAATGGATGATATGAACTCAGTTGACCTGAAAATCCTACATCATATATTTCTTTAATCGATTTGTTTCGATGTATTATTTCAGGCATTATTCCTAAAGGCATGTAATATACCTTATTTAAATTATAAGTTCTTTTGTATAAAGGAATTTCTCCTTTGCTTGTTATAAACATATAATCTATAATATTATCAAAATCAAATTTTTCGGGTGTGATTATATCCCATAACCAATAAATTACTTTGATTTTTGATATTTTGAAATATTCCCCATATTTTTTTAAAAAATCATGGGCATCTTTGCCTCCGGCCCATAGAATATCAGGATTAAACAGTTTAATCTTTTTCAATAAGTAAGGGAAGGAGTTATCTCTAATATCAAAAATCTGGATATTAAATCCCAGTTTTTCAAAAGCCCTTGCTTGACTATCCCATCTAGCATTATTTAAAAAAGCATATCTGAGACTATAATTACCTAATAAAAATATTTTTGTTTTTCTTTTATTTAATGGAAAATTATATTTATTTTTAATAAAAACTTGAATTAATTTAAAAGATGTAGCTAAATTAATCCACTTAAATTTAATATTATTATCATCTAAAATTCTTGTTAAAATACCCTTATCAAAAAATTGAGCAGATTCACTTGAAGAATGATTTTTTTTTTCGGGGATTATTGCCAATATATTAGAATTTGTTTTTAATACTCTCCTTAATTCATGAAATATTTTTTGATTACTTGAAAAATTACAATACTCGAAATAATTTGCAATAATCGCACCATCGAAATAATCTTCAGAGATATTTAAAAACAAATCAATATTATTAAAAATTTGAATTTCTTTGACATTTATATTTATCTTCTCAAGAAAGTCTTTAATTTTTTTTGATTCATGTCCAAGAATACATATTTTATTCTTATTAGAAATGATATCTTTATTTTGTTCCAAAATCATGTTAATTTCATTCAATTTCTTAAATGAAATGGGCACAGAAGTAGTTTTAATATTGAGACTATTTTGTTTAATTGCTTTAACACTAATGTTACCATCGATATTTAAATCAGATTTATCAATATTTCCAATATAAAAATTATTTTCATTTAATGTTTTTCTTAAAATTTCAAATCTTCTCTCATTATTTCTCAATTTAAATCGGATTTTTATAATTCCGCCCGGAGTTAATTTCTCTTTCCATGATTTTATTAACTTATTGAACTTTTGTAGTGGAAAGTATTTAAAAAAATGATTTATATAAATCATTTGACAAGATTCAGATTCAAAGGGTAAATTTTTAAGATTTGAGCAACAGAAAGGATTATTTGAGAGATGTGAATCTAATTTTATGAAGGGAATATAATTTCTTCTTCTGGTAAAACCTATTCGAATTATCCAAAATTGATTAATTAATCTGAAATTAGCAGATTTTTTTAATGAAAAATAAAACCGAAAAACAATCTTATGTCGAAAGATTAATCGGAAAATGGAAGAAATAAAAGAATTAAATATGCTATTCTTAAGTATCCTATAATAAGTTCTTTCTATAGATTTTAGGATATGTTTGGATAAAAAATGCTTCTTTATTTTTTTAACCTTATTGTTAAATTGCATTGAATATTAAAATTTTTTATTTGAGAGTAAATGAATGAGTTATACTTCTAATATAATCTAATCCTTTAGGATAATATTTTTTAAATCTTATATAATTTAACTTATTATTAATATAATAAAGAAGAATTAATACTTTCATTTCATATGGATAGTACAGTAATTCTGGTATAATAGCAATGATAAGAAATTCTTTAGGTCCCGATTTCATTGGAATAGGAGCAATGAAATCCGCTTCAGGATGGATTTTTAAAAGTATAAGACAACATCCTGAAGTCAGTGATAAGAATATGAAGGAACAATATTTTTTTAATAAACCATACAACTACAGAAAAGGAATTACTTCTTATTATTCTATATTTAGTAAAAGTCCAAAAGGTAAGATTAAAGGAGAATTCACTCCCTCTTATATGTTATCTCCTCAAGTACCTTCATTGATTCATAAACATTTATCGAATGTGAAAATAATTGCATGTCTAAGAAATCCCGCTGAAAGAGCCTATTCTGATTATAGATACAATATTCAAGAAAATGGGCGATTTACCTTATACAATGATTTTGAGGATGTATTAAAAAATGATAAGGAATTTGTACAAAGAGGATTTTATTTCAAACAACTTAAAGAGTATTTTGAGTTATTTCCTAGTAAAAATATTTTAATATTATTTTATGAAGATTTAAAAAAAGATCCTATTGAGTTTATTCATGGCATATATAAATTCTTAGGTCTAAAAGATACCAAATTTATCCCCCCTCTCGCAAATAGAAAACTGAGTATCACCGGATCTTATATCATTAAATATAAGTTTCCCCTAATTAATTCACTGACATATTGGTTAAATTTGCGGATAGCGAACGAAAGTAAATTAAAAAAAGTTATTGATAAGATTGGAATCGAGAAGTATTTGATAAAAATAAAAGAATATAATCGAACAAAAATTATTGGAAAAAACGTAAACGTATTTTCTGTTCCGCCTTTTAAACAATCTACGCGAAATTATCTACTTAATTCAGTATATAAAGATGATATTTATAATCTTAAGAACCTATTGCACAAAGATTTAAGCCTTTGGAAATAGTAAACAAAATTAAAAGGATGAATTTTTTACTATAAAAAATTGTACCAATGATACAGGTATTTTATTTCTAAATAAAATCGTAATCGTGCCAAAATTTATAATAATATTTTATTATAACACCATTTCTAATTTTTGGTCGATTCAGAGGATTATTACTATACTCATATAGGAATTTAAATCCATATTTCTTTGCTAGAGTAATTGTATAATAATTATAACTATTCCATCCAGGAGCGACTTTACTAGGGTGAATCCCATTAGAATTCATAAATTTTAATGCCTCCCCAAATTTTTCGTCTTGCAATGATTTATCGAGGAATTGTTTTACATTACAAAGGTGAATATGTAATTGAATTTCTTCATTTGCTTCTTTTAAAGTATTAATTCTCTCAATTAATATTTTGGTAAACTCTTCTTTTGTCATTTTTAAATTAAAATAACTTTTGCAATAGTCGTAATTAGTGGGAGTAATAATAAACCAGACATAATCGTTTCCTATTAATTCCTTAACATTCTGCCATAGATCCTCTCTTACTATAGCTTCAACATGAATAGTTTTTTCATATTCTTTTTGAAACTTCCGAAATATCTTTGTACGTAAATTCTTTAGGTTCATGTCTTAAAAAATCAATATTTAACCGTTTAGTATTAAAATTTTTAGATTAACTTAAAAGTTTGGCAAAAACAGATAATTGGATAATTTATTTATAATTAAAAAGGATTAGAGTTTAGATAATAATAGTTCAAAATTTTAAAAATGCTCATTTTAAAAGCTTATTTGAATTATTAATAAATAACAAGGAATAATTAAAGAAGTGTTATTTATCAGAAGTATTGTAAAAGTTTGTGCCGACATATTCAATAGAAATATTTTTAGAGCATCAGCATTAATTAGAAGATTAACCCGTAATAGAATTAATTTGAAATATTATGCCGACATGTTCTCTATGGCGCTGAACCATTCGATAAACAATGAGTTCATCCCAAATCCAAAAGAGCATTTGTATATAGAAGTCTCAAACATATGTAATCTTCGATGTCGTTTTTGCGCTTATAGTAAATCTTTAAATAATAAAAAAGAAATTATGTCCAATGAAAAGTTTTTTAATGTCATAGATAGGGCAACTAATTTTGGATATTTTAGCTTTGGGTTAACTCCTATCGTAGGAGAAGTTTTTGTAGATCCTAATTTTATCGAGAAAATTAAATATTTAGAAAATCATCCAAAAGTTGAACAATATTCTTTCTTCTCTAATTTTACTCTTGTTAGTGAAAAAATTATTGATGAATTACTTAAAACTAAAAAAATTAAAGAACTTTATATAAGTTTATATGGTCATGACTTAGATTCTTTTATAGAAATTACAGGATCTAATCAAAAAAGCTATAACAAATTGATTTCAAATTTGAATTATCTATCCAGTAAAGCTAAAGATATAAGTTTCAAAATTAATTTTGGTTTAAGAACAAGCCGATCCTTTGAGTCATTGGATAAATGTGGGAGTCAATTATGTCAAATTGTGAGAGATATAATAAAAAAAATTAAGAGTAGGATAACTATTCTTAGATCATTTAATACATGGGGGGGATTTATCACACAGGAAGATGTTAAAGGTCTAGATATGATTATAAATGATGTATCGAAATATCACAAAAACGGAGCTTGTTCGTTAATTTTTTATAAAAACCAAGTTATGGTTGATGGAATTGTAAATGCTTGTGCTTGCAGAGATATAAATGCAACATTAAAAATTGGAGATCTGAATAAACAAGAATTTAAAGAAATTTATTCTGTAAAAAATAAAGATTATATGTATATAATAGAAACCCAACAAAGAGGTAAATTTAATCCGATTTGTACAAATTGTGATTTTTATAGGAGCATTTACAAGAAATATGATCTTTATCATAAATATAAAAAGAAATCAATTAGTATCAAGAAATTATATCGCTAACATATGAGCTAAACTTCATAATTCACTAAAGATTTTATTTTTAGATTGATATTGCTATAAAAATAAATTTAGCTTCTAAGATAATTCAACAAAAACATCATCCAGAGTAGGTTCAATTTCTTGTACTCTTTGAACGGGATATTTTCCTAAATTTGTTAATAGATCTGGGTAATATTTATTATCCGAAATAGTTATTAAAAAGCCATCTTTTCTCTTAGAAATGTTTTTTACATAATTTAGACTGTTCAATTCTTTTTCTAATTCAGTCTTTTTATCTTTTTCAAAAATATCAAAGCTAATCCTAATAAATTCAGAAATGAGTTTCTTGTAATTTTCCTGAGTGTCAATCTTAATAACTTTCCCATTATTTAAGAATGCTATCCGTTCACATAGTTGTTCAACAACATGCATCTGATGAGAAGTCAGTAGTATCGTTTTGTTAAGTTTCAATAGAATTGAAATGAGGTCTCGTGTTGTTTTAGGATCTAACCCAAGCAACGGTTCATCTAAAAATAAAATTTCAGGTTCAATTAATAATACTCTGGCTAAAGCAATTCTTAACTTTTGACCTCGAGAATAACTCGATACATACTCACCCAGTTTATTATATATTCCTAAATTTGTTGTGATATCTTTTATTTTTTGACTAGAATTTTTAATTCGGTAAAGCCGAGAGAAAAATTTTAAATTGTCAATACCTGTCATTCTAAAATAAACCATTTCGGCTCCTAACATTAAACCAATTTTATGCTTTATTTTCTTAGCATTTCCATGTTTACTAATGTTTAACCCATATATTTCAGCATAACCACTTGTTGGTTGTAAAAGAGTGGACAAAATTGATACTAAAGTAGTTTTCCCTGCTCCATTAGGTCCTAATAAACCAAAAATTTCTCCTTCATTAATGGAAAGGTTTATATTATCTAGAGCTAAAATTTTACCGCCGGTCTTTAATTTGTATGCCTTTGTTAAATCAAATGTTTCTATTACTTTACCATTCATATTTTAGTAACCCGATGTCCCATACTTATTATATATTTTTATAAATAGAAATGATGCGGTGACCGGAGTAATGATAGTGAATATTACTACAATCAAAATGTGATAAATGGTAATATAACTAATAGCTTCTCCATAATTTATTCCAGCCCACCAAGTAAGCCTCATTAGATCAAAGTAATAATAGAGAGGGTTAAGTCTAATAAAAAAATGTAATTCCTCAGGAAATATTTCAATAGGGTAAAATACACAACTCACAATCGAGATAACACTAATACCTACTGCTAAGGAGGCTGAGATATCCTCATTCACGATTTCAAATAGTCCAAGGAGGAAGCCCATTCCTGCAAATGTAATTGAGATAGCCAATAATAGTAATATTACTAATACCAAATAAATTAAAGAAATAGGATATAAAATATAGCATATTATTACTATAACGATTATGGGTAAACTCTTTGAAATTAATCCTGATAAAAGATATCCAAAAAGAATGTTAAATTTACTTACAGGAGCAACAATAACAGCATTTAAGGTTTTCCAGGTTTTTTCATCATAAAAAAGATCTTTATAATTCCATAAAAGAAAAATTAAAGTGGAAATACAATAACCTAGCAATAAAAATAAGAGAAAATTATCTTTAGAATAATAAGTTCCAAAAACATCTTGTTCGATATTAAATAGAGTGCTAAATATAATGAATGGAAAAAATAAAGATAAAAGTGGAGCTATGAATTCAACGATAAATTCTGATTTATATCTAGTTTTTAATTTAAGATCTTTTACTATTAAAGAGTAAATTTGAATGATATTTGTTCTTATAGATTCTCTGTTTAACATCTTACGCAATAGGGAACTTTAAGTATCTTTTAAGAATTATATCTAATAGAAATTTTATATTATTGAATTATTTTTCGATTTTTATTTACTTCTTTATTTAAAGATTATTTAGGAGTAATCAAATTGATAAAATGTTCACAAAATGTTTCATTCCCTTGCGTTGACCAAATTTTTTTATAAGCATTTTGACCATTTTCTGCAATTTCTATAAGATTATTTCTATTATCTAGTATATTGGGAATGATCTCTTTCCATTCTTCAATCTTCCAAGGTATAGGTATGTATGTTTTATGTTTTTTATACAAATTTGGCCATGTATCCAAATGATCCACATTAGGTTTTATTAATGCTGCACCAGAAATGAAGGTTTCAAAATCACGATAACAGATCTCACCCCATCCAAAAGGACTAATAATCGCTTTGGAGGATCTCATTGTTTCTAAATATTGTTTTTTGGGAATTTTACCCAATGAATACCTTGGATTAGATTTATACATCTCTTTGAGTATTTTTAATAACTGATTTCGCTGAAAATATACTAAATCATAGGTATTTCTTACAGTATAATTAGCAGCTAATATTATTTTTCGATTTATGCTAGGTTTATAAAACTGCAAGCTGTTTTTTCTTAACAATCCATATAAAAATTTATTTAAAATATTTGATGATCGATAATCCTTTAGAGCAAAATTCCATGATAATGACATTTTATTTTGATCTTTCAATTTAAGTTTAAAATCAGGAATATTTTTATTTTCCTCTTTCATATCATAATTTCTAGCATAGAAGTCTGAAAAAAGCCTTTTCTTGTAGAGAGGCTTAGAGTATAATGAGAAATCCTTAAAGAATTGTTTCTTTAAATAGATATCAACATAGGGAAGCACATCATGATGAAGATATCCAGCATTATCTGCATTATCAAAGAATAAAAGAGTTTTAGCTCTCTTTCTTATTCTCTTAAGGATTGGAATTATTTCATTTCTCGTGGTTTTTCTAACACTATCGTATTTCACAATTAAATTATTAATAATTCTGGAATCAAATCCAACAATGTCTTCTAATTTTTTATGTTTTAGATTTAGATAATTGATAAAACGAATTTTAATGCCTTTATTTTTAAGATTCTTTAAATTATACCAAACGGGAAACCAATTTCCCATCCAAGATGGAAGTGATAGTTTTTGAAATAGTTGAATTTTTTGAAATTTTTGTAATTTTGTGTATTTTTGATAACTTATAATTGATGGTATAATTATATCTACATTTATCATTAAATCAAAGCTCGTATTCGAAATGTCGAATTTTAACTTTTACTCTTAATTAAATATCAAAACATTATTTTTATCAATATAATTAATAGATTGCTTTATATTGAAATAGTTAGATCGATTATAATCTTTCCAATAATTTTAACCATGAATAAAAACACGATTCATTATTTCTTTTAAGAAATCTTTAAAATTTACAATCACTAATATTTATTAGAATGAGATTAAGAATGTTATCATCTCTAAAGATTTATTTTTTTCAAATACGAGCATTAGTTATTAAGGATTTAAAACTAAAGGCAAGATATAAAATTAAATTTTTATTTTCAATGATTTTTCCGATTACCACATTTATTATGCCATTGCTTATTTTCAGAAAATTGTTTGAAGCAACTGGAAATGAATCGTTTGGTATCTGGACACCTGATAATTTTATAATTTTTATTTTGTCAGGAATATTATTTGTCATTTTACTGAAATTATTCCCTGCCTATGGAAAGAATTTATTAAGAGAAAAGTATTGGAAAACGCTTCCAGGAGTATTTTTATCTCCAGTAAATGTTTTCAACCTATTAG
>SDBS01003291.1_pt1 | contig 15841 bp, 14 predicted proteins | sample 2277091 | NCBI WGS metagenome assembly SDBS01 (sample SAMN10404972, study PRJNA504765) | marine sediment metagenome | isolation source: marine sediment core GS10_PC15, 163 cmbsf | place: Arctic Ocean: Southern Knipovich Ridge | collected 2010 | reverse complement strand
TTTCCTGCGCTATGCACTATTGAAGTAATACCTTCCACGGCCCATCTTCGGCCCGCGGTTCCGGTGATCTTCAGTCCGTATGCTTGCCCACGGGCCGATGGATAAGTGGTACCATTGACCCCCGCAACCCAAGTTCCTGTGTCAGAGCTCGCAACCGAATAAGTTGCCTCCTCTGTGATCGCCGGGTATGTGTTCCAAGTCACGTCCCCACTTGATTCAGCCATGACAACACTGACTGAATTCAGGCTCCCGAGTTGCGAATCAGGGGCTATCGATATCGGGCCAATGACGACGTAGGACGAGAAATTAGTCCCATCGTCCGCTTCAGATAGGTGACTGTGTCTGCGCAATTTACCATCTCTTCCGCCAAGGATGACACCCGACTCTTCGATTGCAGTGGCTTGCATCGAACAGGTACAGGTAGGCTCGTGATCCGATGCGAAGGACATTGGCCAGATGGTCTTATTTTTCCAGTCGAACCACCAATGAATTCTGGCATTTGAGCTCTCCGGTGTCAGGAAAATATGAACTCCACGATCCACCACGTCATACTCCAGTGACACGGTAGACATATTGGGGTCGATGTTCTTGAATTCAAGAGGAAGCGGATCTTCCGACAGCGAGAACGGATAGCCAGCACCACCGGCTGCGAGTGCATGGAGGCCGTTCAGCGACATGAAGATTAACTCTCCGGACGGTCCAATGCACCAGGCCTTCGGACCAACGATACCGATCTTGTAGCTAACGGCATCCATGTCTCCACCGAAGGCAGGATCGCCACGCATCCTCCATATTTGATTACGGCATCCGAAAATGAGGAAATCATCGCTGTGTGTAACGAGTGCCGTAATGCCCTCACCCGGCACTCCAGCGTCTCCCGTGCCTCCTGCGACAGCTCTCTGACTATCTGTCTGTGAAAAGTCGTAATCAAGATATCCTCCCTTACGACTCATGTAGTAAACGTGAGGTGCGATCTCCGCGCCAGCGAGAACCAAGCGATCGAGATACCTCACCGTCAGTGGACAGCCGATTGGAGCAATGCCATCCGATGCCGTCAGGATTACAAACGAATCATCCGAAGGATCATAGACTTTTGGCGCCCTCTCGATCCTGACAGAGCAAGCCCCGGTGCCGGCGGAGCTATCAAGCGTAACCGTAGCACCGGCGACAGATGCAATCGTGTAATTGCCGGCAACCGCTGTGCCCTGCGGGTCTGTCACAACAGCGACCATGTCCTCCGGGTCCGGCGGAGTAGCGAGGGCCGTCCAGTCAGGGGCAGCCGTGGCTGTGAGAGCCGTTCCGGCAACATCAGCGTCAGTTCCTGAGTACGACAATTCCCCGTAATCTGCTATCACGAGAATCTGCCCACTCTGGGCGGCCGTAAGAACGGTGTCGTCCAGCAGTGTCAGGTTAGTTGAGATCTGCGACATTCGACCAAAGGTCGACTCTTTCCAGAGGTTACCCGAGGCTGAGGCGACAAGCATGGACCGAAGGCCCTGATTTAAAATCGTCGAAAAATACTGCACCCGGAAAACGTGGATAGTGCAAACACTTCCGGCAACATTACAATCAAGACCAAATCCTGTCCTCTCTCCCGACATGGCATCGACAGTGCCGGACATTATCTCGGCCTCCCCCCAGAAGACTGACACGTCATTTGTATTCGAGACCGTGACGGACAACCAGCCGGCTTTGGTCGAACTCAATGTACCAGAGGCTGTGTCAGTGGCCGTGACAGAAGCCCCAGTGATAGAGTTAAGGGCCGCGGTATAACTACCATCCGTCCCGGACATCGTAAGGACTACCTCCACTCCCTCGTCTGTAATGTCCGGAGTCGTGTCGTCAAGCCGAAGGTACAGCGTGTAGACGCCGGCCCAGGCTCCGTTCCAAGGTGCAAGGTACATCTCGACCGTGTAAGCACTTGAGGTACTCAGGTTCGGAATAACATCCGCTACGGCCGCGGCATCATCAACACTCGTGTCTATCGAGGCTAGTCCTCCCGGTAGGATGTTTGGCAGATTCGACGACCACGAGGGAAGCGTCCAGGCAGAGGCCATTGAAGTACCAGGGAATGTATCAGACCAGTTCGTGAAGCCGTCGCCAAGGGCAAGAGTCATCGGGGCGAGAAGCCTAGTCTCTCCACCGATATCATCCGCGTGCGACTTCACGAGCCCAGGTCTGGACCCACCTCGCTCCCTCTGCTCGATCATGCCGACAGGGCGGACGTTCAGGCAGTCCCGCGTTGTGAACGGAGGTTGCTGGCGATGAGCACGCTCCCGATTGAGCCCACCTAGCGGGAACTTAATTCTCATTGATCGTCGCTTAGGCATTATTCTTCCAGGTTAAGTATTCGCAAGTCCGGCAAGTCAACGACCATCTTGTTTACGTTGCACTTCGCAAAGTCAGTCAGCTTGCATTGCTGAACAGACACCCCGAACTGTGACAACTCTTTTTTTGCAGAATCCTTCAGGAGTTCGTTTAGTTCCTGGTCCCTGATTAGCGACATGATCTCATTGTACGTCTTCGATCCAATGACATTAACAACAGCCGCCTGCGTCACATCATTGACAGTCGCGTCCACGTCCCAGTTTATTTTGCCGATTGCCTGAATTATGTCGTTAATCCTATAGACAACGACAACACCAATGGTGACGCTTTCGTGGTCCCATGTGGCAAGTGTCTGCTTCGGGGGAGTGTGGGATTGCCGACCGACAGGGATCTGCTCGTAATCTGTAGTTAGCGGCCAATAGACATACCAGCCTGGTTTAAGGGCAGCGATCACACTACCCCTCTTCCACTTGACACCAGCATGAGTCGCGCGCACGATAATTACTCGTGGGAAGATTGACATCAACCCCTGGAGCAGCTCGCTTAAAAATGCCAACATCAGTCTTTCCTCAGGCTACACGGACAATACCGGTGAACCATCTGAGTTCCGATACTGGTCGAAAAACGGCTCAAGAATCGCCAGGTCTGATACTGTCAAGACCTCGTCCTTCTCGTCAAGTGCCTCGATGACCTCCCCGAATGAAATGTCAGCCGGAGTCAGGTTGATTTCCGTTGCAAGAACCTCATTGAATTCTCTTGCGTACTCCTCCATCTCGGGAGTGTTGGCGCCTATGCTGGCATCAGCGCCTTTGGCGACTTCCGTGATTCTCCGAATGATAAGAACCCTCTGCCCCTCGGCAATTTCATGTTCGGCCTCGACGAGCTTCGCGTACTTCATGAGGCGGTAAGCAAGTTTCGGTCGCAGATTTATGGACGCAAGCTTCTTCCAGGACGGCAGCGATTGATAGACCTGTCCAAGCAGCATAGTAACACCTCTCTTCGAGCAAAGGAAAAATAACCCCGCTCGGGACCGTTCAGGAAGTCCTGTCGGCGTGTCCGGCGGGGAGTAAATGTCCGCTAGTTACCTAGCTCGGCAGCAACGGAAGCGTAAACCAGTCCGTGCCATCATAGCAACAAAACATACATGCCGTCACATTCGCCATGTCAATCTTAGCATTAGCAACCAACGCATTGATTGAAGCGCCCGAAGCCGGGAAAACCGGCAGCGTATTAGTGACGTTATTCTTCACAATAGCAACCCCACCCTGGACAGCCGGGGGAAGCCTGACACCCTTCGTGCCATCAGCACCAGTTACCAGAGTAATGCCCAAAGCTATGGGAGCGGCATTACCCTGAACATTACCCGCAGCGGCAACAGTAGCCGCAGGGAAGATCGGCATTGAACCGAAGGTCTTGACGCCGTTAATTATCGAAGCCTTTTCCGACAGCACGAATTCAGAAGAAGCGTCGGCATTCGGAATAGTGACAGTATAGGCCCCAGCTTGCGTAGCATTCGTGATAGTCAAAGTGTCATCGTTGGTGTTGTCGGCAGCAACAATAGCAACCTTGCCCTTGGAGCCAGTAGACGGAAAGATATCCAAGCTACCGGCCGTACCGGAAGCGCCAGCATCGATATCCTTAAGCGCTGCATCCTGATTACCAGCTTCCATCAGGAAGGTAGAGGAGCCGCCAGCATCCGGAATAGTGTAGGTCCTGATTCCACTTTGCGAAGCATTGACGATTGTGGTGGTAGTATCACCAGCGCTATTGGCACAAGTAATTGCAATCTTACCGGAAGCTGCACCTGCTGGGAAGATATCCACAGAACCGGCCACAGTGCTAGCTCCTGCGTCTATGTCCGTAAAGACCGGGCTCTGTCCACCAACTGCCATCAAGAAACTGGTAGAAGCACCAGCGTCCGGAATGGTATAGGTACGAACGCCACCCTGCGAAGCGTTTACGATTGTGGTGGTAGTATCACCAGCGCTATTGGCACAAGTAATTGCAATCTTACCGGAAGCTGCACCTGCTGGGAAGATATCCAAACTGCCAGCGCCACCGGCCGAGAGACCGAGATCGAGATTCGTAATGGCAATGCTACTCGCAAGAGTAACGTCACCAGTTTCGTCCATCGTTAAATCACCGCTCATGGCAACAGCGATGTTCGGAGTAGCCGTTACCCCAATAATGATCTTGCCATCGGTCATGTTCTGAATCATCGTGGGCGTGACTTTGTTAGCCCCGATCGCCACTACACCGGCATTTGACATGGTCGCATCGCCACTCATCACAACCTTAGTGTTGTTTGCAGCAGTCCCGTCAACACCAATGAAGAATTGCGCAGACGCGAGGGCCTCAAGCATGGAGTCCTCAACAACCCCGGCAGAAATAATCACAGCTCCCGTGGCACCCATGGTCACATCGCCGCTTAAGACGGCCGCAATATTGCCCCCGGCTGTTCCATCCACTCCAAGGATAATCTGCCCGGCAGTAAGCCCTTCGACTTTTCCTGTCGTCACGGCACCGGCAGCAAGCTTGCCAGTCGTCACGGCAAGGTTGTTGATATAGGATGTTACGATTGCACTAGCGCCGATCGTCAAGGCACCATTGGCGGCCAAGGTGGCATCGCCAGAAATGGCAACTTCTGCGTAATCAGTAGCGCCATCGGCAACGATGACACTGCCGGCAGTATAGGCAGTTGCCCCGACGTCAGTAAGGCCGGCCAATGTCGTAGCAGCAGAGCCTCCGGCAAGGGCGTTAAAGGCACTTGAAGTTACCGAACCTTCATTGATGTAAAGGGCCGTTCCGGCTCCGCCATCCGTTTTCTGGAATATACATCCAACCTGATACCCATCGCTACCGCCCGTAGGGACAGTGGCACCCGAAGCCCAGAGCAATCCTCGGTCTGCGGTAACGGGTTCACGAATACGAAGCAGAGAAGCAAGTCGAGCGAGCATGGTATTGACCCTTTCAGGGTACAGGTAACGAAGAGAGCCTGGTGCTTTATCCCAGACAGTTGATTACTTCTTCTTGTCCTTCTCCTTGATCTTGAGAGCCGCTGTCAGTCGGCCCATCACGGTTCCTTTTATGAGCCCTTCGCTCACTTGCTCTCCGCGTGGCCTGGACGGCGTCTTCGGTGCCCTAGGTGTGGCAGGAGCCGTTCTGGAGGTGCCAGGCTTTGTTCCGCGGATCTTTGCTGCATGTGCATCGACTCGCTTACGCTCATCAAGGGCCGCTTGCCGTTTCGACTTTTTTGTCAACTCTTTGTTAGATGCGTACTTTGGGTAAGGCATCACTTATCCTTCGGTGGTTTCGGGTCTTTCGGTTTTTTGGGTTTCTTTGGCTTCTTCGGTGGCTTCGGCTTCCTTACGCCGCCGGGGTGGGGCCCGCGCTATGAACGATACCTCCGTCCTGGTAAACGCAGATGCCACCGTCCCCGATTACGTTGACTGCCAGGCGAGCAAGCCAGCCGCGAATCGTAACTGAGTCTCCGATATTCACGAGCTTGATTCCCTCGTCAGCAACAACGTCAACGCCGAACGCCATAGTGATCTCGGCCGTTGCGTCAATCATCTGAATGCACAAGAGGTCGCGATTCACGTCGGCCGCAATAGCCTCTGCGCTAGCGGCAGTCCCCGTAAAAGTTCCGTTCATCAGATCTGATTCCCGTCGTAAGTAATTGGGTAAGTCGTGCCAGTGTAACCACGACGAAAATTGCGCCCCATGACACCGATACCGCGCTCCTCAACATGACCGAAGTTGCCGTAAACTCTGGCACTACGTTTCCTGTCACGAGCAACAGCATCGATCAACAGTCGCTGAAATTCCTGAGTATGAAGTCCTTGCTCGTCGTTCATCCTGAGCTCAGCAACAGCCAGGCACGACTCAGTGTAAAGCTCTGCCAGTTGCATCCCACCAAGAGGATACGGATTTGAATCCGTCAGCGCACCGCTATAGGCCTCGAACTGGTAGTTCATGGTCTTCGAGATATCAGATCTCGGGTAGATCATAAGCTCTTGGCGCTGGCCCCCAGAGCCGTCAGAGGTCTTGTAGCGAATCGCAAACCACCGGGGCGGTCCAGTACGCTGGGAGTGCCCGCGCATGGCAAGCATCCTACCCACGGCAACCTGTTCCAGAGGGGTTCGGTATTCATCAGTGGGCCAGTGGATTTGCCCCATGATTCGACCGAAGTTATCCGGCAGAGTGTAGTCTTCCTGCGATAGGCCGTAGGCAGTTCCGGCGTCGATGTTTACTGACGTGTCGTCCAGCGTGACCTGATTATCGCCGTCCCTGGTATTTACGGTGTAGTTGCCACCGCCGGCAGAGATAACACCATCCGCTGCCCATGACGGGAAAGTCCCGGCAACAGTCAGCGTGACAACGCCAGAAACCACAGTTATAGTTCCAGTGGAGTAGCTCGCGTAGAATTCGATCGTCGTGGTTGGACGCAGCCAGGACCACTCATACCCGACTGTCGCCTTGTCGATAGCCGGAGGATAGTAAACCTTACGGACGCCCGACTGGACGCAATTCGTAACTGCGGTGAGTTGAGCCGGAGTAAAGCTTCCGATCGTCCGCCCGGCATCCAAGAACCACCCTACCTCTTGCTGGAGTTCAATCCATGACAAGGAAAGAGAAGACTCGGCCATGACGTTCCTTTCGAGCAGGAAACAAAATGTCGCCGCGGCGATGCGAAGAGAAAACATCGCCGCGGCTGTAGTCGCGGTTGCCCCAACGCGACTTGACTCACTTACGCAATAACAGGCTGGGTTTCGGAAGCTCCGACCACCATCCATCCGCCAGTCCACTCCAGAGTGATGCTTGCAGCGAGACTAGCGGCAGCAGTGAACGTAACACTCTCAAGCGACGTGTCAGCCAGTGCATGGCTGCGACCGTTCGTAATCGTAATCACTGCGTCGTTCGTCGTGATCTCGGTCGTGATGCAGAGAAAGCGCTTACGCTGCCCGTTCACGGTTCCGGCAATCAGCGTCTCGGTTGCATTAGCGTTAGTGAGAGCCGCACCGATGAGGCCGGTCGTACCCCACGCCATCGCGACGAACGCAGCCTGGTCAACGAGCTGGACCGTCTCGAAGCCACCAGAGGGTCGCCCCGGAGGGTCGAGCTTGACCAGACACAGAGCGGCAGTCGTGTCGAAGGTTGTGGTCTGCAACGGAATGCAAGATCCTTCACCCTCCATGCCCTCGTTGATGAACGTACCGTTCGTCGCGACAACAGAAGTAATCTCGAACGTCAGTCGCCCAGCGCCGAGAACGGTATCGGCCCCCACCAGAACCAAACAGATCGACCCCGGAAGGTAGATCTCGATCATCTGGCCAGACGCGCTGGCCGCATACTTGCGAGCGCAAACACCAGCGAAATACAACGAGTTTGTAACTGACGGAACCTCGACCTTGCTGAACCGACGAGCGTCGGCCTCAGTGTCCGTACCAAAATTGTAATTGAAGCAGACCGCCTGGCCTTCCTTGAGCGCAGTAGTGCCCTCAAACCAAACCCACTCGCTAAAAGTGCGATTCTGCTTTTCGTGAGCGTTAAGTGCAAGAGAAACCATTTCGAAAACCTCACTCTAAGTTTGTTATTGTCTTAGAAACGAAACAAGCAAGAAACGTGTAACTCCGTAAGCTAGACTTGGGCGAACACGCTTTGCTTGCGCAGGTTGGTGCAAACCATATTGAGGGTGCAATCGAGATCCACGCGCCGAACGAGGTGCTTGTTCGGGACCATGTAAGGCTTCGTGAGCTGATTTTCCCAACCGGGGAGAACGCCGATGGCGAGCCATTGCCAATCGAGCATGTAGACCGGGTTCTCGGTGTCTGCGTCAAGCTTCGGTGCATAGGTGACCGGAGTGCTCTTGAAGAGCGTTCGGCCGTCCTTCGAGGCGAGATCGTTACCAAGGTTCATGTTCTGAGCTTCAAGAAGCTCTTCCATGATTCCGATAACGGCGTCGTTCGTGTAGATGCCATTTCGCATCGGCCCAAGAGTCGGCTGGGCATGAGACACAACACTGCGGAACTGGGTATTACGATGGCCCTTTCGCATCTTGCGGACGAGGTCTTCCTTCGAGATGGCTGCGTAGTCAGCGAACCAATTCGCCCAGCGAGCGTAGATCGAAGAGCTGACGCCAGCACGACCGTCAGAGAAACCAGACGGATTCAGGCCGTAGAAGCCCTCTTGCCCGCTAGTCCCCTTAGTTACCCAATACTCGATCCCGAACGGGGTCTTCGTATCGGCGCTCGTGTCGGGCTTGCCCCACAAGATCGTCTCCATCAACTCAAACAAGGAGACCATCATACCGACATAACGAGTCTTGACGAGGTCCACGATCTGAACGCCACCACGTTGAAATGCGGGCTCGCGCTGATCGTAGATGTAGTGCGCGTTAAGGTGCCGAGGACGAACCTGAGCGGTAATCATCGAATCGGTCAACGAGGTGCCGTCAGTTTCATACAAACCAACGGTACGCGCCGAATGATTATGGTCAGTTTGCGCCTGGAACTCCCAGTCGTTGCCACCGGTGAACTTCTTTTTCCGACCCTGCCACATTTCACGAACCGCAACGTGGTCGGTAAGGTCAGTCTGGAGATCCAAGAAGGCCCCCCGCTGAACCAACATTTCCTGAGTCAACAGGACAGCATCATCAATGTCGTTATACTGAATGGTCAAGTGTTGCCCCTTTTGCCCCGTCAACAGCTTAGCTACCGAACTTCTTATCGATTGCCGCAGCCGCAGCCGCCTCTGGAGTCGTTGTGTGCCTTGTTCGGTTTCCGGAGACTCTCGGGACATGCTGGCTTGAACGCTTCTTCAGCTTGTCACCAATACTCCGACGCTTACTATAAGCCCGCTCCTTTGGGAGCACGACCTTAATCGCCGCTTCAAAGATCCGATCTCTCGGCGGCGGCTCGATCCCAGTGGCGTTATAGCCGGCCAGTAGGACCGTCATCTGTTGCGCGAGTTCATCACGCTTCGCAAGTTGCGAACTTCCTTGGGTAAGGGACCTTCCGGCACCTTTGCCAAGGGCTTCTGCAAAATCTTCTCCAAGAGCTTCGACCTGACCCTCAAACCATTGCTCGACCGAGGCCACGTCGACTCGCTGCCCCTGCTCGACAAAGACAGCCTGATTCTCTTGGAATTTCTCAAGTTGTTCCTGCTGCTTCTCGATCACGCTCTTCATAGCGTCGAAGGACTTAATCAATTCGGGGTCATGATCGTCTGGATTCAGTTTAGGCAGGGAATTAAGAACGCTTTTCTTTGGCTCGACTTTGCCCGCCTCCCGTGACGCGGCGAGCCGCTCTTCGTTGGCTCGGTATACTTCCTGCTGCTGGCCCTCAAGGTGAGTGACGATACGCAAGAGCGAGTCTTCGGTCCCAAATGACTTCGCATCCTCCAGGGACATGCCAGCCTGGACAGCCTTCGTTAGGAGGTAGTCGCCGGGCTTGCCGCTTCCGTCACCTAGATCGGATTCGTCAGTCCTATACTCGTCACCATCGGGATCAGAAGCATCATTGTCGACTTCCTCCTCTTCCCCGTCATGTTCGACGGAGGCCTCCCCTTCTCCCTCGCCTGCGGGGTCATCGAACTCCTCGCCACCTACGTTACTTGAACCACGATTTCTTTTGGTTTCCTTGCTTCTGTCTTCGAAGTCCCCGGTCTCAGGTTCCGAATAATGATACTCGCCAGTGGGCTTTTTCTTATCTTCGAATTCACCCTCAACCCGATCGTAAGATTGCTGCTCTGTCGCCTTGCCTGAAGATTCAACAGCAACTTCGATTTCTCCGGCAGTTTTTTCGTCAACGGGCATTCTAATTCTCTCTTCTTCTAACAGTAACTGGATTTGTCAATAATACCACGCGCCTTCAGGGCTCGCCTTCGATGTGACGCATCACGGTAGACTGGATCTCCGCCGTTTGTAACATCGGTCGGAACACTACAACGCTTGAGCTCGTCTCGAAGTTCCTGAGCCTGATTCGCATTCACCCCCGAGCCGATACAAGTCATCGGCCAACCAGCCCCCGTCGAATGCACGGGCGACAACTCAGCGCGATAGTCACGACACATTAGGCCGAGATCATCATGAGCAATCTCCGATGGGGCATCGCCCCGAGCAAACTCACGCTCGACCGTGTGCTTGCCATCTGTGGTTGTGAAACAATAGGTGACTTTCATTTCATTCTTCATCCTAGCACATTGGCCATAGGCACCAGAGAAACACCCCGGCTCACGCACCAAATTGATCGGAAACCTGCTGATTTTGGGACTCTTGTACCCCGCCCCCCATTAGGGTCTGCATCATGTTGTTCGTTGCACCCTGCCTAGTTGCGCCCGGTCGGCTGGTGTGAACGTACTCACGAGTTTGAATCGACTCAGCACCAGAACCTAACGACTTCTTCTGCTGGTCAAGCTGTGATGGCCCTGCCCAAGTAACGATCTCAGCAAGCTCTGGAACGTCAGCCAATCGAGCGACATGCTCAAGCAAAGTCTGAACGTCCAATACGCCACCCGCGGCTTCGATCGCCGGCAAAAGCGGGAAGACATATTGAGAAAGAACGGTCCCGATCTTCTGGAGCTTCGAGCTTGGCGAGTCATCCTGCATCGAGTAAACATCGATCGTAATGTCGAAGATATCGAAGTCACCTTCTCGCGTGTCCCTGTTCCACTCAATTGGAATACTCAACTTAGTTCCTGGGATCTTCTTTTCCAGAAAGCGACTGCCAATTGGATCGTGCCACTCGTACCAAGCGAACGCTTGGAAAACGTCCTTGTTGAACCGGATAACATTATCGGCCATGTCACGCAATTGAGCGCCGGCCGCTTCACCTAGCAACTTGTCCTGCCCAACGGTCTGCGTCATCGGGGCGAGCCCACCAAGGCTGTCCAGGTTGCCGCTGAAGTACGAGCTGAGATCTCGCACTTTATCATAAAACACAAGGGTCGGCGCTTCGACTCCACCGGCTGTTAGTTTCTCAGGCTTAGGTCCAGTGTACGTGATACCATCTCCATCTTTCGCTCCCTGAAAAGCCAGGATACTATCTTCATCCCCACCGTTGAAGCCAAGCACATTCTTCTGGCCATCGGCCTGAACTCCAAGCTTTCGGAAAAGAGCGTTACCCAGCTCGTGAAGATCGCGCCATACCGCAACAGGCGGAAGCGGAAATAAGTTGCCGGGGACGAATGTGAAACCAAGTTTATAGTACGGGCTATGGTTCGGACCATCCCAGTCAGTTACCTTTAAAAGCTTCTCACCTTTGATACTGTACGTGGCCAGGAGCTTTTCTTTGTGAATGAAGATCTCCCTTACCCAAACTTGATCGCGGAATGTCTCGGGACTGCTATTTCTGCTTGCGACTTCTTCGGCGCGACGTTGACCCTGCGGGCCGATGGACTCGTATTCGTCAGGCCTCAGGGCATTCTTGACACTCTTTTTAATATCGTCGTCATCTTTCAACGCATCAAAGTCAACCCAGTAGTCGCACCCCTCGTAACTAAGCTCTTCAAAGTGCCTGGCTGTCATGTCGCATACGTAATCATCGATCGTGATTAGATCCCCAAACGGCTTCCCGTAGTCCTCGCCCAGGACTTTCTCGACCGACTCCAGTCCAACGCGCAGGATTCCGATAGAGAACAAGGCTTCAGTGATAAGCCTTCGCTGGGTAACGTCATAACCAATCTCAATGGGAATCTCGTTCAGCGCCAACTGGAACGCATTCGCCAATGCGCGCTTCTCTCGCTGTCGAGTTGTAATCATACCACGAGGCGACTTCGGAGCCAAAGACCTGACATAAATGTCAACAGCTAGCTTTAGCATGTTCACGGGAACCGGCCTCTCAAATCCGCCCTCCGTGTGATGCGACCCAACAAATTGCTCAATCCCCTGGACACGCTGGTCACGTTGGAAATCAAGTTGCAAATTCGACCAATCGATCGCTTTCCTGAGACGAGAGAATTGTTTTGGGTTCAGAAGATTTGACATTTGAGCCATTTTTGTTCCAATCTGGTCATCGCCAGTCTGAGCTAAGTTCACGGCCGCTTACTAGGCACCCGGACTTTTCGTCCGACATTCTTTTGCGCATCTCGCGGCGCCAAGCTAAAGATCCGATAGGGACTTTGGGGGATTCGGAAGCTGATTTAGTGGGTCGCTCTGAGATTCCCCTGACTCCAAGGGCATCCGCAATAACGCGGTCTCCATGATTCGATCGAGCTCCACTAGGGTCTCTTTTGTCGGAAGCCTTAGCGTGGCTAACCGAGTCGTCTTGATTGTAGACATATTCGAGAGTTTCCTGAAGAGCTTCTGTGGACCTGTTAATACACTTATCGCCTTCAATGGCATCCCGATAGGCACCGAGTAAAGCTTTCTTGTTATCATTTGTCGGTACCCATCCGGGTATGTCAGAAATTTTCTTACCGATGGCTTCATCGCGGCGTCGATAAAAGATGTTTCCATAATGAAGTTCCATGACCCTTGATCCGAATTGCCGACCAACACCGTTTGCTTCCCAAATCAAGAATGCACCGCCAAGCCACTTAGCAAGAGCAACGGCAAGCTTTGCGAATTGTTCAGGACGAATGTTAGGATTGACATACTCAGCAATCTTTTCAGTTGTCAGGTTGTCCCAGCCCGATGCAACGGAATTCGATGCACCCGTGCCAGCAGATATGTCACAGCCCAAGGAGACCTTGTGTTCGTTAAGAGGTTCACCATCCTCCCCTAACGTAAACCACAGACGGAGACTCCCCTTGGGATTTTCAACGAACCTAATCGGTTCAGCAGTTTCATTATCATACTCCAGCTCACCCATAAGAGTCGGAGGTCTGGCATATTTCCTGATCGCTTCAGTGATCTTATCCGGAGAAAAATACTGCCACCCAGACCCGAGATAATCGATATCAAGTTCCTGAGCAATCTCCTGTGCGCTTGGCGTCCTCGCACACTCACCATCGTACCAAGGGGAACGAGTCTTGCCGTCCAATGTTGGGCGGAAGGGTTCGAGGTCGTCTTGCTCGCCCCATCGGGCAAGTAAGAGCGCCTCTTCTTTATGGAACTCCTCCCACCCCTTATGGTCCAGGATCTCAAGCTCGCCCTTGGGGCCCGTCTTGTACAGACCCTGCGACTTAATCGGGTGAGATGACCAATGGAGCCTGACCTTGTAGATCCCAGATTCCCGAACCTCAAAGAATGCGTTGCCAGTTCCGGCGGGTGTGGAGTTAAACACCCTACACTTGGTAGCGTCACGAGTCGCACTCAGGACCGCGTTCCCTACGTCGACTACTGCAAATTCATCCAGCATAATTGCGGTACGCCGATCACCACGAGCAAACTGCGGAGAGGTTGCCTCCCCGTCGATCACTGAGCCGTTCTCAGGGTTCTCGATGTGCATACTGCGCTTGTGCTGCTTCTTGTCATACCCCCGTGGCCTGAGCCAGGCAGGCATGTTGTCCACGATGTACTCGACCTTCCAGAACAGGGACTTCGGATTTCCGATCTGATCGACGTAGTTCTCCGTCCTGGAACCGAACAGGAATGACTGGTCCCGATGGTATAGCCAGAACCAAACGAAGATCGTGACAATCAACCAGGACGCACCCATGTCGCGACTCTTCTCAATCAGGACATCCTTCCGGCCCATCCTGAAGATTATTTCCAAAGCAGCCTGAATCTGAAACAGGTACGGAATGAACGGAAGCTTAGGAAACGGCTCTTGCCGCGGGTCGTAAGTCCAGACGAATCCAGTAAGCCAGAACACGAAATCCTTTGAGCATGCTTCTCGAATGGCCTCCGCATACTCCGGGTCCTCCATTACCCTTCTGTGGACCTTCGAGCGCCAGCGAAGGTTCTCGCGGATATCCCGCGGAACCTTCGAAGCAAACGGAGTCTTTACTAGCTGACTAGAACGCATTATCCGCCCTGAATTTCTGTTTACACGCAAAGCAGCAGAAGAAGTGCCATTCGTTTTTGATTGCGCCCTTCTTCAGCCAGTACGCCGAAAAGGTTCGATCCCCACTGTTGGATCTATTCGATGCACGACCCCCGCTTTCGTTGTCTCTTGTCTTCGTGACGAACAGGTCTCCGGAACACTCATCGCAAATCTCTACGACCTCAACCTTTTCTTCAGTCCGTGACTTCTTCTTTTTCTTCGGCTTCCGAACCTTCGCTATTTGTATCCTCGCTCGGCTCACTCTCTTCATGTTGGGGCTCCTCTTTTTCTTGATCTAGTTCGTCAAGCATAGTAGACAACTCTGCGATCGATCGTTGGCCTGCCCGTTTCGAAGCGCGGTCGTCTCCATCGGTAGACTTGGCCTCAGACTGCCCAACGCGCATCAGGAAGTCTTTCGGGTTCCCACGCGCCATATCGTAAAGGAACCATGCAGTGTTGTTGGGGCACAAGCCAGGGTGCTTCTTGAGGCGCAGGAACTCGCCCGCGGCCTCCATGGCCCAGGTGAGATTTTCCCGATAAGACTTTTCCTGGTCAAGGATGACGACTTCAGCTTCCCTGTCTTGGTCAATGACAGATTGGGCAACGTCACCGAAGTGCTGGATGCCAGGATGACTCTCGATGTTCTTGTCAAAATCCCGAACGTCATACTCACGAAACAACTTGTAGAGACACGGGAAGTCTTTCGACGCGCAGACTACAGCCTCACCGTGAGAGAATCCCCCGGCACCCTCAAGCTCCTTGACTCGCATCTCCCATTCATTGTACTTGCGCCTTTCCGTGCCAGAATCCTGCCGCCAAAGAACAGATCGGCACCGCGAAGAGAACTCCATGATATGCTTGGAGATTGGATGCTTAGGCATTACCGCTCCATCTCACATGGAAGACCGCCAAGTTCAGGAGGGCAGCCGGGATAACGTAATACTTGACACTTCCAGGCGACCCCAAGGAACAAGCGCATAGCGTCATCAGCAAAGCAACAAACAAGAAAGCCATCGCTGCCGGTTGGGCTTTCAGGGGCAGTTTCCACATTGACATTCTCCTATTGAGTAAGCTTTTATCATACCAAATCGTATGGCAGGCATTGAGATTCCACCTGTTCGGGAGTCCCCTGGGCAGGTTGCGGTGCCGGCCTCAGGCACATCGATCAGTTGCGCTGTGCAGCCGCCAACCCTACCCAGGGGCCCTGATTCCCTGCCTACTGGGCAGCGGGAATATCGGGCTCGTCAGGCACATCCACCCCCATCCGCCACTTCTCGTCCTCTGCCAAGATCGCAGCGTGCTGCTGCGGAGTCAGAGGAGTCTCGCCTACCTTATACGACACACTGTCGTTCCCCATTGTCTGTGGGGGCTGGGACGATGAGTCAGGCTGAATCCCGGGATGCTCATTGAGCGGGACCGAACCAAGGTCCGTATCGTCCTGTGATTGAGATGGGGCAGCGTCAAAGCTCCCGGCAGCAAGGGCAGCCTCGGGGTCCACGGGGTTTCTTTGACGGAAGCTTCGTGGGTCGTTCGTCGCGTAGGTCTTCGCGGGCTCAGGTTGGTCGGGGTGGGTCCTTGTCGCCTTC
>SDBS01003290.1_pt1 | contig 15841 bp, 21 predicted proteins | sample 2277091 | NCBI WGS metagenome assembly SDBS01 (sample SAMN10404972, study PRJNA504765) | marine sediment metagenome | isolation source: marine sediment core GS10_PC15, 163 cmbsf | place: Arctic Ocean: Southern Knipovich Ridge | collected 2010 | reverse complement strand
ATTTTAGGGTCTGATGCCATAGATTTAATCTGCGCTACCGGATTATTGGCTGCCCTTGCAAGTGAATTATTCATATTAACCTTCCTTTGTTACCGGGATTATTTTAATCCCATTTTCGATACAGAATATCCGCAATGCTTTGAAGCCGGGTTTTGTTGTGGTGATATCAAAGCGGATTGTCCTTGTCTCTGGCTGAACCTCTGGGATTTCTTCCGGTTCCGTGGGTTCTGGTTCTTCCATGGCAATTGGCTCCGGTCCCGGTACTGGTTGTGGAAGAAAAGGCCCAAGGGGTGTCGATTCCATTTCTGCCAATGTCTCTTTTGCTCTTTCTGCTGCCTCCCTATCTGCCAGGATTTTGTCCTTGATTCTCAATACTTCTGATAGACTACCGCACCGTACATACTCTGATATGAGCTGCGTTTCAAGATCCCCGTGGACAACTGCCCGAATCGCATTTATATCATTCTGGATATGGTTAGATTTTTCTACAATCTCTTGTCCAATCTTTTTGAGTGTGTATGCCTTGTTTTCCCACCGAGGATCGTTAAACCATTCCATTTTGTGGAGAAGCTCTACAATTGGATGATCTTCTAACAGTTTGGCTTTCAGCTCTGCAATTGCCTCTATTTTGGCCTGTAGTTCATCAGCCGCAAACTCTTTCACTTGTAGGTCTATCTCGTTGATGGGAATTTCTATGACCGCAAGTACCTCTTTCATTAATGCTTCACATTCGAGGTACGGTGCCATCCATTCACTTTTCAGGTTCTTACGCTCGTTGTTCATCCCGGCTTTAAACTTCCGGAGTTTTGCGAGTATCCCCTTCGCTTTCCTTTCGGTCTCTGCGGTAAATGTCAGCCCCTTATAAGGCTCGACCATTAACAAAACCTGAGCTTTCAATTTCCGGTAATTGTGTGTAATCTTCCCGGCCTTGATTGTGTTGATAATTTCCAGTTCTGATCCCGGTGTTACGTCTCTTTCTTCCATGTTATAACTCCTTTTTCTTTAGTGTCATAATTCCCATAGCAGCAAAATTGGCTATGTTTGCGAGCCTGCGTATTGTTTCTTCTTTAGCTACCTTGTCAGATACAACAAAAGGTAATTTTTTAACGTTGTGCTCAATACCGTGATAAGCATCCCCTAAAGGGAGTTTGCCCCATCCTCTTTTATGGCCGTTTTCAACCATCTGCTTTAACTGTTCAACCTTCGCTGTTTCAAATAAAATTTCGTAATCTTCCACCCTGAACCTCCTCGTATGTTTTCCAAAAAATATCTGGCTTGCATGGGTAAAACTTACCTTGAACACCTTTGATGATAAAATCCCCAACATTAGCAATCATGTTTCCTTCAAGGGTGTTGATTGTAAACCCTTGGTTTTTTGTCTCGCTTACATGATCATGCCATCTTTTTTTACTTTCTTCGGCTGGCGACGGACTTGTTCCGATTACAAATTCATAAACATCTTTTAGGTTGTGTCCAGTACCTGTAAATTCAATAGCCTCTATCACTACCGGTTTTTTTCTATACTTTTTAACTTTCACTATTTATGCTCCTTCCAAAACAATTCTTACTTTCGGCATGATTCTTGGAATGTAATTTTCATTCCAGAACTTGATTTCCGACTCTCTGAGGAATTTGATATCCTCTTCTATTTTTTGGTCGGCTCTGTTGAAAATATAACGCCGGTCCTCTGTCCAGGTTAAATTTCCATCGTATGAGCTGTGGATTAAGTGCGCTGATACGATTGCGAATGAATACCCCGTTACCATTAAGTAATGGAGTATTTGACAATAATAACTATCTGGGATTTTCCCGTTCCAATCCGCCCACATTTGAGCGTTTCGCGGTTCGGCTGTCTTGATTTCCAGGATGCCTTTTAGGATTTTGTTTGGCGATATTTTAAATTGTTCGTATAACTCCCCGTCTATAGATGCACGTAGAAAATCATATTCATCATCTACGAGGATCTCATAGGGTGCGTGGTATATTTCGTACTCCGGGAAATCCAAAGCAAATAATGCCCGAAGTGGTTCTTCTGCATCGTTTCCATATTGTACACGTAAATTTGTTGATAAGTCTGCTGGTTTTTTTGTACCGATTTTTTCGAGATACAGATCCATGATAGATTTGTACTTGTTCATTCCGAGGATACAGGCTGCATCTGACCCCCCGATTCCTTTGCCCCTTTCCGCAAGCCATTCCTTACGATTTTTGCAACTGATTTTTTTCAATTGTTCCCTTCCTTGTAAATTAGTGATATACAGTAGGCAGGGATTTGCACCCTGCATGTATGGATTTTTTAGTACTTTGGTCGTACTAAGGGAATGGTTCAATTTTACTTCCTAGCCCTTTCCATCAATGGTAACCATACATAAAAAGATAATCATGCGTCTACCTATTCCGCCACTACTGTACCGGGTTGCCCCGACTCATTACTCAGTATAGTCCTTCCTGGTGGGAAAGTCTATACTCCAACTAACCAATTTTTTTTATTTGTGGATCTCCCATTTAGTACCGAAAATAAACTTTGCACTTTTTACAAAAAACACGATTGCCTTTAATTTTCAACTTTCCCGTTTCTCCACAGAAAGGGCAAACTATTTTTAGCTGCTGCTCTACACGTCCTGAACCTCTGCAAACTTTACAATAATAAACTCCGCAACTTGGATCTTCCGGGTCTGGATCAAAACCCCATTTCTCATCTTCAACTGGTTCTTTGCTCAAGATTGTACCTAATATAATTTTGTTATTTTCTGTTTCTTTCACGATATGCTTATGAGGTGCCAATCCATAATTTACTGTTTCCCCTTGACAATTAGGACATTTAATAGTTTTCACTTCCTAAACTCCCTTTTGGTCGCACTATGATCGATGCAATATTGTGATTTTTTCTTTTCAGGGTTGAGTTTGCGATCACCTTTCAGGCTGTAGTACATCCCTGTCATTCTGGCTTTCCTGAGTATTGTTCCGTCCATGTGGGGTTCTCCCCCTGATCTGACGATAATCTCGTTTGTCCGTTCTGTGATTTCTGGTCCGTTGGTAATTGTACCATCTTTGAGTGATTCTGCTAGAAAGCTGACAGCCTGCAGGATGGTGAGGATTTTGACGGGTTTCTTATGCTCTGCAATATATATTTCTGCACGGTCATATTTCATTTCAACATCTGAACAATCAATTGTCCCATCCTCAAATGGGCAATCATCGCAAGATACATAAATTGGCAAATTACAATTTCCACCGCTTTTTATAATAGCTTTAGCACTTTCAAGTTTTGTCATTTTTGGCCACCTTTACTGCAAGATCACTAAGGGTACTTTTTGCCAAACACAGGATTTCCTGCAAGCCTCTTTTTCGCTGGAAGAAAGTAACGTTCTTACAAAGAAATCTTATCCTATACATGGAATTTTTTAAGTCTAAAACCCTTGACGTTAACCTTGATATTTCTTGTTTTTTAGTTTCGGTGAAATCCTTTAAGGCTTTGTCTTTTTCGGCAATTGTCTTTTCCTGCTCTACCATCACCCGAAGTCGTTCCTTGCTCTCATTTTCGATCTGTAATTTCTTAATTTTCAGATCACAGTATTTCAGAAATGCCCTACGCTTCGCCTGCTTAGCATTTGACTTGTAAGCCCCTATTGATTGCCGGTGACTCCTGTTGGCTGCTTCCAGTTCGATCTGGAGTTCGTCCCTTTCCTCTTTCAATTTATCCCGGAATCCAAAAGAGAGTTTGGCGCACTTTATACAATCGCTTGCACTTTTTTTCAACTTGCAATCATCACATTTCAGGGTGCTTATGTTTGCCAACTCTTTTTTTATTTTTGCCCCATATTCCCCTTGCGCTTTTGAAAAGCAATCCTTGCACATGGGTACTAAAACTTGTTTTTTGTTAAGAATCATTCCGTGTAAATCCTCTGTCATGTTTTTCTTACAGAGAAAACATTCGCGCTCTTTGCCGTTTTTTGCTTTCATTATTTACCATCCTTTTTAATTACTAAATTTGGGGCTGGTGTTCCCATGGGTTCACAGCCAAAATGAGTACCAAAATAAAGAAGATCTTCGACAGTTACTTCCTTTTTCGCTTTCTCCATTTCGGTGTCTGAATATAGTTTGTCTGTTGATCCATAAAACTCTTTTCTGTCTACATCTTTGAAAATAGGCCGATTCCAGGAGTCAATCCCGTAAAATTCTACTGTGATTTTGGTTGGTTTTGTTTCCCTTGAATGGTAAGCGATGTCCACTTCTGCAATGCAATTAAACATCTTCGCAACCCCTTCCTTACTGACAATTTTAATGTCTACTTCAAAGATATCTTCGTCAAATACGGGGTCCTCACAGTTTATTTTTTCTGCCAATTTCTTAGCAACGCCCTCGAAGGAATTGCTATAAATAACCTTTCCACAATCCCGGAAATAGTCTGGATAAAAAACCGTATAAGGCTTGCACCTACAACTTTCACCAAATTCATCCCAATAATAATCTCCGCATGTTATGCATTTCACCATTCCTTCACCTTCCTTTGTGTCGCGTCAAGGATCTCAATTTCCTCAACTGTGAGATTAACCTGATTCCCGAAAGGTCCCGGCTCCCGATTTGTCCCCACTCCATGAGTTTGGGCAATTCGCCTGACAACCCGGTAATTCCGCCCCCTGAGCTTTGAGTATTGGTATAGTGTCATTTTTTTCCCTTCCTGTTTGTAAAATATACCCCTAGTCCGTAAGTGATTATGAAATACGCCATCATAACCCATACGCTTAGTTTTGCCGTTATGAATATCCCGAAAACCCATAATAGACTCAATAAAATCTTTTTCATTTGCACATCCTTTGCCGGCTATTGACTGCCGGCTGGCCTGTTTGGTTACGATGCTATTAAAATATAATCCCTGTCCCATTTTCCGATATTGATAGTGGTATACCATCCCACGTCAAAGTAATCAGTTGAAATGTCTGAATTGTCATGGTTCCCTTTGTTCATGATTTTTTTGATGTCGAGTAGAAAATCCCTTGCTAAACCTTCAAAATGTTCCCTGATCCAGTATTCGTTTATTTGTAAATTAGTTTGTTTTACGGGAGCAAGAAACAAATCTTCAAACTCTGCCCTTTTAATAGCTTTTTTGTACTCAATTTCCATAAAATCGATGGTTGAAGCCATGAGGTTAAATACTAGGGTTGAATGGTGACGAACGCCCATTGTGAATTTTACCTTCAATTCCGGGTACTTTTCTGCGATCATTTTTTTCATTGCAGCCAATTTCTCTTTTTTGTTTTCTTGTTTCATATAAGCCATTTTGTCCATCCTTCAGCAGTTTATAGACTTGCTGAGGTCGGGGAGGTTATCCCCACTGTTCTGCCATTGCTTTTGCTATTCCTGGGAAGGTTTTTGATCTTAACTTTGGATCCCGTGATTTCTCGGTAAAATAGGCTTTTTTTCCGCTTGGATAAATAGCTGAATGTACCGGTTTATCTGTGTGTGTTTTTTCGTAAAACATATCGGTTTCTTTTGTGTGAATTAATAAAGGTAGGTTTTTTAGCCATAAATAAGTAGCCTTTTTATCACTATCTCCGAAATAATAAGGTTGAATAACTTGATTATATTTTGCAATAGTCGGAGAAGCACACCCTTTTGGATTTTCTAAGCATATTTTGTCTATTGGCGCAGTCCATAATTTAGCGAAAAAATTCAAAGCATCAAGTCTTTTCTCCAACCTTCCTGGATTGTTCCAATGTCTTGTTCCGGCATAGGTTAAATAGGTACATGGCGGAAAACCTATCATCATATCCCAACCTTGGTTTATATAATCAAAAACATCACCTAATAAGTGCCATACTGGATGCCTACCCGAACACTCTTGAGTATCACAAGAATATGCCTTATGTCCAAGTTTCCGAAACTCTATACACACAGCCTGACTCTCTTCACATGCAATCAAGACCCTCATAAAACCACCTATTTAATTACAGCGGTTTTTACTCCGCCAACGGTACAGTAATATACTTCGCTATGTTTTAGCATCGAGCTTGCTACAGCTTTTATCATCTGGTTTGGAAGGTTAACCAGTTTAATAGTCTGTTGTGCATCTTTTCTTATTTTCATATTCAATCTCCTTTTTCTTTAAGTCTTACCTTATTATACTCCGGGGATATAGAAAAGTAAAGAGTAGTATGCGTAAATAATACAAATAAATGATTTATTTTTCCACAAATAAAGTCCCCCGGGTAAAGGAGGTTAAAACCCGAGGGGCAAGAACAAGGGCGTGGAAGGGACGCCCCAATATTTATTATCAGAATATCAATGCGGATGCAACGCCGCCCAGAACAATACCGGCAAGCAGCCCTCCTATCAATCCGTTCCAAAAATCTAATTGCGGAACTTGATAAAACCCTTTAATTTCGCTGTCCGGTAGTGTTATTGTATAGGTTAGAAAATTGTCGGCTCGGATAGTTACCGGTCCATTGTATTGAACAAGTAAAGTTCCGTCTTCTGAAAGTATATAATCTGCCGATGGTAAGCTCACTTCTGGGGCTGCGTGCTGCGCATAATCTGCGTCTGCAACGTAATCCAAAAAGGTAGGCCAAGTGATTGAGTCGAGCCAGGTTTCAACTTCGGGGTGTGTCATTTTTGTGTACCCTGGCGTATCCTGGCTGAAAACGGGTACGATCACCACCATAGCCAAAATTAAGATAAGAAATAGGATCTTTTTCATAACTACTCCTTCATATCGTTGATCTGAAAACATTTTCCAAACCACATGCGCCAAACAGTAAAATGCTGTTTGTTCCCTGTCCTGTACCGTGAATGATATTTCAACGGTAAAACCTGTTTCAGATAATACAAGATTTTTCTCATAGCTTTTTTCTCCTTCGCATTTCATCCAATGCGGATGGTTGCTCTTTTTTATTTTCTACCGCTTCCACCGCGATAGTTGTTTTTTTCTTTGCCGGTAGCTTTTCGTCGGTATTGGGTTTCTCTTTTTCCGGCATCTGTGTGCTGTTGTGAGTGGCATTGTTTTTCTCCTTTTTCTTTTTTAATATGTCGAGTGCAGAAATTTTTGGTTTTTCTACCAAAGCCGGGGAAGCCCCTTTTTTTCTTTTCTTGAGCTTGTCGAGTGCCGATTCTGGCCGGGGTGCTGCTGGTGTTTCCGGATACCCCTGTACCCCCGTGGTCAGTTCTGGTTCCGGCTCCGGTATCTTCTCAACCTCTACCGGTTCTACATCGATTTTCAGGCTTTCAGGTTCGGCTGGTTCCACATGACCTATCCCGGCAATATCATCTTTTGGGATAGGTATTTTGCTTCCGGATTTATGAGTCACTTGCTGCCCGGAAGATTTGTACCCCTGTTTTTTGAGCAGTAGATTTTTCTGCCACCGTCTGTAAATTTCTGACCCGAAAACGGCTGTTAAAATCAACAGCAGAATCGACCCAATTGTTACTAAAATAATCTTGACCTTGTTTGTTAATTTTTTCCACATGCTAACCTCCTTTATGGCTCATTGTCTATCGTGTCTACATTAATAATAATGCTAACATTATACCACACATTGCACCAATAAATCCCATTGTAAACCATGCCCCGATTCCTAATACAAAATATAACATAATATCCCCCTTAGAATATTCTATAATATAAAGTTTGTGAAAAAATTAGATCTGTATTCCTGATTCTGACGTTCGCTCCATCACAAAAAACAGTTCCACCAACAGATGAAGTTGCGAGCCTCCATCCCAATAATATTGGGTCATAAATTTCTACATGACATAGAATCCCAACCATTACGTATATACCCCTTCCTGGTGTGTATGTTGAATTGGCTGTAATTACCTGAAAAAAATAATTGCTTGGAGATTGTGGCCGTATAGTACCATCTATGTCCATGCCCCCCTCAAAAATATTTGTATCAGGGGAATAGGAATGTATAGCAGCAAACACTTCTACATCATCGTAATATGCATAAATAATAAAATCATCAACGAGATTTTCAGCTAATCCAACTAGTGTGAGGTTTCCTAAATCATCCCACCAACCAAAACCTCCCTCTGGAGAGACAGCTAACGTTATTAAGGTGACAACGTTTCCGTCATATGCCCCATAACATGCTGTACGGGTTGATGTTGTTCCACCGTCGTATGAGGCAATTATTATTGCATGGAATTGTGCGCCGGTGCTACCTGATGGAATTGTTATAGGATAGGTATATCCACCTATTAATCCATGCGTTCTGGTTATTATCCCCCCAAAATTACCGGAGGCTGCACTAAGCACTCCGCTAAAATTACCGTCAACCGCTTCAATAGTACCGTCTACTAATACTTTAAATTTTCCGTTTGCAGTCTGGAAAGCAACCCCTGATTCGATAAAAGTTGCTGTATCATCGGCAGCTTCCCCAGGTGCTATAGCATATTCTGTATTCGGGCAATTGAAAGCTGACGGGGTAGGGGATGACCCTATTTGTTCCTCAACCATAATTCCATCATAATACATGTTCCCTGAACCGTGATCGTTGTCTACTCGTAAAATAAACATATTACTGTCATCGGCAGATAGATCTATAACCCCTGATACCCTTGTCCAGGTTCCGGGTGCTGCGGAAGTGGTAAAACTGGCACTGGGAAAATCGCCAGATGATGGTTTCATAAATAACTGCCCGTTCATGTTGGCCAGTGAACCATATACGTAGGCGCTAATTATCCATTTTTTATTGGGAGTAATCGGAATATTATAATTTGTAGTGGAGTCACTCATATATACACGGCTATTGGCTCCGGTAGAAATAAGTTTCAATGAATTGTCCCCAAAATAGGCAAAACTATCATCATCGTTTACTGATGCGGTACCACTAAAATCTACAAGTACATAATCGACCCCATTCCAGTACGCGTATTTTGCCGGTATGATATTTACACCACTGCCGGCCGGTGAGAATTTCAGGGTTATGAGTGAAAATTCGGAAGTTGCAGCGGTGTATCTGCCGTAAATATCTATGTAACGAGCCTTAAAATAATACCGGGTTTCAGACAATAGTCCGGTAACCTCAAACCTGGTAGCACGTTTTTTAGCGACCAGATTTTCAGCGATAATATCTACACCGGGGGAATCCGAAATATAAAGCTCTGTATACGCCCATAAATTAGCAGACTCGGGCCGTGGTATTGTTGCCCCGATTCCTTTTTCTATTGCGTATAATGCGACTGCTTTTGGTTTTGGCAGTCCTGGCAAGCGGTATACTGGAACGTGCCGTGCTACCAAATCAGCCCGTGTTTTGCCGAGATAACACTCGACGGATAGGGTGTCGCCTGAGTACCCCCGATGCTCTTCCATTATCCTGGACCTCAATACCGTTCCGCTGTTCGGGTCAACTACTGTTACTTGATCCCCTGTTTCATATTCCGGCTCAGTTCCGTAATCGTATAATACCTTGACTTTCCAGGCGAAAAAAGGAAGTGCTTTATCGGCTAAATAATCAGCTGCCAGTGTTGCCAGTGTCGCATTTGATTCTGTCTCGAAATCGACTATCTCTTCCTTGATTCCGTAGAGGTCAATGCTGGCTGCATTTTCCAGGGTTAATTGTGGTCTGTTTATCCCATCCCCGATACCGTTTGCAATTAATACGTTAGTTATTTCTGCAGCATCATCCCCGAGTGAGGATATATCCATATTCGTGCCAGCCCGGAATAAAACCTCACGCTCAACCCCGAGTGCAGATGCAACGTATAAAACGCCGTTAAACACCTGAAATTCCCACCCTACTTGATCGCAAGCATCTTTTAGTACCTGGAGTGCGGTTTTTCCCTTTGCGCTTATCCCGTCCACTTCTACGCTGCTTGAGGCTGGAATACTCCCGGTTAGGTATGCCGGGGTTCGTGCTATGATTTCGACAGCGAATAGTGCCGGTGTGCTTCCTACCGGATCCCCGGAGGGATCTTCTGATTCTTGGTCGTCTGTTGATAGCGTGATTCTGACCTGGACCTTTTCCGCATCCGTGTCTACTATCTCGATTCCTAATTGGTCCGGAAGTGCGCCTTCGAATTCTGCCGACCATCCGCTCCAGCTCCCGTCATAGGTTCTGTAGGCCATGGTGGTAAATACCGGGGCCTCATTATCGGCTGACCACCGGATCCTTTCCCAATTCTCAAAAGTGTCTGGTTGGTCGAACTCGAATGTTATGTAGCCGTCAGCGAAATAAACCCCAGCGCCATCTTTGTCCAATAATACGACTGTGGGTTCGGTGGCAATATCTACCTGGCTGGAGTCTACCGCATCCGACCAATTACTCTTTACCCTGATCACTCTCCAGCCTTTGAGCATGTCCCGTGCTACATCGCATATATCGGTATTATCCCATTTAATCCCGTATTGAGCCGGGGTGCGGTAGAGCGATAAAAGGTACTCTTCGGTATGTGCTTTCAAAACGACTGTTGTTTCCGTGAAATCACGTTTGCTGATTTTTCCCATTGCGATTAACGTTGACTCTTCATATAGTTGTAAGAAATAGGATAAGTTTGCCGAGGAAATAGGCGTATTAGTGTGTGTGTCGTCCTCGATAAGAATCGGCTGCATCGGGGATAGGAACGCGAACATATCTTCATCTAACAATTCGGCTGTGATTTCCTCCCGTGCAATCGTTATTGAAAAGTCCGTTGATTCTGAGATTTTACGGGAATATTGCCAGGCGATAACCGGCAACCTCCCGAGTAGTATTTTATCCTGGTCGAGTAATCGAATGGTGTACATTTATGCTTTTTTCTTTTTAGATAGACCTTTTATCACTGGCCAAATCCGCTTAAACCATAACTGCTGTAATCCTTGCTGACCACCATAGATGACTGCGCCTTGGATGAAAAATAATTGTAGGTTCCAGCCCTCAATGAACATGAAAATTGTTGACCCGATTGCAGATAATCCGATTGCGATGTATAGCCAGAACGGTTTTAGCTTGTTCTGTTTGTCTATCCATACCCTGAGTGTTTCCATTATTACCGCTATTATCGGAATACACAGTGTAAATAACGGGGATACCTGATCCATCAAAGTTAATACTTCTTTTTCCATTTCCTTCTCCTTTTAAATATTAATTAAAAAACATTAAATATAAACTTGGTAAAAGTGAGATTATTGCGATAACAACCATGTAGACTTTCATATTTTTGTCTACCTTGGCTTTCCGTTCTTCCAGAAAATCATAGATTTTAGTTACCTTCGGAACCATATCTTCAACCACGTCCTCAACTTTAACAATCCTGTGTTGGTTGCTTTTGATATTTTCTCTCGAAATTCGCACTTCCTGTTTTATGTTTTCGTCTGTTATTACTAATTCCGACATGTATGGCTCCTGTTTACGCTATTTGTACTGCGGATATCTTACAGTCATCAATTTTGAGATTCGGTGTGCCACCGTCTATTGTCCTGATTGCGAACTTGATAAAACTGTCGGCAGCAATTATTAGGGGAAATGACCCACCGCCTAGTTGTTCCTCTTGGTTTGCAAATTTTATCTCAATGTGTTCTATGCTTACAGCCTCAGCAGATCCACCGTCGTCTACCTCTATACCTACATCAAGATGTTTGTTTGCAGCATTAGCTTCAACGGTTCCAGATATGCTTATTTGGTATGTCCCGGCAATAGGGAATGTCAACTTCCCGTTTCCATCATGGGTTACACCAACTAATCCCCCGTCGCTAATGTCGGAATCGACAACATCGTACCAGGTGTTCTGAGCGGCAGATGCCTGAGTCCAGTTTATATGATCTCCGTGGCAGCAGCCGATTGCCTTATTCATCGGGATTTTTATATCAGCCATTTAGAGCCTCCCGTACTTTGTCCCTGTAACATTCCGGGATTTCTTCGATTTTCAGAAGTTCCGCTTTTACTTTCTTAATTAAAATCTCAATTATAATATTCATCCTATATCCTCCAATTCCATCGATACGAAACCGCTTGCGACCGAAAAAGTTAATCTGTATATTGTATCAGTAACAGAATCAACTATTACATGGGTGTCGTTGAAGCTGACTACAGTAAATTCCCCCTCTGGGTTTTCATCCTCTGTACTGAATTCAAAGTAAGCCCATTCATCATCTGATAATTCACTATGAGTGAATGAATTTGTACTGAGGGATGCATCAGCAACATCCAGTACTGTTTCGACTCCTGTTGTGGGGTCAATCTTGGTTATTTTAACGAGTGTTAATATGCCGGTCGCTGTCAATCCGCTGTCGTACTTCTGTACATCTGCGGTATTTGGTAATCTGTAAGACGTGCCGGAAGGTTCGCTATGTAGAGAGCCTGTTGTTTCTATTTCTGTGGTGATTGGGGTTGCTAGTTCGTATTGTAGTGCCGTTCCTGCTAACCCTGCCTTTGCTGCTGGTATATCTGCATAGGCGCCTTTTGCCACAATCAAAAATAATGTATTTGGGTTCGTTGAGAATGAGCCAACTCTTGTAATTACATCACCCCCATCCGAATCGGTTTCAAATGGGAATCCACCAATAATCAACTTACCTTCTACCGAAGCTGACCACGTCGAACTACCAACAAGCAGGGTTTTTAGTATCGTAATATAATCAAAATTCACAAGCTCAGTATTTAAATTTGTAATATCATCAGCAGTTAGAGTAAGAGGTGTGATATTTTTCTCCAAATACCACTTACCACCAAGCCTGAATATCCTATCCTCGATTGCTGGTACATTTCTCAGGTCTTGTCCTGCGTTCCAGAAGAGTTGGGTTTGTTTGTAATCTATAAAATCTGTAGCAACTGAACCGTATTCCAGTTGAAATTTGGAGGTTATGTCTGTTGAATTTCTGTCAACAAATCTTACCCTTCCTGTCAATGCGCTAGTTGTGAAAACATTTGAAGCACCCGATATCACTAGTTCGCTTATATACGTACCGTCTCTTTCATATTGATAGACAAGTATTAAATGACCACCAAGTGAGATAGTTGCTGATAATTTGTATTGTGTTGAAGGACTTACTAATGTAGGGAGTTTTGTTCTGATTCGTGCAGCATTAGGTTGATTTAGACCCGTAGCACCAAGAATATTACCAGATTCCATTGGCGGAATAAGAATATTTTTAGTTACACCCCTAAAACACCCATTGCCCTTGACTGACTGAGTGTCTTCAAAGTATCTGGGGAATGTTTTCAATCCGTTGGCCGCCGATGGCTCATTGCCTGCGCCGTAGGTTTGTGTAAGGTTGATAGACCTAACGTTTCTGATTTGTAGAACCTTGCCCGATTGAGCTGCATTATCTGCATAATTATGTTGTAGTTTTACCTGAATATTGCCTGTAAAATCTCCGGCAACCACACCGATCCCGGAAAGTAAATACCATGTATTTATTGTCGGCGGTGCTTGTGCATCGACTAAATCTGCTGTACCGCCCGTAGTTCCATCTAAATAAAGTCGTATAAAATTACAAACTGCATTTGTTACTAATACCTCGGCAATTAAAAGTATTTCGTCACCTGTAACCGGGGTGTCTCCTGTATCATGGTTTTCAAATGCGTCTGGATCTGTCCCGTCTCCTGTATTGCTAATAACTCCGGCTGCAACTCCATGCCCTGAATTTATTGCTGTCCAGTCAGTAAGTGCTGTACTTTGAGCCATGTTTCTGGCCGTCAACCCCTCCAACTGCGTACCGTTTGCAACCGGAGCGGATAATGCTTGTGGGTCGAGTGGAACTATCTCATAATCAACATCATCGATGGTGTTTCCCGAGCGTGTCATGCCCTTGATTGCCTCTTCAAAATGCTTGAGATTAATAGAATTATCCATCGTTTGTAGGTATAAATCCGTTATTTTGTTTTTAAGGCTCCCGTATAAACTGAGTCCTAATATTCCTAATCCCATATATCCCCCAACTTCAGAACCCAAGCGGCTCCGGTACTAGCGTACATATCACCATTTGTAATATCCAGATACATCGTTCCGACAACTTCCCCTGCATGAGCACCAGGCGCGCCGTTTCCGTAAACTTCCAGATCTACATAAGCGTTAAAGTCTGTTTGGAAATCCAAAAGTGTAGTCTCTTCTGCAAAGTCTAAGCCTGCTATCGTGGTAAGTAAGACTTCGTTGGCTGCCTGGGTGGTCTCTTCGGCAAAATCTAAACCTGATATTGTAGTCAGCAGAACTTCTATCGCTGTGAGGGTCGTTTCTTCTGCGAAGTCCAGCCCTGCTATGGTTGTCAAAAGTACTTCATTAGCAGCTTGTGTCGTTTCCTCTGCGAAGTCCAAACCGGAAATTGTAGTCAATAGCGTAATGGCTGCATCGAGGTCTGTGGTTAGTCGCCTCAACTTAGCTGAGAGGCTTCCTACTGCCCCTGCGTTAACAACTGCCGCGTCAGTGTCACCTATTTGTACCTGCATAGCCGTTAGGTCCGTAGCGAGCGTTTTCAGCCTGTCAAGTACGGTGTTCGATGTCGGGCTGGCTTGTACCTCCCCTACATTATCGAGCAAACTTTTCAGGTCAACTATTGCGGTTGTTAGTGCGCGAACATTTATTGCGCCATTATCTCCCTGTGCTTTTTCGTAGGAATCTACGCCGTCCCAATATTGTGGTACCGGTGATGCGGTTTTTCCAGTAGGTGGGTTTGTCTCTCTTACTAATCTGTCACTCATATTATATTCTCCTATTATAGCCAGGTATTACGATAATTTAATACTACATCCAATGTGAATGTCCCGGATGCAGAAACGGTAACGTCTACTGGTTCCGGGATTATCTCAAACCCGGATACTAGAAAATCATCACCAACCAATGTTATTATTGATTCCCATTCACCGTATTGTTCCCTGGCTTCTACGGTAAAATTTTTACAGTCAATTATTATTTCGTCATCAGCTTCAAATATACTATCTATTTCTATGAGATAATTACCGGATGAAATGGTCAGATCGTATAATGATCCGCTGGTAACGGTTATGTGTATTGTTGGGAGTGCGTTCCTGGTTCCGTCATTTTCAACCTCAAATTCTAATGAACTTGATATATCCTCTTCTGAATGTTCGAGTGCTGTCCCGTAAAAGAAAGGATCTGCTGCTATGAAATTTATCTTGACATCCAGTTCGATATCGGCATCCATGCCCTTCATGATAAAATCTGTGGGGTACGCGATTATATACCGTTCATTATACCGGGAGACTTCTATCGGAGTTTGCTGCAGAAACATTTTAATTTCATCGTATGCTGCATGGTTGAGGTCTACGGTTCCGTAAAATAGCGAGCCGTAAAGGGTAAATTTGCGTGGTTTGAAGGATTGACGGCCTGATACTGCTGCGCCGTCACCCGTTAGTTTGTTGACTGCTACGCTCTTGTTTAAGGGTACGTCTGTCCATCCCATGGTTAATGGTAGGGTTAAAGTTGAGCCTGCAGCGTTTGTCATATTTATCATGCTGTGTTTCCCTCCATAACAAAGGTAATTCGTTCCCCGAGCGATTCCTCAAGCCTTGCGATTAACGATTCTTCGTCCAGGTCAACCCCGGCCTCTATGTTAATAGTTTCTATATGTACGCTACTCCCCCCGGGAACTAACCGTTCATCGAGCAAATCATAAATCCGATTGCCTATTGAGGTCAAGCTGTCTAGGCGTGCAAGTGGTGTTAATAAATCGACTAATAAATCCCTGGAAGGACCGGTAATTTCTGATATCTGGCGACCCCCGGTTGCCAGGTTTATATCATCGTCATCCTCTTCGTCTTCTGGGATGGTGGCCTCGCTGGGTGCGATTAATGAAATTGCTGCAAACCCGAGAGCTGCTATTGCTGCGACTGCCCCGGCCATTACGAGCCCTGCTGCTACTGGCGCACCTGGTCCTAAGAACCAGAAAAAAGCGGTTAAGGCTGCGAAT
>SDBS01003289.1_pt1 | contig 15842 bp, 16 predicted proteins | sample 2277091 | NCBI WGS metagenome assembly SDBS01 (sample SAMN10404972, study PRJNA504765) | marine sediment metagenome | isolation source: marine sediment core GS10_PC15, 163 cmbsf | place: Arctic Ocean: Southern Knipovich Ridge | collected 2010 | reverse complement strand
AGGCGCTCCTGCCAGCTCAGTGCCGAACCGGCTGTGGAGGCGAACACTGAAAGCGGCCGCACGACCACGATCATCAGTACGATGAAGACCAGCCCCTCGAAGCCGACCGCCTCGATATCGTCGAAGGACAGCCGCGCAGCCAGCACCACGAACAGCCCCGCCAGCAGCAGAACGCGGATGTTCTCCTTGAAGTAGATGATGTGGCGCACCGTCGCCAGCCGCTGGTTGGCGAGCACGACGCCCATGACAACCGCCGCCAGCAGCCCGGACCCCTCCTGGATCGTGTCGCAGACGGTCGTTACGCCGACGACGAACGTCAGCGTGACCGCGTTCTGCAGCGAGTCCGGGATCCAGTAGCGGCCCAGCAGCAGCGCCAGCACGAACCCGGCGCCGCCGCCGATCAGGATACCGGCGCTGAGCGTCTTCGCAATCCCTTCGATCGCCAGCGATGAGGCGTCGCCCAGGTCGCCCACGACGACGCCCTCAAAGACAAGTACGGCCAGCGTAGCGCCGATCGGGTCGATAACGATGCCCTCCCAGCGCAGAATCGTCGACACGCGCCCGATCGGGCGGATCTGCTCCAGCATTGGCACGATCACCGTCGGCCCGGTGACGATCAAGATCGCGCCGGCGAGGATAGCGACCCCCTCGTCGAGGCCGATGATCACGTGCGCTCCCAGGGCGCCCAGGAAGCCGGTGATGGCGGCCCCGACCGTCACCAACCGCGGTACCACGCCGCCGATGTCCAGCAGGTCGCGCAGGCGCAGGCTCAGCCCGCCCTCGAAGAGGATCACAGCGACGGCCATGGAGACGAGCGGAAGTAGCAGATCGCCCAGCAGCTCGTCCGGGTTCACGAACCCGGTGACGGGCCCCAGGATGAAACCGGCGACTAGCAGCAGGAGGATCGAAGGAAAACGCAGACGCCACGCCAGCCATTGCGCGCCGACGCCCGCGGCCAGTATTCCGGCCAGGCGAAGCAGGATTTCTTCTGCAGTCAAACGCTAACTGGCCGTGTCCGGCCCTTCACCCTGCATGAACCGCCCTGTAACGCACACCGCACCGAGCCATCTTACCTTTTGAACAACCCGATACGCATAGCTGGGAAGCCATATGAAAATTCTCATCGTCGACGACGATCCAGACGTTGTTGAAGTCGTCAGCCTCTGCTTCAGCCTGCGCTGGCCCGATGCGCATGTAATCACCGCCGCCACCGGCGAGAGCGCACTCGCGCACGTCGAGAAGGACAAGCCCGACCTCGTCCTCCTGGACATCGTCTTGCCTGACACGGATGGCTTCCAGGTCTGCCAGGAGATCCGCGAGTTTTCCGACGTGCCTGTGGTCATGCTCAGCGCTCGTGACACCGAAGTGGACAAGGTACGCGGCCTGGAGATGGGCGCCGACGACTACATCACGAAGCCCTTCAGCCACCTCGAGCTGCTCGCTCGCGTTCGCGCCGTGATGCGCCGCTACCAGAGCCAGCTCCCGGCCGTCGGCGAAGTGTTCGAGTCCGGTGGCCTGACCATCGACTACGCCAGCCGTACAGTGACCGTCGAAGGCACAGTCGTGCGCCTGACGCCGACCGAATACTCGCTTCTGTACCACCTCAGCCGCAACGCCGGTCGCGTTCTGCCGCATCAGACGCTCCTGGCGAAGGTGTGGGGCCGCGAGTACACCGACGAGGTGGACTACCTGAAAGTGTACATACGGCGCCTGCGCCAGAAGCTGGAAGGCGACCCGGAGTCGATCGGCGAGATCGTCAGCGAGCGGGGCGTCGGCTACAAGTTCGTCGCCGCATAAGGCGACTCTGGCTTAGCGACTGACCGGTCGGCCTCTTCGCCGCGATTTTGAGCAGGTTTTCCACATTTTGCAGCCAGTAATCCACAATTCCGCATGCTCAACTAACGAATTCGTGGTATCGATTTTCCTTGACAACTACGTCAATATTTCTAGATAATGTTGGTGTAGTTCAGCGGAGCCGCAACCGCTGAAGTGCGTTAGCGCTCTTAGGTCTCATCGCCGCACCCCCGCGAGCATTCGACTCAAGAGCGCTCTTTCTTGCCCGGAGCAACCCCTCAATGTGTAACTCTGCCTGTGGGTAGCCCATCTCTTATTGCAGATATACCCCCATGCAAGAGTTCACGCAGGACCCGATCCGCCAAATCGGCGTGGCCAGGCGCTGGGCCCAGGCCGGCATCGTCTGGGCAGTCTTCGCCCTGATCACGTTCTACTACGCAGCACTGGACCTTTCGCCGTTCGACCTCGCGATCGTGATCATCCCCGCCTCCATCCTCGCCTTTGCCGCGATCGAGCTGGTCACCCGCTGGGAGGCGCGTATGCACCGGCGCTACGTCTATCCGCACACCCTTGGCTACCAGCTGGCGAAGATCCACGACTTCGACCGAGCGTGTGAGACGGGCGTCCGGCTTCTGGGTGAATGGCTGGGCCTGCGTGCCGCTGTCATCGCCTGGTTGGACGAGGACGACGATACGGTGCGGCCGGTCGCCTCGTTCGGCCTGCCTGACGGCTGGCTGGAGTCCGCTGAGCCTCAGAGCATCTCCAGCGAGACGCTCTGGCCCCTGCAGGAGTCGCTCACCCTTCGCCGCCCGGCGGTCGTCGATCAGTGGTTCGGTGCCTTCGGGGACGACCGCGTGATCTACGTCCCGTTGGTCAGCCGCGAGAGATTCGACGGCGTTCTCGCCATCGTCGCCGCGCGCAGTAACGCCAGGGTGAAAGACGACCGTCTGCTCGCTGCCCTGGGCATGGTCATGGGCCTCTCTCTGGACAACTGCCGCCTCTACGAAGGCCAGCGGCTGCACGCGGAGCACTTCCGCGAGCTGAGCCGCATGAAGAGCGACTTCCTGACGACGGTCTCTCACGAACTGCGCACGCCGCTCACCAGCATTCGTCTGGGCGCCGAGATGCTTCTCGAGGAAGAGGAGTTCCGCGACCCCGATAGCGCGCGCGGCAAGCTGGTGCGCAGCATCGTGAAGGGCTCCTCGCGCCTCACGAGCCTCGTCTCCGATCTCGTCGAAGTCTCACGCGACGACGAGTTCCAGCCGCGGCTGGAACTGGACGAAGCGCCGCTCAGCGACCTCGTCGCCGGCGCCGTGGCGGTCGTGCAGCCCCTTCTCGCCGCCAAGCACCAGACGATCGAGACGCAGCTCTCAGATCCCGGGGCGATGGTGCTCGTGGACCGGCTGCGCTTCGAGCAGGTGCTGATCAATCTGCTGTCCAACGCCCAGCGCTACAGCCCTCCCGCAGGCCACATCACGGTCGAGGCAAGGCCCATCACCAACTGCGAAACGATGATCTCCGTCTCTGACTGCGGCCCCGGCGTCCCGCCCGAGGACGCCGAAGACATATTCGAGCCCTTCCACCGTGGCGACCGCAACGGCCTCGGCCTCGGCCTCGCGATCGCCAGGTCCATCGTCGAACTGCACCACGGGCGCATCTGGGTGGAGTCACGGCCCGAGGGCGGCAGCCGGTTCTGCCTGGTGATCCCCGGCAAGAAGTCCCGCCAGCGCCCCGAAGCCGTCCTGCGCTCGCCCCTGCACGCCGGCCGCGTCTGACGCCACTCCCACGTCCCTACAGGGAGCGCTCCACGCTACGCCTGGGCGGTGGCGTGGTTCGTGGCTGAGGCGAGGGCCGCATGATCCATGGCTGGATTTGCGTCCCTCTTTCCTGGTCGACTAATATGGCCGTGAAACCGGAGGTATCGTATGTGTCGTACGAGACGAACCGTTTCACGATTTCGCACTCTGATAGCCCCGCTGACCATCGTCGTGGCGGCGTGCGCGTTGTTCGCGTGGCTGATAGTCACCAGCAGCGGTGAGAGGGTCGCGGAGGCTACGTCCCCCGGCTTCAACGGCAAGATCGCTTTCGGGCGGTCCGGGGATATTCTGGTTATCAATCCCGACGGCAGCGGGATCGTCAACCTGACGAATAGTCCGGAGCACGAGGCGGGCCCCGCATGGTCGGCCGACGGGCAGCGCATCGCGTTCCACAGCGGCGGCGGCGGGTTGTGGGTGATGGACGCTGACGGATCTAACCAGACGCAGCTCACAGATAGCGGCCATGAGCCTGCCTGGCATCCGGACGGCACGAAGATAGCTTTCCTTGATGTTAGAGATCAGGGCGACGCCACTTACGTTCTTGACCTGATGACGAACGAAGTCTCGTACCTTGTCCCCGGGTCCCGCACTGCGGCTTCCGCAGCGGCGTGGTCGCCAGATGGTACGAAGATTGCATATCTAGGCGGTCCCGAGCTCTTCGTCGCTAATTCGGACGGCACCGACCCCCTTCAGCTCACGTTCAACGGCGCCGGTGTTGATACCCACCCATCGTGGTCTCCGGATGGTACCAAGATTGCCTACAGCAGTCACGACCCCGGGCGGGGAGTCGAGATTTTTGCCATTGAGCCGGACGGCTCGAATGACACCAACCTCACGAATTCGAGGGCCGCAGAACTCTTCCTAAGCTGGTCGCCCGACGGCACGCGGATCGTCTACTCCGGGCACAACCTCTACCCGTCTGCGGGCCAGCTGTGGATGATGAACGCGGATGGCACGAACCAGACTGAGTTCACGCAAGGGCCGTCTGCCGCCCGCAATCCCGACTGGCAGACGCTCGCTGAAGACCCTGGGTACGCAGCCTTCGAGCTCGCCACATCAACGCCTACGCCGGCAGGCGGCCAAGCCCCGTCCGGTCTCCCAAGCGGCGGCGGCAACCCGGACAGCGGACCTGCGAATCTGCCGCTCTTGGTGGCGGGCGCGGGCTTGCTCGTCATCTCCTTGGGCACATGGTACGCCCGCAGGCGCTGGCTGGGATAAGCGACTCCACCGAGGAAAGCACGCGACGTTCGTTCGTCCCGGCGCAGAGCCGCCAATCGTATACTTCGCGTATGCGACTGACGCACCTCCTGCTCACCGATTATCGGAACATCGAGCGCCTGGAGATCGACCTGCCGGAGCGCGTCGGCGTCTTCGTCGGCGAAAACGCGCACGGCAAGAGCAATATCCTCGAGGCCATCTACATGCTCGCCACCATGCACGCCGCTCGCGCAGAGCAGGACGCGCAGGTCATCCGCCGCGCCGCCCTCGACGACGTGCTGCCGGCCGCGCGTGTCGTCGGCCTGGCCCAGACCGCCGAAGGACCGCTCAAGGTCGAAGTCACGCTGACGAGCCGGCCCGGCCCGAACGGCCCGATCGCGACCAAGACCGCCAAAGTGAACGGTGTCTCGAAGCGCGTCTCCGCCGCCGTCGGCCGCATCACCGCCGTGCTCTTTACCGCCGACGACCTGCACCTGATCGACGGCTCGCCGTCCACCCGCCGCCGCTTCCTCGATATGACGCTGGCGCAGGTCGACCCGGCCTACTCGAAGGCGCGCTCACGCTTCGAGCGCGTCCTCACCCAGCGCAACCACCTCCTGAAGCGCATCCGCGAGGGCGCGGCTGACCGCGACGAGCTGGCCTACTGGGACGAGGAGATCACCCGCAACGGCGCCGTTATCTTCGGCCGCCGCGCTAAGGCGCTCGATGTCATGTCGCGCCTCGCCCAGGAGACGCACGCGAAGCTGGCGCCGGGCGAGTATCTCGCCACCCACTACCGTCCGCGCCTCGAGCCCCTGGCGATCGATCCCGCCGAGGCAGAGGAGGAAGCGATCGCTGAGGCCTACCGGAGTGCCCTCTCGGCCTCGCTCAGCCGCGACGTCCCGGCCGGGATGACGCTACAGGGGCCGCACCGCGACGACGTCTTCTTCTCGCTCGACGACTTCCCGGCCGCCGGCTTCGCCTCGCGCGCCCAGCAGCGCACGATCGCGCTCTCACTCAGGCTGGCGGAAGCTCAGTTCCTGCGCGAGTGCCGGGGCGACCCGCCGCTCCTCCTCCTGGACGACATCCTGTCCGAGATGGACGCGTCGCGCCGGGACTCTGTCCTCGCGGCGTTGGGCGACGTCGACCAGATGCTCGTGACAGGGACGGACTGGGACCGCTTCTCGGGGTCGTTCCTCGATGACGCTAGCCTGTTTGCCGTTGAGGCAGGCTCGGCTCGGCCGCTTGCGGCCGGCGTCCCGGCCCCGCGAATAGACCCGTCCTGAGTCCGACACCAACTCTGATCACGAGCCCCGATTCCTTCCCGGTGACACGGGGACTTTGGTGCGGACCGCGCCAGACAGCGCCGGAGAGACACAGTTTCGCTGCGACTTTCATACCGATGTCATGATCGGTAGCATCAAAGTCCAATAGGCCCTCATCCGCATCGTGGAGTCATCGCGACGGCGCAATCTACCGAGAAATCGTTACGAATGTACTCATGCCTTGCCATGCGCTATCCCACCACCACGACTGACACTGTCAGAGATATTGAGCCCCACTGACAGCATCCGGTTCGATCTACACAAGTCCGATTCCTGAGAGGAGGAAACACGCCGGTGAGCAATGAAGGAAGTGATAGATCCGCAACGTATGGAATTCAGGGCAGCAATGCCCCGTCCTGGGGAGTAGAGACGTGGTTCAATTTACCCGAAAGCAAACAACGTTTAGATGTCCACGATTTCAGGGACAGGGTGCTCTACCTGTATTGTTTCCAGTCGTGGTGCCCGGGCTGTCACTCGAGTGGGTTCCCGACACTTCAGGCCATGATGAGCGAGTACGAGGACAATCACGACGTGGCGTTTGTGGCGATCCAGACTGTCTTTGAGGGCTTTGACGCCAACACGCTGGAAAAGGCGCGGCAAATTGCTCGCGAATATGCCCTGGACCTCCCGTTCGGGCACGACCCAGGACCGGAGGGAGGGCGGTCACTGGTGATGCAACGGTACCGGACCGGTGGCACACCATGGATAATTCTGATTGGTGGGGACGGTCTGGTGATATTCAACGACTTCCACGCTGACCTCGACAAGTTGAAGCGGCAGATGGATCGGTTGATAGAAGAACTGTAATTGAGACTACAGGCGCGGGTTCTTGCTAGGAGGGCAAAGATGGCTACTGCGCAGCGGAAGACTACTCAGACAGGAAACAAGAGATCGGCGGCTCCAAGGAAGTCCGCGTACGCTCGGGGTCACCGGTTGTCAGGTCAGAAGCTGGAGTTCCTGTTGAAGGCTGAAGACGACGCCCTGCGCGAGCGCGCGGCCAGCGCAGGGTCCGGGCGAGCGGCGAAGACGCTGGCGAAAGAGGGTCGGCTGCGGGTCGTGCTAGTTGCCCTGAATCGCGGAACGGTCCTCAAGCAGCATCACGCGGACGGGCCCGTTTCGATCCAGTGTCTGAGAGGCAACGTCGCCATCTCGGTGGGTGATGAGTCGAGGGAGCTAACATCTGGCGGATTGTTGATCCTCGACGCGAAGGTGTCACACGAGGCGAAGGCGTTGCGGGACTCGTCCATCCTGATGACGATGAGCTTGCCGCGTGGCAAGTGACGAGGTCCTCGGTGACGACGTGCCAGAGATCACCGAACAGGCGCCAGTCGGAGGCACGTTGACCATCCTCTGCACTGGCATCGAGGGATCCACCGCCCTCACCGGCCGGCTTGGCGAGGCAGGGGCCCGCGAACTCCTCCGCGAGCACGAGCGGATAGTACGCGAGGCGCTGAGGGCCCACGACGGCCTGGAGGTGAAGGCGATGGGCGACGGTTTCATGGCATCGTTCTCCTCGGCGACGAAGGCGCTCAGGTGCGCCATCGCAACGCTGAAGGCGTTCGCCAAGCACAACGATTCGGCGGACGAGCCGATCAAAGTAAGGATCGGCCTGAACGCCGGAGAGGACGTCGCTGAGGATGATCCTGGAGGGCCGGTCGATATGTCCGGGACGACCGTCGTCATGGCCGCGCGCATCGCAGCGCAGGCGGAGAGCGGAGAGATACTGGCCTCGAACTTCGTGCGCGATCTGGTGGCCAGCAAAGAGTTTCGTTTCAATGACCGTGGGCCTTCAGACCAGCATGGGTTCGAGGACCCGGAGCGGGTGTTCGAGGTGCCGTGGCGGGAGACCTAGCGTCACCCTTACGCAGCCCCTCCTCGGGCCGGAACTCAGTCACCGGGACGTAGATGACTCGACCGCACAGACGGCAGCCGGTGTGGGTTGGGAACTGGACCGCTCGGCTCGGCCGCTTGCGGCCGGTGTCCCGGCCCCGCGAACAGACCGGTCCTGAGCCCGGCCGGAACGACCACCCAGAGCGCACGCGGCGCCACCACGATCTCGCGCGGGCAGTCGCTGCTCACCGGATCCCCATCCATCTGCACTGGCAGCGGGTCGTCGCAATCGAACTCCATCCGCTTGACCCGCTGGGTCAGCACTTTCCTCGCCCTGCCGTGCGACTGCCGCAGCGTCCGCGCCAGGTGCATCGCGATGTCAAGCCTGCCCGCGCCCTGGTATATGCAGATATCGAGTAGGCCGTCGTCGACGATTGCGTTGGGCGTAATCTTGGTGAGGCCGGCATAGAGGCGGGTGTTGCCCGCGAACGCCATCAGCACGTCCAGGCGCTGCTCCACCCCGTCCAGCCGCACCGTCATCGGACGGGAGCGCCAGCGCATCGCCTCGCGGATGGCTGCGACGCCGTAGGCCGCCGCGCCGACTCGCCGCTTCATGTCCAGTGATACCTTGCGGGTAATCTGCGCATCGATACCGATTCCGGCGAACAGCATGAAGTAGCGGTCGCCCGCTTTACCCAGGTCGATCAGCCGCCGCTCCCCCGTCGCCATCAGCCGCGCGGCCTCTACCGGCTTGCGGCTGATGCCTGCTTCGCGCGCCCAGATGTTGCTTGTGCCGGCCGGCAGCGTGCCCAGGGCTGTTTCCGTGCCCGCCAGCCCGTTCGCGACTTCGTTCAGCGTACCGTCGCCGCCAAGGGCCAGCACCAGCGGTACTTTTGCCGCCGCGGCGCGCGCCGCGATCATGGTCGCATGGCCGCTCCCGGTCGTCTGCTCCCAGCGGAACCGCCAGCCCGCTTCGCGCAGCCATTCCTCTGCTTCGCGGCGCAGTTTCAGCGCCGGCACGTTGTGCGCGGCGGGGTTGATGATGAGGACCGCCTCTTTCCGTTCGAAGCCGCTGGACGGTGCCGGAACTGCCATGCACGCATCCTAATCGCCGCACCGGATGACGACAAGTACGACGCGACGTATCATGGGCGCTGCCCGCAGGTGACGCCCAGTGAGCGTCTGCCCGGGGCCCTGGAAGGGAATCTGTGCATGGACAGCAAAGCAATGGGAATCAAGCGGCTCGACCACGTCGCCTGGGTTGTCAACAAGCTCGAGGACGCTCTGCCACTCCTCACCGAGCTGATGGGAATGACCGTCGAGGGCCGGTTCGAGAACCCGGAAGTGGGCTTTCGGGGCGTCGGCCTGCGCGTGCCCGGCGGCACCGGCCACTTCGAACTGCTCGAGCCGTTCGGCGAGAACAGCTACCTGCACAAGTTCATCGCGGAGAAGGGGCCCGGACTGCACCACGTGACGTTCGAGGTGGAGGACGCGCACGCGACTGCGAAGGCGATGGAAGACTTCGGAATCGAGCCCTGGGGCGGCGTCAACGAGTCGCACGGCTGGGTCGAGGCGTTCATCCACCCGAAGGACTCCGGCGGCGTGCTGTTCCAGTTCTACCACGAGGACCCGGAACACCGCGCCCAGCACGAGGAGGGCCACGACCACTCCCATAGCCACGAGATGGAGCCGGTCGACTAGCGAACGGCGCGTCGATGGTGTAGAATACTACAACATGACCGGACAGGACGCCCTGCTCACCGTCCGCGAAGTAGCACGGGCCTGCAACCGCTCCGAGGAAACGGTTCGGCGCTGGATCTGGAGCGGCAGGCTCCCGTCGCGCAAGCTCGGCAACCAGCACTTCATAGACCCCGCTGACGTTGAGGCGCTGAGGCCCAAATCGCCCGGGGTTGCCGAAACGGCCGTCGCTTACAGACCCGCGAAGGAGGATAAGACCGTGAACTACGACAAGGACAGAGCGCTGAAGTGGTTGAGCGAGACCGTGGCGCTGGGCAAGAAGATCGGCGCCAGGTATGGCCCCGTTGACGTCACCGAACTGATCCGCGAAGGTCGCGAAGGGTTGCGGTGAGCGGGCCGGTCTGCGTTGATGCCAGCCTCTTCCTGAGCATCGTCCTCGATGATCCGCATCAGGCGGCCGCAGCGCGGCTCTGGGAGGACTGGCTCTCCGCGGGGACGCAGCTGGTGGCACCGCCTCTCTTCTATGCCGAGATCACCTCGGTCATTCGCCTGTCGAACCATCGCGGTGAACTGTCGCCGCTCGCCGCGCAGGAGATTCTCTCTGCCGGTCTCAGCAGCCCCGTCGAAATCTGGCAGGATTCGCGAGCGCTACAGCCGCGCGCCCTTGATCTCGCCGCGCGCTTCGGCCAGCCGCGGGCTTACGATGCCCAGTACCTCGCTGTAGCCGAGTTGCTGGGCGGCGAGCTTTGGACTGTGGACCGGCGTCTGGTCAACTCCGTGTCGTCCCACCTGCCCTGGGTGCATTACGTCGGTGAGGCGGCGTGACGCTCGTCCAGCCGTCCGAGGGCGAGGTCAAGGTCAACGGCCTGCGCCTGCACTACTTCGAATGGAAGGGCGCCGGCACGCGTCCGCTCGTCCTCATGCACGGCCTGCGCGACTACGCGTACTACTGGCAGGACTGCGCGAACCGCCTCCTCGATGAGTTCCACATCTTCGCGCCCGATCTGCGCGGCCACGGCGAGAGCGAAGCGGCGCCCGGCGGCTACCTCGTCTGGGCGCTGGCGTCGGACCTGGCCCGCGTCGTCGACAAGATCGGCCTCCAGCGCTTCGATCTCGTCGGCCTCTCCCTCGGCTCGCGTGTCTCGATGGCCTACGCCAGAGAGAACTCGCTGCGGCTCAAACACCTGGCGCTTGTGGACATGGGTCCGCAGATGGCGCGCGTCGGCGCCGTCGGCCTGAAGAAGGACATGACGTCGAAGGCGGACCGTCCGCCAAGCTCGTTCTCGCTCGTCGACGCGCAGTCCTTCTACCGCAAGCAGTGGCCCTCGCTGGACGACGCCTCCATCGAGCGCCTGATCCAGAACTCACTCGTCCAGGGCGACGACCCTTCGGCTTCGGCTGATGCCGAACTCAGGACAGGCGGCATGTACGCCAACCGTTACGACCGCCGCCTCGCCGACGTCACGACCAAGGCGGCGATCCCGGAGATCGACTTCCTCTGGGACTCGCTCACGCACGTTCGCTGCCCCGCCCTCGTCGCCCGCGGCGAAAACAGCCCGATCCTCGACGACGAGATCTCGTCCCGCATGGTGCGCTCGCTCCCGGACGGGCAACTCTACGTGTTCAAGGACACCGGCCATTCCCTGCCGCGGCTGGCGCCGGAGCTATTCGCGGACCTCATCCGCTCGTTCCTGAACGACGCGCCGCGTGGGGCATAGCCCGATTGATATCTCGTAGCGCTCTGCCACGATATTCGTACGGGAACTCGTACGAAAGCAGGTAGTCCGATGGCAAGTCCGCAGCTCCAGAACATCATCGAGATGATCAAGGCGCAGCCGGTGCGCGAAGGCGTCCCGATTGAAGAGACGCGTGCCGCCTTCGAGCAGCTCGCCACGATCTTCCCGGTCGCCGACGACGTCAAGCGCGAGAAGGTAGACGCCAACGGCGTCCCCGGTGAGTGGATTACACCGCCCGGCGTTTCCGGTGACATAACGGTCTACTACCTGCACGGCGGTGGCTACTCGATCGGCTCCGTCAGCACGCACGCCCGCATGGTCAGCCTCATCGCGAAGGCTGCCGACGCGCGCGCCTTCGCCGTCGACTACCGGCTCGCTCCCGAGAACCCGTTTCCCGCCGGCCTCGACGACGCCGTAGCGGGCTACCGCTGGCTGCTGGGGCAGGGCGTCGATCCGGCGCGGCTCGTCATCGGCGGCGACTCCGCCGGCGGCGGTCTGACATTCGCCACGCTCCTCCGGCTGCGCGAGGCTGGCGATCCGCTGCCTGCCGCAGCCGTGCTCCTCTCGCCATGGACGGATCTCGAGGGCACCGGCGAATCGATCAAAACGCGCCGCGAGACGGACCCGATGATCGACCCGACCAGCATGCCGGAGATGGCCCGCAGCTACTACCGTGACGAAGACGTGCGCAACCCGCTCGTCTCGCCACTACACGCGGACTTCACGGGCCTGCCGCCGATGCTGATCCAGGTGGGTGACGCCGAAGTCCTGCTCGACGACTCCACTCGTGTGTACAAGCGCGCCGACGCCGCGGGCGTCGACGTCACGCTCGAAGTGAACGACGAGATGATCCACGTCTTCCAGTTCTTCGCGCCGCTGCTTCCCGAGGCCGTGGCGGCGATCGCGCGCATCGGCGAGTTCGCGAAATCGCACGCCGGCGCGGCCGCAGCCGCACGCTAGCGGGAGCCGAAGCAGAGGTCGCCCCGGAGCGAGTGTTCTTGTCCGACCTCTCTGCCGCCTCTAAACTGAGGGCCATGTTCCGTCTCGCGCCCTTCGGCCTCGCAGCAATCGCTTTCTCGCTCGTCGTGATCGCCTGCGGTGGCGATGACGACGCCTCGCCCACGCTCACCATCACTCCCGCTCCGTCGTCGCCCGCTGCAACCACTACCGCGCCCGCCGGCGGCCAGAAGACGGAAGGCCCGTCCGAATCGCCTGTCGACGTCACGTCCGCGCCGACCGCGCCTGGCGATGTCCCGACGGCGCCGCCGACCGCCAGCGAGGGCACGCCGGCCGTCGCCCCGGACGACCAGGGCGCCTTCGTCGGCCAGTTCCTCGGCCACCAGATCTACCCCGAAGCTTGCACCTACGACCCGGCGGCCGCGCTCGTCACCTGTTCCGAACGCGGCCTCTACGCGATCGACCCCCCTATCGTCGGACAGGACATTTCGTGCGATATCTGGATAGTGAGCGGCGCGGCAACAGCAATCCAGTGCACGACCAGCCAGCCGCTAGAGACCACGTATTACGAGATCATGGAGTAAGCGCATGAAGGTTCACGAATACCAGGCCAAGGAACTCCTCGCCCGCTACGGCGTGCCTGTCCCGAAGGGAGAGGTCGCCATCAGCGCCGCCGAGGCCGCCGCCATCGCCAAAGATCTGGGCGTGCCGGTCGTCGTCAAGGCGCAGATCCACTCGGGCGGGCGCGGCAAGGGCGGCGGCATCAAGCTGGCGTCCGGCCCTGAAGAGGCGCGCGCCGCCGCCGGCGAAATCCTCGGCATGCAGCTCGTTACCCACCAGACCGGCCCCGAAGGCCAGCTCGTCAAGCGCGTCCTCGTCGAGGAGCGGATCGAGATCGACCGCGAGCTGTATCTGGGCATCGTCATCGACAACTCCGTCGGTCTGCCGCTCGTCATGGCCTCGTCCGAGGGCGGCGTCGAGATCGAGGAGGTCGCGGCGAAGAACCCGGACGCGATCAAGAAGTCGCCCGTCGACCCGACGATCGGCCTGCAGCCGTTCCAGGGCCGCGGCCTGGCGATGGAGATCGGCCTCGACGGCGAGCTGATGCGGCCCGCGAGCAAACTCATCGCCGGCCTCTACCGCGCCTTCGCCGACAACGACTGCTCGCTCGCCGAGATCAACCCTCTCGTCGTGACGAAAGACGGCCGCCTGCTCGCCGCCGACGCCAAGTTCAACTTCGACGACAACGCCCTCTACCGCCACAAGGACATCGCCGAACTCCGCGACATCGACGAAGAGGACCCGCTGGAGATCGCCGCGCAGGAGTCCGGCATCGGCACCTACATCAAGCTCACCGGCAACATCGGCTGCGTCGTCAACGGCGCAGGCCTCGCCATGGCGACGATGGACGCCATCAAGCTCGCCGGCGGCGACCCCGCGAACTTCCTCGACATCGGCACCGTCAACGACCCGGACCGCGTTATCGCCTCCTTCCGCATCCTCAAGGACGACCCGGACGTGAAGGCGATCCTGATCAATATCTTCGGCGGCATGGCCCGCGTCGACGTCATCGCCCAGGGCATCATCGACGCCCACAGCCAGATGGACGTCGGCGTGCCCGTCGTCGCCCGCCTCGTCGGCACCAACGTCGAAGAGGGCGAGCGCCTCCTCGCCGAATCCAGCCTCAACCTCATTCGCGCCAACGACCTCGGCGAAGCCGCGAAGGCAGCCGTTGAGGCGGCCTCTTAATCCTTCGGGGGTCAGGCTCTTAGCCTGACCGCGCAGGGTATCATGTCCCCGTGAAACGCCGACTGCTCCCGCTCCCGATCCTCTTCGCTCTGCTGTTCGCGCCGCTGCAAGCCGCGAGCGACACGGCCTACGCCTGCTCCTGCATCGAGACGACGATAGAAGAGCGCGTCGATCAGTCTCAACTCGTCTTTGTCGGTACGCTCGACCGGCTGGATGGAACGACCCCGGTCTTTGCCGTACAGCAGTACTACAAAGGCAGCGGCCCGGCCGAGCTGTCCGTGAGAGACCCGGTTGGCGGCGGTGCCTGTAGCTACTTCCCTGAGGGCGGCGGCGGTCGCGGGCCTTACCTTGTGTTCGCGCGTCAAGTCGAGGGTGGATACGCAACGAATCTATGCGCGGGGAACGATTCGGTGGGCACTCCTAGCTACGATGCTTCCGTGACTGAGGTCGCGTCAATCACCGACCCTAACCAACCGCCGGACGGATCGCCTCAGGATGAGCCGCCCGGCGAGCACACCGAGTCCACCCCCTGGGCGATCATCCTGCCGATCGCCTTCGCCATCCCCCTCGCCGTGCTCGTCGTCCCCGCCCTCCTCCGCCGTCGCGTCGGCCACTAGCGCGCTCCGTCACCGCTCGCCCTGAGGCCCGGACGGGTCCGTAGGACTCTCGAAGGGCCAAGCTGCCACGGCGCTCCGTCCCGCTCGTCCTGAGGTTCTCGAAGGATGAGCGGAGCACCGGCGCACCGGCCCGCGTCAGCGCGCTGCAGATGGTTCGAGAGCCTCACCATGAGCGGGCGTGTCAGATGTCTTCACTCCCATCTCCTGTCAACGGATGAGAGAACCGGATAATCGGATCGGCCCTGTATCGGCGCATCCGTTTATCCGTTCCCCATCCGTCGCCAGCCGTCAGCCCTGCCCACGCTTTCCCTCGCTCCAACGCCGCCGTATCATACGGCCCGTGACGCTACCCACCGCCCAGCACGCCGCCGTCGACCTCCAGCACGCCCACCGCGAACTCCTCCGCGTCGTCGACGCGCTTTCGCCGGAAGAGTGGGACCGCGGCGTCCCGTACGGCGACTGGACGGTCAAGGACCTGATCGCCCACCTCGTCGGCGACCTTTCGCCGTCCGGCGCCGGCCTCATCTACGCCGGCGTCCTCAACGAGCAGTTCATCGCCGATACGTCTCGCTTCTTCGACGTCCGCGGCCGCAACCAGGCCGTCGTCGAGGAGCGTCGCCGTTGGACGCGCGAAGACTTGCGGCAGGTGCTCTTCGAGGCGCACGACCCCCGCATCGCAATGACGCTCCGTCTGGACGAGCGACACGAGGAGACACTCGCCTACGCCGTGCCGATGGGCCCCGAGTACGATCTCACCGTCGAGGACTGGCTCTGGTTCGGCTACCACGACCGCCAGCACACCGACGACATCCGCCGCTCCGTGGCGATCGATTGGACGCCCCGCAGCCTCGAATTCCTCCCGGAGATCGATGAGAAGCTGCGCTGGTTCGTCCGCTCGCAGGAAGGGTTCCTGCGAGCCGTCTACTCCGTCGCCGATGACGCCTGGGACGACCCGGCGCACAGCGACGCGAATGGCTGGTCATACAAGAGCGTCCTCGCTCACATCGCCTCGAACGAAGAGCGCCTGCAGCTCCGCTTCCGCTCGGCGGCAGGCAAGGCCTCGCAGGCGGAGATCGACGCCGTCAACGACATCGACGCCTGGAATCAGGAGAAGGTGAGCGG
>SDBS01003288.1_pt1 | contig 15851 bp, 13 predicted proteins | sample 2277091 | NCBI WGS metagenome assembly SDBS01 (sample SAMN10404972, study PRJNA504765) | marine sediment metagenome | isolation source: marine sediment core GS10_PC15, 163 cmbsf | place: Arctic Ocean: Southern Knipovich Ridge | collected 2010 | reverse complement strand
TATCCCCTTCATCACAAAAGATAATCCGCAGCCTAAGATCAATATCCCCATAACTTTTCACAACTTCGGGTCTATAGATCCCGAAGAAATGGTAGAGCAGGAATTCGTGATTGCTAATGAGGGCGCGGTACCCCTGACCATCAGCCGGGCATACACTACCTGCGGCTGTACCACTGCCGACTTCACCTCCACCATCATCCCCCCGGGGAAAGTGTCGATTATGACCTTGCGATTTGACGCTGGATACCATGACACCAAAGGACAATCTGTTCGCCGTGGTGTGATTATTGAAAATAACGATCCAAACAACCCACAAATGGAAATATGGGTGGAAGCCTCTGTGAGGACTAAATGAAAAATATTACGAACATCAAGACTTTTTACCCGGTTGGATAAGTTGGTGTGCGATCTCTCCTCCCTCGGGAGATGAACTATTGCCCACTCCAATTACAGATACTTCAGGAATGGATCAGACCTCATTGTCCCCGGAACCTTTGTCTGATTATAAAAAGGATCCCAACTGATTCTGTTTTGGCACGCGCAAAAGCGAACAAGGTTGGATAGGGTAAACACTACCATTCTGAGTAAATAGAAATGCATAAAACGTGTGTCGCCCAGGAACAAGAAAGCATAATTAAGTGCGCCTATTCCCCTATGTATGTTTGTAAACAAGCTGGAATATTACAATTCGCTCGCTACTCAGAGAATAAGGAGATTAGGTAGACATGGATTGCCACGATTCTTCCCAAGACAGCTTGATATCTCCCGGAGGAAACATCGCCCTCGTTGGTCACCCTAACGTGGGTAAATCTGTCCTATTTTAAAAAATGACCGGGAAGTACGTGAATGTCTCCAATTATCCGGGGACAACTGTGGAAGTTTCAAAGAGCACCGCCCAAAATCTGCCAGAAATAACCCTCGTCGACACTCCCGGAGTGATCACCTTCCCCCCGCATACAGAAGACGAGAAAGTTACCGCTCGCTTGTTGTTAAAAGAAAAATTGAAGGCCATCGTGCAGGTCGGCGATGCCAAAAACATTCGTCGTACTTTGCTCCTGACGGTTCAATTAGCAGAAATGGGCGTTCCTTTGGTGTTGTCCCTAAACATGGTGGACGAAGCTCAATCCAGGGGTGTCCTGGTCAATCACACGCTGCTTGCGGAAACTCTTTCATTCCCCGTAGTGCCAACAATAGCAATCAAAGGACATGGGGTCAAGGAACTCACAACATGCTTAGTAAGGGCAACACCTTCTAAATTTCATTTATCCTATCCTCTCGAAATCGAAAAGGTTTTGGATAATATTGATTCTTACCTAACTGAGACCCCAATCGCTTCCAGGGCATTGGGATTATTATGGTTAAGTGAAGACGAAACAACTGCAAACTGGTTAGAAGAACATCTTGATAAAACAACCTTGAATAAACTTGAGCGATTACGTATTGATCTCCAGCGTTCGTTCAATGTACCCTTGACCTCAGCAATCCAAAAAACTAGATTAGAATACGTGGACCAACTCGCTGCCCAGGTATTACTCGAAAGTGGCCAGAGAGAGAGTGGGCTTGCTGTCCAATTGGGCCGTTTAGCAACCCACCCCCTCTGGGGACTCCCCATTATGGGAATAGTGTTATTTGCCCTATACTGGTTTGTAGGATTTTTTGGATCCCAAGTCTTGGTCGATTTCTTGGAGATCAGTCTCTTTCAGGAAATCATCAACCCCTGGATAACCAGCCAGATAAATATCCTGATTTCAAACAAATTTATAGCTGATTTTCTAATCGGTGAGTACGGCCTTTGGACAATGGGTTTAACATATGCTATAGCGTTGGTTTTTCCTATCGTGACTACTTTCTTCCTGGCCTTCGGAATCATGGAGGATTCCGGGTATCTGCCACTCGTGGCAGTACTCACTAATCGAATATTCAACTCTTTGGGCCTCAACGGGAAAGCGGTATTACCAATGATCCTCGGTTTGGGCTGCGTAACGATGGCCACCTTGACCACTCGGGTGATGGAAAATAAGCGAGATCGATCATCTCGAACTAGCACTAGAAGGGGAGGTGGCAGAATGGATTTTTGTAGACAAAGTAGCGGGATAGGAGAATAGCGTCAGAATTTGACAAGAAGACCTCTTGGAATTTATACCTCTGTTTACGGGTATGATTATGTGCTCTCGGCAATGAATAAATGTTCTTGCCTGGTGGCGAATAGTTCATTTTTCCCACACATTCGATGTGGCACATGCCGGTCTGCTATAAAGATATTGGTTCTTTCAATAACATGAAAGTATGGGCGAAACAGATTTGGTTCGTAGTAAATTTCTGGGCTTAAGGGGAAAAAACAAAATCACATTTTTTCTTCCCCATGGCAAGCGTTCCAGTTCTTTGTAAACTTCCCCCCAGGCTCTCCACCAAGCCGAAATCAACACCACACCAAGTTGTTATGCACAGGTCGGATGCTCCGTTTGAAATCATGAGCTCGGCAACAGGACATCGTTGCACATCCAGATAAAAACCATTTTCTGTCTTTCCTTGCTCGAATTTATACCCGGGCGGACTGAAAAATGTTTTCATAATAATATCTACAAAATATTTCAGCTGATTCAATTGGTCTTGAAATATATATTTCGATACTCGCTTTGCTCTGTTAGCCCAAGACGAGGTAATTTCCCAGGTCATCTCCCGGATCATGTCAATGGCTACTTCTTTATCTATCCCGCTGTCAACCATAATTTGATAGGCCGATAAGGTCAGATAAGCAAAATTCATAACAAGCCAGTTTCCTAAGTTGCCTTGCTTTTCCAAATCAATTATTCTTGCTTCATATTTTTCCCAGGAAGAATCTAAAATGCTTTTGATATTCTGTGGAGATAGAACTAAACCTTCCTCGTTCTCACTCCAAAGCCGCACTGTTATCCGGTAAAGATACCTTGATAATAAATATCTAAATAGCTTCGTTTGCCTTTTGATGCTATTGTTTTTTCTAAAATTCGTTCCTTTCATCAAGGATCTCCGTATTCAGATTGTTCATTATTTTAGATCAGAGAAAGATTTAGTAGTCAACTAGTGGGTCACGTGGAAGAAATTTACCTACAAGCTAAATGTAAACATTACTCTTGCCGCGTACTCAAATTGCTAGGGTGCCTCTCTTATTTTGGCCTGATACCATATTTCTATCTGTGAGTTACCGGGGTCATTATTTTCAATGATGACTCCTCGGCGGAAAACTTGACCTTGAGAATTATGGAATTTGGTATTCAAGAACAACTTCATAACGACTACTTTTCCTGGTGGAATTATCGTTGAAGTAAATTCTGCCGTCGTACAGCCACATGTTGTATAAGCACGACTAATTATCAATGGTGCATTTCCAATGTTTGCGATGATAAAATCGAATTCTGCAATTTCAGAAGACCTTATATTTCCAAAATTATGGAAGGATTCCGAAACTGCTATTTGGGGTTGTGGTCCATCCGTAGGTAAAAATTTGATGGTTGAAATCGTGGGGGGAATTATTTCATGAATTGCAACGAGAGGAGAATTATAGACAATATCCTCAGGTTTATAGATTATTTGATTTTCAGAAGATTTTCCATTCCTGTATCCAACAATCGCCCCAATTGTGATGATAATTATTCCGCCAAATATCAATTTGGCTTGGAGAGATTTTTGATATTGCTGGAATCTCCTGCGAAACGTTGATATATATTGCCTAAAGTTCCTGAACATTATTTGCCTTTCACTTTGAAACATACCAATAAGGTAGAGCGCTTTCATCACGACTCAGTTTGGTGTAGCATGGATCAGCCGGACCAATTTCCCGCTAAGGTCTGTCACGCTCAAGATTTTCAGTCCCGCAGTCTCAACGTTTTTTACAGTCTGCCGGTTGATATTTGCTCCCATCGTTCTAACGATTATTGGATTTAATACATCCATCAACGAACCAATAATAGGTCTGTTGATACGAACGTGTTCCATGAGCCAAATATCACCCCCCGGCTTAACAACTCGATTAAGTTCTCTAAACCCAATCAGTGGCTGGGGTACTGAACAAAACACAAAGGTTGCAACAGCAGAATCAAATGAATTATTAGGAAAGGTCAGCGCCTCAACATCCATAATTTGAAAGTTTACCGATCTTGATAATTCTTTAGCTTGCCGTTTTGCAAAGGACATCATGCCTTCGCTTAGGTCTATTGATGTAATATCAGCGTCGGAAGGGTAAAACGGAATATTTTTACCTGTTCCGACACCAATTTCCAATACTTTACCTGCAAACACTTGATCCCACAGTAATTTCCGCCATTTCATAAACTTGGTCCGTTCAATCCTCCATTCCATCAAGTTATAGATTGGCGCAATTCTGTTGTATCTCTTTCGAGTTTGCGCTGATAGGCTGTTGTATTCGATCATGTTAGATTGTTTTGGATTGTTCATTTTATCCAATCTTCCTACTTAATATCTTCTCGCATTTGATCAAATTCCTGTTTGTTGATCTCACCTTTGGCATACCTTACCTCCAAAATCTCGCGGGGAGATTGGTTGGGGGAGCCAAAATTCTTGAATATTGTTTGGTCACCTTGTGGTCTCCATCCAACAAAAAGAGCCAAAACCGCAACTACCAATATTATTCCAATAAAACCAAAACCCATCATTTTTTTCTCCTGTCATAGTTTAGTCAACTAACATTATGCGGTTACTAGCCGTGTTCTACGAAGCAGCTGAGCATTGATCGCAACAATGATTGTGCTTAGTGACATCAACAAAGCTCCAACTGCCGGTGATAAAAGAATGCCCCACGGTGCCAAAACACCAGCCGCCAAGGGGAGTGCAACCACATTGTAGCCGGTTGCCCAGATTAAATTCTGGATCATTTTACGGTAACTTGCCCGACTTAATGAAAATATTTTCACTACATCTAAGGGGTTGCTTTTCACCAGAACAATCCCAGCTGACTCAACAGCAACGTCAGTTCCGGATCCAATTGCAATGCCCACATCTGCTCTTGTTAGCGCCGGTGCATCATTAACTCCATCCCCCACCATAGCGACCATTCTGCCATCTTTTTGAAGTTCCATTACCATTTTGTCTTTGTCTTCTGGTAATACCTCAGCAAAGAATTGATCTATGTCTAGCTCTTCAGCAACTGCTTGTGCCACTGCCTTGCTATCACCGGTTAGCATAACGACTTGAATATTCATTTCATGTAATTCTTTAATAGCTTGCTGGCTTTCTTCACGAATCACGTCTGCCAGAGCCAATGATCCTAGTACAGCGTCATCACGAATTACATGCACAACACTATGTCCTTTCCCGCTCGCAGTTTTCTCAAAACTATCCAAATTCATTGGAAGAGATAGCTCAAGTAATTCTAAAAGACGTGGGCCGCCGATATACACATTTGATCCTCGAGAAACCGCTTTCACGCCCCGCCCTTTGACTGCCTCAAAACTTGATATTTCAGGTAATGACAAATTTTCTCGTTTGGCTTTATTTCTTATGCCTCTAGCAATGGTGTGCTCTGAATCACCCTCTATCGCAGCAGCCAGAGCTAAAACATCATTCTCGTTTTGACCTTCGCTAGTCGCAATATTCACGATTCCAAATTCACCTTTTGTTAGGGTACCGGTTTTGTCAAAGATAACTGTATTGATCTCGCGAGCTTTTTCCAAAGCAAGCCGATCGCGAATAAGTATTCCGTTTTTGGCACCCATCGCTGTTGTGATCGCTACAACTAGTGGTACTGCAAGACCAAGTGCGTGCGGGCAGGCTATCACCAATACTGTAGCAACTCTGGCGATTACTTCAACATTAAAACCCACTCCAATTGTCCAGGCAACTGCTGTAAGAGCCGCAACTCCCAACGCAACGTAGAACAACCAGCCTGCTGCTTTATCTGCCAGGATTTGAGTATCTGATTTACTCTGCTGGGCCTGGTCAACTAAACGCATAATTCCAGCCAGAGCTGTTTTATCGCCAGTTGCGGTAACTTTCATTCGTAGACTACCGTCTTCATTGATGGTGCCTCCGATCACTGGATCGCCAACCCGTTTCATTACTGGCTTTGATTCTCCTGTAAGCATAGATTCGTTTACATGAGATTCACCTTCAATGATTTGTCCATCCGCTGGGATATTTGTTCCAGGGCGAATAAGAATGGAGTCATTTTCCTTTAATAAGGAAACGGCTACAGTTATAGTACTGCCGTCAGACATAATCCGTTCTGCGGTGTCTGGCATGAGCTTGGCTAGTTCATTGAGGGCCCCAGACGCCTGTCGAATGCTGCGCATTTCTATCCAATGGCCCAGGAGCATGATATCGATTAAGGTTACTAGCTCCCAGAAAAAGGTTGTGCCGATCGAGAAAATTAATGCGGCTAAGCTGTAAATAAACGCTACCCCAATGGCTAAAGAGATAAGGGTCATCATTCCTGGTTTACGTTTTTTAACTTCCGGTATAGCCATGTTAATAAAAGGAAGTCCTCCATATATAAACACGATCACCGCAAAAATCGGGGTAATCCAGGAGCTACCTGGGAAGTTCCTTATCGAATATCCCAAAAATAATTGGACTGCGGGGCTAAATATTAATACCGGAATTGACAGCAGTGTGCTAATCCAGAAGCGCTGGCGGAACATATTTTCGTGTCCCGTATGGTCTACGTGCCCTTCGTGTCCTGCATGATCTTCATGTCCTGCATGATCTTCGTGTCCTGCATGATCTTCATGTCCAGCGTGGTCTTCATGTCCTGCATGATCTTCGTGTCCTGCATGATCTTCATGTCCAGCGTGGACTGAAGGAATTTCGTGGGATGAATGATCGCGATGCTCTCCATGTTGAGTTTGATCCATGGTGTTTTTTTCAACAATATCTTCAGATTCTTGATTCGCTTTATGGTCTTGGTGTTTTTCAGTATGCTTTGATTTCATAGTATTTTCCTCTCAAGTAAATTAGTTCAATTTTAAGTATAAGGACAGGATATTTGTTTTCCCAGAGCAATTTCACTAGTACTATATAGGCAATTATGCCTACGTTCTATTGATAGTGGTGAGTCGCCTCTTGTCATCGATAATGAGTTGCCATATATATGAATGAGTTAATTATATCCACATTATTGGCTGAAGAGATTTTCGGCCACAGAAGGAATCTGCCTTCTACTTCTACGGCTATTTCGGATATCTTCTTGTTTTCCCCAATCTCGCCCAGGCTTAACATCTCTGTAGGCTTAATAAAGGAGACCTTTGTTCCTCCTTCACTCAATTCTTCAACGGTAATATTACAGGGCAAGAGCAGACCTGCCTGGGGATCAGAAACTAATACCTGGTGCGAAAATTGGGGATTACACGCTCCAAGGGTGGAATATTTTCTAAAATCAACATCTATCTTTTCTTTAAGTGCTGTGTGCATATCAATTCTTGAGATAACTCCAAAGCCTTGCTCCAATAATCCATTCTGGACCATTTCAATTGATTGTTCAAATCCAGTACTTAACTCTCCATGGACACTGAAGGTTTTCATAATTCTCTCCTTTTTGTATTGTAAAGATACTTTATCTATATTTTAAATGGCTCCGTTTATTGTTCTACTATGGACTCGTTTTCCTTTTGGAAAATTCGACCCGGCCCGGTTGCCAGGGCGTACCTATCGTGGGCAAAACCCAGCGATCAGCTCCCCACCAACCAGCTGTCCGCCAGGCCAGCATGAGAAAGAATGCCAATAACAACATAATCGGGTTAATGGCCACCGAGGCGGACAAAAGATAGTTCATGTTCATGAAACTACCAAAGAATGCTGCCATCCCTGTATAGAAACCGATGACGAGGGCGGCTCCCACCAAGATTTCTCCAAATACCACAAAGTACCCCCATACTTTTGCGTTGGGCAGAACAACTGATTCTAGAAAGTTAGCATACCAATCTAATACCCCTGCGTGTTCTCCACCAGTCTTCTGGATTGCATCAGTTACAAATTCAGCTCCGCTGTTACTGCCGATCCAGTCCGGTCCTTCCAGCTTCTCTAGCCCTTCTTTCAACCACTCATACCCTAAATATATGCGGGCAATCAACCAAACCCAGGCCCAGCTCACTTTGGTGAATAATGCATCAAACAAAGGAAGGTTCCTAAGTCCTTCCACGGTTTTGGATCCAGTGCTTGTCTCTTTTGTGTTCTTCATAGTTTTATATACTTCTCTTATTAATTTATATAGATCTTTTATTGGAAAATTACCACTTCCTATTAGAACAATAGGATCGATGATCCAGAAAGATTTGTTTACACAATTGTGGGATCTACTCTAATGTTAGTATCTCTGAATATTTTATAAAACCGGCGTTTTGCCTGGTTTGGACAAGCATATTTGCCTATATATTCAATTTCTTCTACCGGTTTTTCGGATACCTAAAAGCCCGTTGATTCACTTCCTCTAGGCAAGAAATGAAAGACCTAAGCCAAAAAGAAGGCCGCAGAGACGATAAACAAATAAACCTGGCGGGGAGCAATGATGGGCGTTGTGTTAATCAGAAGCACGATAATTAGGTAAAAAATCGCCAGTAACAAACGCTAAGAATATATTTCACAGATCAGATCGGGGTGAGTATTGAGCCCTTTGGGAGTACCTTACAACGCCTGAAGGATTGGCTTCGTGGATATAATACAAATTTGGCTAAGCAAGTTATCGTCGGGAATCGAACGCTCAACTTGTATTAAATGCATCTCTAGGGGAAACTATTAAGATTTAGAAATAAAACTAGATGGTAAAGAGTTGTTTTAAGTATATCATTTTATTCTGGTTATTCTCTTCCTGCCTTGGTTAAAAACTTAGGCGAACCCATTGAAACCGGTGAGTTCGCCTAAGTTAAGGAGAGAGATGGTTTCCTAATATTTTAGGAGTATGAAGCGATGAAAATGGACCATCTCATTAGTAATGATTCTACTGGTTAGGTCTGTCTAATACATGAGCGATTTTGCTCATGGGGAAGTAGGCAGGTATGCCTATCCTTTGCCATAATACATATGTGTTCTCCTCGACCAAAACATAATAATTTTCAATGATTCGAATTACCTCCCGTTTTATAAGATAGAATAGTTATATGGATAATCAAGAGATCATAAAAGTAATTTTGGCAGATGATCACGCCGTAGTGCGATCCGGTATTCGTCACTTCCTGGAGAGCTCTGGAGAAATTCAGGTGCTTGATGAAGCCGATGATGGCGAAAAAGCAATTGCCCTCATCGAGAAACATTTGCCGGATGTGGTTGTTCTCGATATTCAGATGCCCAAGGCTACAGGAATAGAGGTTACCCGGCGGTTGAGAAAAAACGAAGTTAAGATTGGTATACTAATATTAACCGCCTACGATGATGATCCTTATATCAACGCGGTATTACAGGCTGGCGCCAATGGCTTTGTCTTAAAAACCGCTTCCCCTGACGAGATAATAAAAGCTGTGAAAGATGTGTTTGAAGGGAAGTCAGTGCTTGATCCAACAATCGCTCATCGTGTACTTAAAAAATTAACCAAGGGTCAAGATGACTATTTATATGAGTCGCTTACGGATCGAGAACATGAAGTTCTTGGTTTGGTTGCAAAAGGATATACAAATAAAGCGATTGGTGTCCAATTAAGCATAAGCGATCGTACTGTCCAAGGTCATTTAGCTCATATTTTTTCCAAGCTTCAAGCTGGCAGCAGAACTGAGGCAGTCATGAGAGCTGTTACGCTCAGATGGTTGCCAGCCGACATTTCGAAAATCAGCTGAGTTGCGAATGCCAAACGAAAAAAGGAAGTTTCTCTATTCGTTCAGCAGCTTGAACACTCAGCTATTCTTTTTTGTAATATTACCCATTAGTGTATTATTGCTGGCGATAACCTTTGGCAGCTTGGCGCTTCACCAAGGCGCGATGAGGGACCTTGTTGCTGTAAGAGATCAGAGAACAGTTAATAGCGCAGCCAGCGCAATAAGGGAACAGCTCACTCACCGTGCGTCTACAATTCAAAGCATAGCAATTCGGTCTACTGGGGGTGATACAGAAGAAGAAATTCTCTCGTCCGTTGAATATTTATTAACTGACTTCGATGCCGGAATTGCGTTCTATGGATCCGGGGGACAACTCTCGAGCTATGCCGGCGATGCTCTTTTGCTGAGGGATTTAGAAAACGATATATCGAATCGGGTTTCAATTCTTACACCAAAGCTAAAAGATCAACCACTTTTTTCCGATCCATTTCTCGGTTTGGCCCAAAACGATTATTATGCTCTAGTATTGTTTCAGCCAACCTCAAGTGATCCAATAGCAGTTGGTGTCTTTTCGGTCACAAATCTTGCTCGGCAAAGCTTGTCTGGCATCCTGTCCTATGGCAACCAAGGATCAGTGGTCCTAGTTGATCAAAACAAAAACCTGCTATTTCGTACTGGCTTTTCCGGTGTGGCAGATGATCCCGGCTCCCATCCAGGTGTATCTGAAGCATTAATTGGAGAAAGCGGTACAACCTACTTACAGGCAGATGATGGTGAACACGTTGTTGCTTTTAGCCCAGTTACTCCAACGAATTGGGCTTTAGTTATTGAAGAACCATGGAAGGCAATCGCGAGTCCACTGTTAAGGTATTCCGAATCGGGATCGTTGATCCTTGTGCCAATAGTGGTTTTTGCTTTATTCGCATTATGGTTTGCCACGATAAGGATAATACAACCCTTGAATACTTTCCAAAGCCAAGCAATATTATTCACTCAAGGGGATTACGAAGCTTTTAAGAAGCCTGTCGGTGGAATAGACGAGATTCAGACATTACAAAACACTTTCATCGATATGGCAGAAGAAGTGGAAAACACCCAGGAAACCCTAAAAAGATATCTCAACATAATCACATCTGGACAAGAGGATGAGAGAAAACGATTAGCTCGAGAATTACATGACGAAACCCTTCAATCGCTTATCGCGTTGAATCAACGGGTGATGATGCTAAGAGGGCAGGCGGTACAAGCAGGATTACAGGACGCCTTTTTAGAAATAGAAGCTATGCTGGCACAAACAATGCAAGAGCTGCGAAGGCTCACTCGGGCACTACGCCCAATTTACCTGGAAGATCTAGGATTAGATGCAGCTCTAGAGTCCCTTGCCAATGAAACAAGTGAAGCAGTTGATATTCCAATTACATTTAAATCTCGAGGATCCGAAAGGCGCTTGCCAGATAATATTGAAATTGCGTTGTATCGGATTTCTCAAGAGGCATTGAAAAATATTGCTAGACATGCGGGCGCTTCTTCAGCTGAACTATCTATTTCATACGAGGATAATGAAATAATCATGACAATAGCTGATAACGGAAAAGGGTTTGATCCTCCCATGAATCCGAGGGCTCTATCAATTATTGGACACTATGGATTATTGGGAATCCACGAGCGTGCTGAGTTAATTGGTGCAAAATTTAGCATTCAATCGAGCATTGATGTTGGCACAACTTTAATGGTTAAGATTCCCTTTTAACATTTCATCTACAGACATTTGTGTTGTTTAAAAGACCGGAATTCATCTGGTCTTTTCTTTCCAAAATCTGTGTCCACAATTTCGATCGAGTTAACTATTTCCCAAAATGACTGAGGGATATAGGCAATTTTGCCTATATCAATAGAGTGAAATTGCTCCTGAAGGAATTAATAGCTTGTTGTATTATTTATTAAATGTAATGGAGAATATAAAAGAAAAATATCGCTATTCTCCTGATTTTGATTGGAGATGTACCGATAATCATAAAAGTTGTTGATTGTGAACACACAAATTATAGTTTGATCAACGTCTACAGAACACATACTGCGAACCACCCCTAGGAATTATGATGTGGTTTAGTTTCACAATTATTGGTGCCAACTTATTTTACAGGTGGAATATAAAGGCGAAATCTCTTTTTGTTTCCCGTTTGGTTATTTATCGTTGAATTTGGCTGATTGCAGTCTAAAACAAACTCTCACAGCCTCAACTTTGCTCAGAGCAAACGTCCCTGATAATCCCAGTCGGATCATGTATGTGGAAATTCCTAAGTAAAATCAGTTTGTACAAACTAATATTGAGAATTGAGGTTATATGGTAGCAAGTATTCTGTTATCTTTGCGGGAAGGGCTGGAGGCTGCACTCATAATTGGTATTATCCTCAGTGTACTTACCAGGTTAAATAACCAAAAGCTTAAAGTTGTAGTCTGGCAGGGAACAGCAACAGCAATCGCTAGCAGTTTATTGATAGGGCTGGGATTAAAGGTATTGGGCCTGGAGTTTGAAGATGGGTCTGAGGAAATTTTCGAAGGGTTAACTACCTTATTTGCAGCAGCGTTACTCACCTGGATGATCATCTGGATGCAATCCAAGGGCAAAGATTTAAAAGCTGATATTGAATCAGAAACCAATCAGGCTCTAACTTCTGGCAAAAGAGCCCTCTTTTCTGTAGCATTTATCGCAGTTTTTCGAGAAGGATTGGAGCTAGCTGTATTTCTGTTGGCGACCTCATTTGTAGCTGGCGTTAAGCTAACCTTGGCAGGCGCAGCAATCGGTTTGGCAGGAGCTGCGATCCTGGGGTGGGCAATCTTCTCGTATTCAAGCCAACTTAGCCTTCGGAGATTCTTCCAGGTGACGAATATATTATTAATTCTGTTCGCAGCTGGGCTAGTTGCCTATGGGGTGCACGAACTTAATGAGGCCAGATGGATTCCCTCGATTGTTGAGCATGTGTGGGATATCAACTATATCTTAAGCGACAAATCCCAAATGGGGTTAATCCTCAAAGCTCTGTTTGGATTCAATGGAAATCCTTCCTTGTCTGAATTGATTTCCTATCTACTTTATCTGGTAGTCATGTTAACTATGTACTACCGCTTCGAGCGAAGTGATTTAACTAGTAATAATTTGAGTATTGATATATAAAAAAATACATGTAGTTATTGGCATTCTGCTCTCCACTTTTTCTTCCACCTCTTTATGTACTACGGAAAGTTTTGACAAGCTAGTACTTCGCTGGCCTTTTCTGCATTTTGCCCATATATCCCAAGCCAGCTGAATATACTTGGCGTCACGGTTATCCTTCCTGGAGATGAATTAGGAGTTGGTTCCCTTCCATTTTGGTTTCAAATCGGTCAAGCGGCCGGGGAGGAGGACCAGAAATCACTCCCCCGTATTTATCAAAAAATCCCGCGTGACAGGGACAAGAATATTCATCATTTTCTGCGTCCCAAGATACCCGGCAGCTAAGATGGGTGCAGACGTCAGAGAAAACTAATACGTCATTTCCTGATTGACGGAGGACAAACGCCCCGTAGCTCTGGCTGCTGGTTTCCCAACCATTCACCCTTGTTATGGTGAAATTGAAGGAGGTCGGTACATCCAGGGGATAGTTCTCCAGTGGCCCGAGGGAGATCCAATCATCCCCGGTAGATTTCTTGAGAGCGGGGGATATGAAATACTGAATCATGGGCAATCCCATTATTACTACCATAATAGAACCCAAACCCGAGGTTACTATTTTAACAAAACTTCGCCGATCCAAATTGGGTGAGTGATATTTTGAACTCAAGGGTCTCTCCAATAATAATTTCCTTGGTTATTTGGTCCTCAAAATTTTCCTTCACTTATGCTTGTTCTAATTCCGTTAAAATCCATTGGGCTGGATAAACTTGTTTTTTAAGTGTTTGGCTTATTTCCAACCAACCGAACCTCATCGCTAATTCTGATAACAATTCAGTTATTAAGTAGATTGGTAGTGTGCCAATAACACGCAATATCACTTTTCCATATCCTGCCCGATCGGTAAACATATCCAGAAATGCATAGGCTACAAAGGGATTGTGAACACCCAAACTAAAGCTTAATCGTGGATAGCGATAGAATATATGCGCCAATCCAACCCCGAGTGTATGGCTCCATCCAATCCTTCGTTCCACGATTTTTTGGTAGTTTTTTGGTTGTTTTCTCAGGATTGCATTTGCCGCCCAGAGACCACTCTTTATGCCAAATCGAATCCCTTCCCCTGAGAAAGGATCTGCCAATCCTGCGGCATCACCCACCAGTAATGTTCGCTTTGTTGTAATCGCCTCTTTCCCTAAATAGATAGGGATTGGATGGCCATGAAATTTAACTCCATCCAGTGATATGCCAAAACGCGACATTACGCGATTAAGGGTGGTCTGTAATTCTCCCCGTTTTGGATTTAATGCACCAATACCCACAGAGAGATGCTCTGATTTTGGGAAAATCCATAGGTACCCCAATCGCAATTCTCCAAATATGAAAATCGGAATTTGCCCGAAGCGCTTCATAGTTTTTGCCGAAACGGGCACTTCTGCCTCAATCGAAGCAGCAATCGTTTTTTTTCTTCTTAGTCCTACATCACGTGCCACAAGAGAATTTGCCCCGTCGGCCCCAATTAGATACCTGGCCTCAAATTTTTCTCCATCCCGAGTTTCAACCACTACTCGATCCTCTGACTCGAAAACAGTCCTCACGTCCACATCTTGGCGCACCTCTGTTTTACTGTGCTTGAGAATGTGTTCGTCAAAACGATCCCGCATAACCATAAGCATTTTTCCAGCAGGAATTGGCATAGTGAGTATTTTTTCCCCGAAACTATAGGAGACAGATTTTACGTGTGTTTCTATAACATCATCAAATGAAAATGGGAACTGTTTCAGTAATTCGGCGGATAAACCACCTCCACAGGCCTTATAGCGCGGTAACAATTCTTTTTCTAAAACGAGGACTCGTTGGCCTGCTTCGCCAAGATAAAAAGCAGCAGTGCTCCCCGCTGGACCTGCACCGACAATGATAACGTCATAGATTTTATTCATCTTTGCCTTGCTAATTTGCATTCACTATATATTCAGTGGCATCTGCTTGATTACCTTAAATTGTTTTATTATCCAGAATTATCTTGGAATTAAAAAGCAAGTTATTTATTGTCTTAATCACATTCATATATATTGTATTATTTCCGTTATCCAAACATAACAGCACTATTGCCTACATGCTTAATGAGCCTTTTTGCCCATTCTACGGAGCTAATTGGTGCATACCTCTGATTAATAATTATTGATGGAAAAAGCTTTCATTTCCACAGGAATGCTCAAGATCGGATCGATTGTTAGTAAGAGAAGTGCTTAGGGTATCGCGAAATAAACTGGACTGGTTTGATGCCAGGCCCCAATTCAGATACGCAATTTTAGATAAAATAGACCCTCAGAGATGAATTTCCATTAACCCCCGAGGGGAAGGAGATTCTAGATCTGTTTATCAACACCCACAAACCTGATTGCCTCTGACATTTTGTCAGTGGCTAGTATGTTTTCACAATCAATTTAGCTCTTTCAGGGGGTGAAGTCTGGACTTAAAACAAAAAAACCTGGTGTTTTTGCCCTATATTCCACCAATCTCTAATTAACTGCACCTAAATTGCACCGAGACGGGCTGGATAAGAGCCTAAATGTAAATAGGCTCTTAGGACCAGCGGGGGCATTTGAACAGAAAGTTACGGTTTGGAGATTGCTATTTGCTTGCGTGATTTGCGTGTCTTAATGTAATAACTGAGACTCTTGGTGGTGCCTTACCCTAAATGACGTTCAATAATCAGTTTCATCGGCACACCAAGCAAGAGCAGTCCCTGTATACGTTCCGGATCATTGTCATACATACTGGCCTGAATCGTACCTTTGGGCTTTCCAAGAACAACCCCTGTGCTTTCTTGGCCGCCAGCACTTCCTTTGTCCTGGGAGAAAATAAAGTAGCAAATCCTTGAGAATAAAGCCCCGTTCGTTTTCCGCTAATCTGTGCTCAGTACAATCCTGTTTCGCGCTTCAGTTACCGCCACCCGAACACTT
>SDBS01003287.1_pt1 | contig 15853 bp, 16 predicted proteins | sample 2277091 | NCBI WGS metagenome assembly SDBS01 (sample SAMN10404972, study PRJNA504765) | marine sediment metagenome | isolation source: marine sediment core GS10_PC15, 163 cmbsf | place: Arctic Ocean: Southern Knipovich Ridge | collected 2010 | reverse complement strand
ACACGCAGTGATCTCGAGCTCCTCGAATCGCATGTACTCATAACGATTTCTTCTGAAGCGAAACAACTAGAAAAGAATTTGTTTATCCTCTCAACAATTGAGAAGCTCGCTCCCTTTCTGGGCTTGCTCGGTACTGTATGGGGGATCCTCGTCACTTTTTCCGAGATGCTCGGCGGCGGGTCTTCTTCCAATACCGAGATGTTAGGGGGCCTTTCTACTGCGCTTGCCACTACCGTCCTCGGCCTTCTCATCGCCATCCCCGCTCTCATTTCACACAACTGGCTCCGTAATTCCTTCAAATACCTCACCTCTGACATGGAAGACTTTCTCTATAAGCTTCTCTCCATTCTCGAGCTGCAGTACCGTAAACCTTTATAAGGGGATTTTTTTGATCTGTTTGCCAGCTTTTTTCAAAGCCTCAGTAAAATCTATTTCTCGAATATTGAGATCTTCATATGTACGCCAATAGATTTTGCGATTCGTGAGATCTTTGACAATGACCCATTGGGTATAATCGTAGTTTTGTTCCTTTTTATCGCGTATTGCTCCATAAGGAATGTCGACTGTATTAAGTAAATGAAATGCGAGATTTGCATTTTTTTCTGCATTTTGTGCTTGATTCACAAAATTTTTGAATATAGCTATTCGGACAAAACGTGAGGGTGGAGTCCAGTCCCCTGGAATTCCCAAAAGCCCGGAGCCTTGCCCCGTCGGAGAAAGAACCGATCCATCAAGATCAATGGGCGCTACATTCATTGCAGAAAGACTGATGTAATTGCGTAAATTCGTGACATGCCAAGGAAATGCCGGAGAGTTTGTCAATACAGCTACATGATTATCGTATATCTTCATCTTTCCCTCGACAAACTCGACAACCATACTCGCCCCGCTGGCATCATGCAAAGCAAAGTGCAAAGGAGGAACCTCATTTATTTGAGGAATTTCTTGCGGCCATATTTCGACCTCAGCAAGAGCTCTTTTCACTTCTTGGGTCGTAGTAAAAGATCCCAATAGCCAATTCTCCAAATCCATAAGGGAAATCATTTTATCAGTTGCAGAGCCCTTTATAGAAGGATATTTTGTCTCAGGAAACCACAATGCCCCAATGGAAAGACCTTTTTCATTCATTCCATCTGAAAGAAATTCGAGGCCAAAAGCATTCATGCCAATATACGCATATTTCACCTTCCAAGACATCCCCTTTTTGCCATTTGGCAAAGTACTCTGCTGATGCAATCCCTTGGGGAAAATGATCAATTCTGAATGCAAATCCGTGCCAAATTCCATGGATCGTCCATTGACGAGACTTCCATCACGAGCTTTGATTACGAAATCTGTACAGGCAGACAAATGTCCACACAAACAAAAAAATAAGACAATAAGTTTTCTTTTCATGTGTCTTTTCAGAAATACAACTTTTTTGGCGAAAAAGCAATGAATTTGCATTTTTCTAGACTATGAGATTGTGCTGAGATAAGTTCATTCTTGAACTGGAATGTGAATAAATGGAAAAATAAAGGATATGCGGCAAAAGCGTCTCGCTCATTTTTCTACTTCTCATTCTGATGAAAGCGGGGTAAATCTGACTCCTCTTATCGATGTCGTCTTTGTCGTATTAATCGTGTTCATTCTCATTGCCCCTATGCTTGAAATCGATAAAGTCAAACTGGCAGCAGGACCTACCCGTGAAATGACAGAAGCAATTTCCAGCAGTACCCTCACTATTCATGTCCAAGAAAACAATTCGATTTGGATCAATAAGCGAGAAATTGCTCCAGAGGCTTTAAGGCCTATCCTCCAAGCTCTTTATGTGAAAAATCCCAAGTTCACCCCACAGCTCTATCACGACCAAAAAGCCTATTTTGGAACTTATCAGATGGTGAAAAACTCCTTAGAGGAAGCGGGCTTTACTGAGCTCGATGTCGTATTGCAAAATGAAGCGCATTAGTCTATTTGTCATCAGTGCGCATGTCGCTCTACTGCTTTGGATGGTTCTTTGGATGCCTGTGAAAAAGGTGGTTAAGAAATCCTTGCAAGTGCGAACTGTGATCGAAGTAGCCACTCCCACTCCTGCCTCTGCACCTGCTCCAGTAATAAAAAAGGAAATCGCAGCTGCATCTCAAGCTCCGCCAAAACCTAAAAAAGTGGCAAAGAAACCTATAAAAAAAGCTGCCCTTCAAAAACCAAAAGGACCTTTAGTTCCCGATGCTTTAATACGTCAATTACAAGAAAGCATTGCCAAAATTGAAGAGAAAGGTCATAAAGACATATCCAAGAAGGCGAAAGTAGCCCCTAAGCAAATCCCCAAGTTACAAATTGATGCGGGATCGGGAGCCGAAGAGAGCATTTATGCCAGCCATTTAGTACAATGTCTGCAAAATGCCCTAGAGCTTCCCGAAATGGGGACGGTGAAATTGGAGTTGACCCTAAAATGCGATGGAACATTTGTTCAGATGCAGATTTTGCAAAGCGCCAGCAATCACAATCAAAAATTTCTCCAGTCGCAGCTGCATTCTCTAAAATACCCTGCATTTAATGGCCTTCTAAAGCAAGAAAAGGAGCATGCCTTTGTTATTACGTTCTGCAATCATTAATGTTTTTCTGCTCTTCGCGTTTTACTTGAGCGCCGAAGAAGAAATTCGAGTCGAATTGACTACTAAGGCCCACTTATCACCGATCTATCTCGCACGCATTCAGGGTGAGAATGCAGAATTAGAACCTTCTTATTTGAAAAATCTTCGCAGTATCCTTCACTTTGATTTGAACTACAGTGGTTATTCAAAAATTGTCGAGATAGATGAGATTCTTGAAAAGGCACTGCGGCATCATGACCCCAAGGTGGCCTTTAACCCTGGGCGTTGGGATAAGGCAGGAATTTCCTTTGTCCTCAAGGGCAACGTGCAAAATAAAAAGCTCGACCTCTATGCCTTCAATGTAAAAACAGGTTCACTCAAAAAGTTTGAACAAATACCCCTTGCAAAAGATCTTTCTCTGGATCGAAAGCAGATGCACAAACTTTCTGATGCACTTCTTAATACACTCTTTGGCGTGGAGGGAATTGCCAATTCGCGCATTCTCTATTCCGTCCAAGTGGAGAACCCCGATCCCAATAAAGAAGAGTGGAAAGCCGAAATCTGGGAATGCGATCTCGATGGAGGAGAGACTAGGCAAGTCACTTACGAACACAACTATTCGATCACCCCAGTTTTGATCCCCGCGCATCCTTCTTATGGAAATGAGCGCTTTCTTTACGTCAATTACAAAAATGGACAGCCCAAGATTTATTTTTCCTCACTAAAAAATCGAACAGGAAAACCTCTACTCGATTTACGGGGCAATCAACTACTCCCAGCCGTTTCAAAAGGGCGCGATAAGATGGCCTTCATTTCCGATGCAGGAGGAAGAGCGGATCTCTTTTTGCAAAACATCGATAATAAAGGAATGCTCCAGGGAAAACCCACGCAACTTTTTTCTTATTCTCGATCCACACAAGCATCACCCACTTTTAGTCCAGATGGAGAGAAGATTGCTTTTGTGTCAGATAAAGATGGAACTCCGCGCATTTATATCATCCCATCCTCACTTGAAAATAACAAACGGGCAAATCCGATTTTGATTACTAAGCAGAGCAGAGAAAATACTTGCCCTTCTTGGTCTCCAGATGGGACAAAAATTGCCTATAGTGCTAAAACTAATGGTGTGCGTCAGATATGGTTTTATGACTTCGAATTAGAAGAAGAGCAGCAGCTCACAACAGGTCCAGGAAATAAAGAAAATCCCTGCTGGGCAAAGGACAGCTTACATCTCGTTTTCAATTCGACCGATCCTGGCTCATCAGAACTCTATCTCGTGAACCTCAACCAGCCTGAAGTGGTTAAAATCACGTCGGGATCTGGGAAAAAACACTACCCAACTTGGGGGATAAAAGAATGAAAAGAACACTCCTACTCCTTTGCACCCTCGCTCTTTTGTCCGGATGCTCACATGGTGAGGGACCCCTTTCAGCACTACAATCACGCTGGGAAAAGCTCAAAAGTCTGTGGGGCAATGACACTGATGGCATGCTTGCAAGTGAGGGCTTTTATGGCCCCATCGATGATGAGTTCATTCCTCTTGAAGAAGACGATTTGCAAATGGAACTTGCTGATGCTGCCATTCCACAGCCTAAAGATGTTCCCGGTGCACCTGGTGGCGAACTTCCCAGCCTCAATCAATTCAAACGGGCATTTGCCGATCTAGCTCAAATCTTTCAAAACGTCTATTTCAACACCGATGACTATGTACTACGCAGACCTGAATACACACAGATACTCGATCGTGCTACTGCCTACTTAAAAAAACACCCCAAAGTCTACATTTCAGTCGGGGGCCACTGCGATGAGAGAGGGTCTGAGGCTTATAACCTTGCCCTTGGAACGCGCCGTTCCAATTACATCCGCTCTCTCTTTGCACAGCGAGGAATCAGCCCCAACCGCATCCATTCCATTTCTTATGGAAAAGAACAGCCCATTGATCAGGGACATAATCCTTCTTCTTGGGCGCGTAACCGCCGTGTGGAGTTTCGGATTTGGGAAAAATAGCATACACATCTGAATTCAAGAATTGGAATTTTGCCAAAATCGGAGCTCTGAATTTTGAAGCTTCGAAGCAGCTCATATTCAAGAATATGAGCGATGGAGAAGATTCGAAAGGCAGGGATTTCCGATGAAGGGAAAAATCAATTCTTCATTCACGATGTGTATCCTCTTTCTTCTCTTACTTACCTGCCAATTGCATGCTCGCAATAATGCCTATCAAAACACTTTGGAAGAAGTGCGCATTGCCCTAATGGATGTGCGCAAAGAATTTAGCGAGCAAAAAATGGAGCTCGAGCTTCTAAAAGAGAGGCTTGCAAAAATACAAAACCCAGAAAAGCTTCTCCCTCGCATTGAAGAAATTGAGAAGGCACAGGAAAAAATCCTCTCTGATTTGCGCCAACTCAGCGGTCACGCCAATCAAACGAGCAATGCACTCACTGTTTTAGAAAAGCAGGTGGAAAAAACATCCCAGCAGATCAATGAAGTAGTGAAGTTGAAATCCACACTCAATTCGATTTCAAAAGCAATCGGTTCCAATGCTAAAACCCACAAAGTTTCTTCTGGCGACTCGCTCGAAAAAATTGCCCGCAAGTACAACACAACCATAGATGATCTGAAAGGAGCCAATGGCCTCACATCGAATACGATCATCATCGGACAAGAACTCAAAATCCCTCGATGACAGGAACTATTGGCATCTTTGATTCCGGAGTAGGTGGCCTCAGCGTTTTACAAGCAGTTGAAGCGCTTTGTAAACACACTCTGAGAATTGAACTTTCGGTCTACTCCAATAAAAAGCCAGGCAAATGCCTGGCTTTTTGGCGGTGAAGAGATGCATTCAGAACTTTTGATTGGGATTCCAGGAGAAATCAATAAGAATGGAACTTTTCAGTTTCCTTTAACTCTAAATTTTTATGCATGAAATTTTCAGTTTTTTTTATTGCTTTCTTACGTTCAGACTTTTTTGAGGTATCATAGCGAATGGCATATTCAACGTAATAAACTTCTTGATTAGTCTGATAGGATTGTACTCTGTAAATTTCATTAATTCCTTCTTTTACTTGATCCATTTGGCCGTCTTTAGTAAAAAAAACAGAAGTTCGATCTTCTCCAAGTACACCTATACGTAGTCCATTCTTAATGATTGGTTTATCATATTTACGCAAGATTTTTTTTGATAGATCAATTTTTAAATCTTCAGTAAGCTCTAAATTTTTTTTTTGATGTTCCTGCATAAAATCTATATTTGAAGGGAATTGGGAAATATGATAAATAGTGATCAATTCATTCCAATTCTCCAAATCTTCATTTTGAGGAATAAATCCTGTAAAAGTTAAAATCCCTTGATCATGGGTAAATGCCTCCTTGAAGGATTTTGGAATATCAACCCTTAGGTCTTTTTTACTATTTAGAGGAAATATCTTTGAGAGAACTGCATTTTCCTTATCTAAAACTGGCAATTCTCGAATATCAACATCTGCTGTCCATGTCAGTGGTTCATTTCTAAAATAAATGGAGGAATCATTATGAGGCATCAGTGCATGACTGCCCAGATCCCCGCCTGCCAGATAGTTCTGAGCAAACCCAGTAGGTATAAGCAATGAAAGAAGCATTCCATGATACATTCTTTTGACTAATTTAGAATTGAGAGGATTATAAAATGAAATATATTTGGATGCAAAAAATGCTGCAGCCACTGTTGCAGTAATGACCCCTGTTCCAAATATTGCCTCTTGATTACTTTCTTCTTGAAGAAAAGCTGTAACCGTTTCCCATGAATTCCAACTGTTCAAAGAGTTAAAATAAGCATTTTCTAACATAAAAACTCCTAAAAAAATAATTTATATTCAATATTTCTCAAATTTTGATAAATTACCGGTATGTGGGGTCTGTAATGGATTGCCAGCAAAATCAGCAGTCTTGAATTGGTTCTTTTTGCATACTTTTGGTTTTATTTTAAATTCATTGTCCCTTGCAAACAGAATATTCAAATTTTTCAGATTATTGAAAGTTTCAGGGAGTGTTTTCAAGGAATTCCCATTCAAATTTAATCTTACCAGCCCTGTAAATATTCCAATTTTAGAAGGAAGAACTTGCAAATTTTTATTACTTAAGTCCAATTTTTGAATACTTGCGAATTGCTCTTTGTTAGCTGGGTCTTCGAACCAATTTTTAGCTGCTTGATGGGAATCAAATTTGCTATGACGCACTATTTCAGCAACAGTATTAGCCAAAATGATTAGGGCATTTCCTTCAAACCCAGCAGGTAACTCTGCAATATTATTAGATGACAAAGGCGTCTTTTGAATTATAGCACTCATTTTTTAAGTCCTTTTAAAAAAAAAATATATAGTTATTATAATGCTATATTAACTATTTTTGCAAGATATTTTTAAATTTCCTCAAAATAAATATTGAAAAAAAATTTCCATATCCAAAATTTTTCAGATGATTTTTTTTCAATGACTTGGTTTACTGAAATTTATACATAAATGAGGTAACAAGTATGGGTCATAAGAAAAGAATTCTTTTGATTGAGGATGAAGAGGATATCGCGTCTCTCATCAAATTACAGGCAGAAGTTTCAGGATATAAGCTCCATGTTGAAGTGGACGGCATCAATGGCTATCGTGCTGTCGAGCGGGAAAAACCCGACCTTGTCATCCTCGATATCATGCTTCCTGGACAAAATGGGCTCGATGTATGCCGTAAAATTAAGAGCAATCCCGACCTAAAAGATATCCCTGTCATCATCCTGACAGCCAAGTCCGATGAGATCGATGTGGTATTAGGGCTGGAACTTGGAGCCGATGATTACGTTGCAAAGCCCTTCTCTCCAAAGGTTCTTTTTTCTCGCGCCAAGGCAGTTTTGCGCCGGATGCATGAACCTGAAAAGACGCCCAATGTGGTTGTCTTTGGAGAATTCATACTTGATATCGATCGCTATCTCCTTAAGAAAGGAGAATTCATTCAGCCCATCACTCTATCGGAATTTGGTATTCTGCGCCGTCTGCTCACCAATCGAGGCAAAGTGATGACACGCAATCAGCTACTCGATGATATCCACAACGATGACGCATTCATTGTCGACCGCAACATCGATGTGCATATTGCCTCTCTCAGAAAAAAACTGGGACCCAACTTCCAATGGATTGAAACAGTGCGCGGAGTGGGATATCGCTTTATAGAGGAAGAAGCAGCAACAGCCAAAGAATGAAAGAGTCCGTTTGGAGTCGCCGATTTTTCCCGGTTCTTCTTACCTATTTCATCGATACTTTTGGCCTGGCAATTGTCTATCCCATTTTCACCCCCCTCTTCTTAAAACCTCAGCTCCATTTACTTGGAACTGAAGACCTTTTTCAGCGCACTTTCTTGCTAGGGCTTTTGATTGCCTCTTTCCCTCTTGCCCAATTTTTCGGAGCGCCACTCATAGGGGGAATTTCTGATCGCATCGGAAGAAAAAAGGTCTTTATCGGGACGATTACTGGGGGTATCATCGGATATCTACTCACGGGAGTTGGAATCCACCTAAGAGATCTCACACTCCTTTGGTTTGGGCGGACAATCACCGGTTTTTTTGCTGGGAATCTCACTCTCTGTTTGGCTGCAATTGTGGATATTAGTCATACCCAAAAAGAGCGGACACGCAACTTTGGATGGATTGGAGTTCTCGGGGGGCTTGGATTTGTTCTCGCAATCTTGATAGGTGGGAGCTTTTCCAATCCCGATTTAAATATTTTCTTTCGCCCGGAAATTCCTTTTTTCATCACGGGTATTTTATCTGGAATCAATTTACTACTCATTCTTCGATTTTTCAGAGAGAGTAAAACCAAACCCCATGACAAGATTGAAATATTAAAAAGTTTAAAAAACATCGGTTGTGCAATCCGATCGAAAGAAATGCGGAGCATCTACATTGTCTATTTTCTTTTCATGCTCGGTTGGGTCACCTCCATGCAATTTCTTTCAACTTACTTGATTGATATTTTCAATGTTTCGATCAATGTGATCACTCTCACTTTTGTCTCCATTGGATTGATCTGGTCATTGGCGAATTTCATCATTAACCCGATTCTTTCTCGCCTCATTCACCCTTCCAGAACGTTCTACTTTGGGCTAGTGTTTTTGAGCCTTTTCCTCTTCCTTACACTCATTCCACATGAACCGCTCTTTGTCTTTCTGATCCACTTTTTCATTGCAACGTTTGCTGCCGCACTTTCTTGGACCAATGGTCTTGCCACTATTTCTTTAAATGCTTCAAAACTCATGCAAGGGAGTATTCTGGGAGTGAATCAATCTATTGTAGCTATGGCATCCATTGTGGGTCCCATTGTGGGGGGGCTCATTGCAGGACTCGATATTCACAAACTCTTCTGTTTCACAGCATCTTGTAGCTTGCTTGGGGCTCTATTGCTGTTTATTCGCTCATTTGGGATAAAACAAACATGATTTGTAAACACCCTCTGAAGAAAATTTCTTATTTCCTATTCCTACTCGCAATTTGTGGCTGCCAATCGAAATCAAATACCCAAACAGCAGCACTCATCTCTTCTTCAGCACTCATCTCTTCTTCAGCACTCATCGCATCTGCAGAAGATAGTGTGATTCTCACTGCATTGGAACACAAACTCACACCGAATGATATTCATCGTCTCGATCGCCACTATCCAAAAACACTTGAAAAACTCGAAAAATATCGCAATCTCAATGCACAAGACATTAAAAATATGACACGAGCAGGAGTTACAGATGATGTCATTATCCATGAGATCAAAGCCACACGGAGCTCTTTTTTCTTAACTCCTGAGGATGAACGCGAGCTTGAGCAAGCCGGCGTTTCAAGAAAAGTCATCATGGCAATGAAACAGACAGTTGATGATCGGTATTGATTTAGGTAATATAATTGTATGACCTCAACAACGCATCGTGATAGCTGTGTCATTTTTAACACAGCCACTTTTCAGCAGAAAATTGCAGATCTTTCCGCGCCTTTTGTTACGCGATTTGCAAAAATCACTCGGAGCTACATTTTCTTTCATGCATTTTTTACTTTTGTCCTTTGCCTCGAGCTCATTTTTTTTGGCCTCTTGTTCTCACGCTTTTTGCAATCGACGGCGATGGCCTTTTGGCTTGCGGGGATTTTTTTAACTGTTTTTACCTATCTCGTACTCCTCTTCTATTTGCAAGGGAGAAGACCCGAAAGACTCACACAGCTGCGTGATGAATTCATCGAAACCATCCACTCTTGTATCCCGTTTGACCCTGGCACTCTCGAATATCATTGTTGCATCACAGAAGCCATTGTCCATCTCATTTCTCTTCTGCGCATTCGTAGCTTAGAAAATCGCTGGATCCTCGCTTCTGAGACTTTATCCTATCTTGTAGAAAAGTTCCGAATTTGGACCAAATGGAAAGACCTGCTAAAGTTGAAAGAAATGCTTCTGCTTACATCGATCCAAGAGCACATTCGTCTCATCAAAAAAGAGCCTTCAGATCTCGAGGCTCACGCTTCTCTTGCGAGCAATTATGTCGCTCTTGCCACCCTCTACCAAGATCCCAAAAAACTCGCTCTCAATGAAGAACTCTGCTGGGAGCCTCCCGAATATTCTTCGGATGAAATGCGCAAAAAATTCGAAATGGCCCTCGAGCGCGCTCTTGAGGAGTACCATATCATCGACGAATATGAACCCAAAGACCCTTGGGTCCATGCCCAGCGTGCAAGCCTCTATAAAGAACTCGAAAAAGCCGAAGAGGAACAAAAAGAGTACGAGCAAATTTTGCAAATGGACCCCAACAATAACGAGATCCTTTTGCGCCTCGGCAAGCTCTATTTCCGTAAAGGAGAGACTGCCAGGGGACTCAAAATCTATGACCAGCTACAAGATCTCGATCTCGATAAAGCCACCGAACTTATTACTGAATATGACGCCTACAAGGTTGAAGAATATTCTTTTGAAGATTAATAATTAAAATGGAGAAAATGAAATGAGCACAAATGCTATTAACAAACAATCTGGAAATGATTTAGAAGTTTTTAAATGTCAGGTAACAGAAAATCTTAAAGAATTTGATGGAAAGTTAAAAAGAATTGAAACTGTTTTCACTAAAACTTTAACTCAGCTGTCTCAAAGAATCGATAAACTTGAAAAACAACAAAGGCTGAACATAGCTAATAAAACTTTACAATATACACCAAGAGCAAATGCAAGTCTCGACAGCTCCAAAATTTTATTCCAACAAGGCAAGTATGCATATGCTGCACTTGTAGCAACTGGAGGACTGCAAAATTATCCTATCGAGGAAACAACTAAAGACGAGCTGATTCAAGTGCTCATACAATGCGCTACTTCCTTAAATGAGGAAGGTAAATATAAAGAAGCTAAAAGTGCAATAAGCGCAGTACTTGCAGCAAATTCAGATGAAAAAATAAAGCAAGATCTAAAAAATCTTCTACAGAAAATTGCAAAAAACAAAGCACTTAAAATAGAAGATTTTGAAACTATGTAAACAATGATCGCCCTTAACCAAAAATAGTCGACCAATCAACAGTGCCCAGGAGCAAACCTCCAATGCAAACGGCATTGGCTTTCCAGTTGACTTGTTCTTTGTAGAGCCATTTTCCCCACAAATTACAGCCAAGAATGATTGTGACCGAAAACATGGGAAAAAGCATGGCCTGTTCAAGTGATGTTGCCACTTCTGTCGCTCTGAGCATGGCAAAGGCCCCTATGCCATGGGCCACACTTCCGATCATTCCATAGGAAAATTCTGAGCGATTGGGCATCCGCTTTTCTTGCGAGAAGAAAAGAAAAGCTTGGATAATGGCAGCTGTTAAAAAAACAACTGGCATGAACCATTGCATGCTGGCTACTTCCGGCGCAAAGGAAAACCCTAATCCTTGTTTACCTGGGAAATTGATGAAGAGGGCGCGCCAATTGAGGAAGATGAGATAGGCGACATGGGCTAAGAAGGCAAGAGAGACAAAGGTAAGCCATTTACGGCGACTGGCCATTTCTCCCCCACCCCAGCCTGCCCAACAGATCCCAATGATCACTAAAATCGATCCAATCGCATTCCAAAGGGTATAGTAAAATCCAAATTGCGCACCAAATAAAATGACAAGCATCAAAATCGGCATGACAGAAGAACAATTCAACATAGCCACGGAAAGACCTGGAGGACCATTCTCAAAAGCTTTGCCGAGGAATCCCATGACACACGCAAGAAGAACACCGCCAGCAAGAGCAAAAATAGCCATTGAGGGATCCCAAGCATAATTTCCCGTGCGGATAGGCCCCAAAAAAATCATAACAAAAACGGAAAGTCCCAGCTGCATCATCAGATACGCTTTACTGGTGCCGCCTGCATCAATACTGCGGCGCAAACATAAATTGGAAAGAGCAATGCAAAGCCCTGCCAGTAGCATGAGTTGAATACCCATCTTAGCCTCCTTTTTAATGGTTCAAGTTGAAAGCATTATATCTGTTTGTGATTGGATTGTAAATCCTAGCAATAAAAGGGGGCCTAAGTATAATGAAAAAAAACGGATTTCACTGGAGGCACAAGGATGGGAGAGCGATTTTTCCAGCCGCGAAAAATAGCCCTGTATATACTTCTCACAGGGGTTTTATATATATTCCCTGGCTATTCTGATACTGCAAGCGCTACCCCTAAAGAAGCGCTCATGCTACGCAGAATCACTGAGTATTGGAAAGATGGTGATTACGCAACGGTTAAAAGACAAATTATTGATTTTCTCGCAAAAAATCCTGAAACAGGATTGCATGATCATCTCAATGCAATGCTTGGCGATCTTTATTTTCAGGAACGCAACTACAGGCAAGCACTCGCAACTTATGATTTAATCGGCAATCCGGAGATCAAGGAAAAAACGATTTTCAATACGCTTCAAGCCCAATTTGAAATGCGCAATTTTCGCTCTGTGATCGATGGAGCAGAACCCTACCTCAAAACACTTAGGGGCAGTGTCGAAGAGATGAAGGTACGCTATTTACTTGCAGAGGCCTGTTTTCGCGAAGCCCTCAAATCCGATGATATGGAACATAAAGTTTTCTACTTAAAGCTGGCAAAACCTCATTATAAAATTTTAACTCAGACAAAGTATAGCGACCGCGCCCTTTTTCCCTTAGCAGAAATCCATCGCCTCCTCCGCGAAGATGAGCGGGCTGCTTCGCTTTATTTGACTCTAGCGCAAAAGTATCCAGAACACCGCGAACGTTTTCTTTTCCAAGCAGGTATTTTGCAAATCAAAGAAAACAAAAATGAGGCAATTGAGACATTTCACAAAGTTTTTGAGATGGGAGGAAAACGCTCACGCCTTGCCGCTTTCAACAGGCTCGTCTTGCTCTATCAAAATGACGAATACGAAGATTTTTTGCACTTCTACAAGGATGTAATTGGCCTTATGCCAGAACAAAAAGTGCCTCTTTTGCAATTTTATGAGGGTCGCTGCCATTATTCCATGGGCGATTATCAACAGGCTGTGATGCCACTTGAGAACTTCATCACTGGCGCGAAAGGGCGCTCTAAAGAACAGAAGACTGCCTACTTGCTTCTTGTCAATTGCTCTCGCTATCTCAAAGACATTGCCCTTCTCGAACGGACGCTTTTTTCCTTTAAAAGCTCTTTCCCCAAAGATGAAGAAGTGCCAAAAGTTTTGATGATTCATTCACAGATGTGCCGCGAAAATGGGGATTTCATTCAAGCCCTTGCTGATTTGAAAACACTCGCAATGGATTATCCAGGTTATGAAGAAGCCGAAGCAGTCATGTATGACTATGCTCTGCTTCTCTCCCAGACTGATAACTGGGTGGAAGCTCGCGAGATGTTCTTATCTTTCGTCGATAAATATCCTCATAGCGAAAGGCGCAGTGGAGCTTGGCGTCATCTTCTCAATTGTTGCATCGAAGAGCTGAGAAATCCAAGCCAAGTCAATTCAGACGTAACGAAAAAAACCTTCATCAACATCTTGGATAGAGCGCTCAAAGAAGAAACCATTCTAACAGAACAAGAACGGCAACAATACTTCATTGTCATGTTGAAGTGCTATTGTGAACTAGGAGAATATGAAGATGTCATTCCTGCTCTATCACAGTATATATCCGATGTAGTCAATCCCGATTTTCTTGCTGAAGCGCATCTCTTGATGGCAATCTGTCAGCAGAAGGTAAATAGCGATCTCTCCCTTTTCATCCAACATGCTGAGGCAGCATTTTCCTATAATGCAAAACTGCCTGAAAGCGAAATCCTCCATTTAGAGCTCTATAATGCTTATCTCACGAAGAGCCTCTCTGCCCAAGATGATGGAAACCGGGATTACTTCCAAAATCTTGCAGCAGAACACCTCTTTGCTTCACATGCTTGGCATGAGCGCTCCATCAAGCTCGACAACTATCTCTGGCTTGTCAATCATTTCTATCTGCAAGCAAAAGATGGGTGCGAAGAGGGGCATCGAAAAGCAGAAGTCCTCTTCAAAGACTTGCTCGGCATCAATCCAAATCAAGAGACACTCAGCATCTCCTCAGATTCCCTCTATTTAGAAGGAGAAGTTCTCAAGTATGCTCATTTGCTTGAAATAGCAGGGAAATACAAAGACAAAGCAAGCCTGCTTGAAATGCTTGCCCGCAAACAAGAGAAACATGCCCAGCTTCCTTGGAAGCTAAAAAAACGGACTCTTTTCGAACTGGGGAAAACCTACGAAGCCCAGAAGCAATACCAAAATGCGCTCAATTCCTACCGCCACATCGTGAAAACCGCAGAGAGAGGCTCGATGGTGACCAACTCGGCAGCCCTTCATCTTGCTAAACTCGAATACCGCCTTCTCAAACCTCAGCAAAGAATGAGTGAAAGCCCCGAGATGATCTCGATTTTGCATACTCTCAAAGATTTGCAAATCCAAAAGAAAATCGGCGCTGAGCCGCTTCATCTCGAAGCGGCATTACAATATGCCGAGATTCGCAGCTCGCTGTCTGAGCCGGAAAACTATGCGAAAAATGCTCACTTCTTCTACAAAAGAATGTTTGATGATTTCCACGCAAAAGAAGATCCGATTGCAGAAGAATACAATGCAGTGCGTGAGAACTTCCCCGACAAAGATGCCATTTTTGGGGCTTATATGCTGTATCTCGATGCCCAAATGCTCAAGTGTGAGGCGCAAATAGCTAAAAAGGAAAAGAAAAACGATAAAGCCCTTGCTCTTGAAGATCAGGCCTTGCAAATCCTCGATTCACTTCTAGAAAAAGAAGAGTATTTAGAGCCCTATCTACTCGAACGTGTAAAAAGAACTAAGGTGGAAATCGCTAAAGCATTATGAAGTTTGGAGAAATCCGTAAATCTCTCTTAATTTTTTGCCTTACGGCTTCGATTGCCCTGCATATCGGAGCCGTTTGGTTTCTCTTTTCTCGCCCGTATAGCCTTGATGTCAGCGAGGCGCAAAGTCTTTTGAAGCCTGCAAATGCCTCTGGAATTATTCCTAAAGAAAGTGAAGATTTACTTGTTGAAAAAATTGAAAAAGCCCTAGAAGAATCACTCAATAACATCTCCCTTGCCAGTGCCAAAATAGAAAGACAAAAAGACATTGCCAAAGAGAAAAACTTCTTCGAAGAAGAAGAAGAAGAAGATTCCTTGGAAGAAATTTCTTTTGCCCCTAGCAAAACCCTCTTTGTTACCACGCCAAAGTTAAGAAAAGAAGAACTTGTCGTTATGCAAAAAATCTCAGGTGATTTTGCAGCCAGCATGCCTCCCGCTTTCGATCCGGAAATGGAAGCCTCACTGAAAGATTTTGCTCTCGATGATGAACTTGAAGATGATTCCTTCTCCTACCAAAGTGAGAAATTTGCGAGCATCGATTTTAATGATCCCAAAATTGTTGAAGAGTCAGCTCCAATGGCACAAGCAGTGGAAGATGATTATACGATGACTGACAAGCAATTTACCCCATCAGCACTGCCTACGCACAACAAGGAAGGACTTGACCCCCACTTTATTGCTTCACTTAAAAAACTCAAAACCCCACGCATGGAAATCAGCATAGAAATGAACGAGGAGAAAATGTTCTCACAACTTTCCGAGAGTACAAGTCCCAAGCTTATCCTTCCCAACTCAGTGGATTACTTGCGCAGCCAATGGCTCAAGCGAAGCCTTGCCGATCGCTCTCTCCCCGAGCTGGAGTACTATGGCCTCGAAGGGATAGCCACACAGCTTGAGTGGGAAGAAGAAGTCGATATCGATATTGCTCTTATGCCTGCACCAGAAGG
>SDBS01003286.1_pt1 | contig 15854 bp, 8 predicted proteins | sample 2277091 | NCBI WGS metagenome assembly SDBS01 (sample SAMN10404972, study PRJNA504765) | marine sediment metagenome | isolation source: marine sediment core GS10_PC15, 163 cmbsf | place: Arctic Ocean: Southern Knipovich Ridge | collected 2010 | reverse complement strand
ACACTGGTTTGAGAGCTATGGAACTCTGCTTACTCAAGACGGGAGATATTGATTTGAAGAATGGTAAGGTCGAAGTAAAACATGGTGTGCGCGGTGGTGCAAAAGGCGGCAAGGGTAGGATTGTCTTTCTTGGCAAAACTGCTAGGAGAGCAGTATGGCGCTACCTTGCATCAAGGGAGGATGGAGATGACCCACAAGCTCCTTTGTTCCTCGGAAGAGGTGACCGCATTATGACCCCGAGTAGTCTTCGACAGTTGATCAAAAACCTTGCAGAGAAAGCGAGTGTAGATGATGCTTATCCACATAAGTTTCGCCATATCAACAAGGTAAGTTGTTTATTTCCTTATTGCAGAAATTGTGTTGGGGATACATAGCTAATGGTCTTACTTACGTTATAATCATAGTACTTTATCGTTTTTCTATAAAAGAATAACCTCAGAATCCAATATCCGGTATCTGATAAAACAGAATTAGGCTATGATCCAACGATACGAAAGTCCTGGGAGGGATGTAGAATGAAATCACTGAAACAGCTTTGTAATCCTCGCGATAGTGTATTTGATGCACAACGAAGAGATACGGTTTTAGATTTGTCTGACCTCATTGATAACCGTATTGATGCATTAGAATTTTTCGAAGAGAACTTTGTGACTGAGGGCATGAAAACATTGCTCGAACAAGGTTTTCGTAGACTTGAAGGAAAATCCAGTCAAGGTATATATAAACTGGCACAAGCTATGGGTGGTGGGAAAACCCATAACTTGCTTGCTTTAGGATTACTAGCCAAAAATCCAAAATTACGCAATAAGGTGATGGAGTCAATATATACTCCAGATCCTAAACTTGGACCTGTTGAAGTGGTTGGCTTTTCAGGGAGAGAGTCAGATGCTCCATTAGGGATTTGGGGGGCAATTGCAGACCAACTTGGAGAAAAAGAACATTTCAAAGATTGCTACTCTCCTTTGAAATCTCCTGGACAAACTGCTTGGGAAAAATTATTTGCTGGGAAAACTGTTCTGATAATGCTGGATGAATTAGCTCCTTACTTAGAGAATGCTAAATCTATAGCAATTGGCAATTCAGATTTGGCCAAAGTTACAGGTACCGCATTATCAAACCTTTTAATGGCTTTAGGCAAAGATTCATGTTCGCGAGTATGTTTAGTTATTTCAGAATTGACCGGAGCATATCAAAGTGGGGGACAACAACTTTCTGAGACAATTTCTGATCTTGAAAAAGAAACGCACCGAACAGCAATGACTTTAGAGCCTGTAAGATTGAACTCTGATGAACTTTATCACATCCTAAGAACCAGAATATTCGATGAGGTTCCCTCTGAACGGGAAATCGATGAAGTTGCTCAGGCATATGCAAAAGCTATGAGAGATGCGAAACAAATGGCTATTACAAATGAATCGCCAGAACAATTTGCCACTCGAATTCATTCTTCTTATCCATTCCATCCTGCAATTAGAGACCTTTATGCACGTTTTAGGGAAAACCCGGGTTTTCAGCAAACCCGGGGTCTGATACGTTTGATGCGGATTATTACTTCTAGGTTGTGGGATTCTGGTTTAGCTGAAAAGCAATATTTAATCGCTGCCCATGACCTTGATTTCAATGACAGGGAAACTCTTGCAGAGTTAACACAAATTAATAACACTCTAGAAAATGCTATTGCGCATGATATTGCTTCAGGTGGCAATGCTGTCGCCGAATTGATGGATTCAAATCTAGAAGGCACTGATGCTCAAGATGCATGTAAGCTTCTTTTGATGGCATCCCTTTCTAATGTCCCAAATGCAGTTTTGGGGCTGTCAATTCCTGAATTGGTCGCCTATTTAGCCTCTCCCGGACGAGACTTAACTCGTCTCAAAGGAGATGTTTTAGAGAAGCTTTCTACCGCCGTTTGGTATCTACATACAAATCGGGATGGAAAGCTATTCTTCAAGAATGTTCAAAATCTAAATGCAAAATTAGAATCTTTAGTTCGGGCATACGTTCCAGAACAAGCTTTAAAAGAATTGAGATCTCGGTTAGAGCTGATATTTAAACCGACCAATGGGTGGTGCTATCAACGAGTATTGGCATTACCAGCAGTAGATGAAATTGAAATAGACCAAGAAAAAGTTGCTTTGGTCATTTCTGAGCCAAGATCAGGATCGGGATTGAGAAAAGAGCTTGTGGAATTTTATGATCAAGCAACGTGGAAGAATCGGGTGACGTTCCTGACTGGTTCAAAAGACACTTATGATCTGCTCATTGATACAGGAAAACGTTTGAAAGCCATTCGGCAGGTCATTGGAGATCTTGAATCTGATAATTTACGAGATGATGATCCGCAGATGATTCAAGCAAAAGATATTTCAGATATTATTCAGCAGAATTTCCATTCAGCTGTGCGCGAAACATTTACCTTATTATGGTATCCATTGGAAGAGGGTTTGGTTAGTTCAGATTTCCGGATGAAATTTGAGGGTAACAAATACAATGGGGAAATGCAAATTGTTGAGTTGCTCATAGAAAAAATGAAATTCACAGAGGATATTGAGGGTGAAACATTCAGGCTGAAATGTGAGCAGCGTCTGTTCACAACAGAATCATTGCCATGGATCGAGATTAAAAAACGAGCTGCCTCAAATCCAAAATGGCAATGGCACCATCCAGGAGCCCTTGATGCATTGAAAGCTAATTGTATAATGAAGGACATCTGGCGATCGCAAGGGGGGTATGTCGATAAAGGACCATTTCCACAGCCGAAAACTGAAGTAATAATTCAAGCAGTAAGCCGTGATCCGGATACTGGCGAAGTGACATTGAAACTCACCCCAGCCAATGGTGACATGATTTATTTTGACGTTGGCGCTGAAGCCACAACTGCATCTGCGAAGGTTGATGGCGGGATTCTTAAGACTGGTGAGTTACGAGTATCCTTTCTCGCAGTTGATTCGAAGGGGCAGCATGAAACAGGAGAACCCCATGAGTGGAAGAACCGGCTTACCTTACAACACAGAACTTATCAAAGTGGTACAGATAAGAGAATGGAATTAAAAGCAATTCCCGAAGGTGAAATCCGTTATACAACTGATGGATCAAACCCAAGAGATGCAAGCGCTGTTTACAAAGCTCCTTTCATTATTCCGAAAGAATCGATTATGGTTTTGGCATTCGCTGCAAAAGAGGGAATCGAGTCTGATGTTGAGCGCATTGCGGTGGATTGGGATCAAATAGGCAAGGTAGAAGTTGATCCAAAACGCCCAGTAATTTGGCATCATCGACACGGGTTTAACAGCACAAAGGATTCATATGAATTCCTTGAGTTACTTAGAAAGCATTTTGCTCGAGCATCAGGTGTGACTTTAACGATTTTGGGCGAATCGGGAAATAAAGATTGGGTTGAATTGACTATGTATGAGCATAAAATTGTCGGTTCCGAATTACTCGAAGAGTGTTTGGAAATGCTGCGAAAACTACAGGGAACCGGTCAGGTGCAATTGGTTGCTGAAAGAATGCATTTTGAAATAGGGCAAAACCTGTTGGATTTGGTTGAAGAGCTACGGACAGAATTACAGCCGGGCGAAGTGAAGCAATAAATGGCTGATATTTTTGACAAGACTGTTATTGATCACTCGTTTGGCTTTGATCCAAAGGAAAGCACACACCATTTCCTGGTGCACATTCCGCGTGGTGGCTCAGCAAATATTGAGATTAGTGAACATTTCACCTGGGATCCAGAAACCGGTTCAAGCGAGAGAACGTATGGAACTCGGTTAGATGGTCAGATCCGTGTGATCTTAAAACGCCCCAAATGGGATGCGATTGCAGATGAGATTAGAGCTCAATTCAACCAAAGGATAAAAAAATCCGGGATAAAAATAGGCAGCTGGAAGGTGGGTGATAATCTTTTGCGCAGGGAATTAGGAAAAGAACTTGTGCTTTTGGCGTGGGCGATTGAGGATGCAGACCCTGGGTTGATCCCTGCAGCAATTGCTAATTGGAGCGGTTTGGTTCCTGAAGAACGATGGTGGTTATATACCCAGACAGCAGCAGCCACTGGTCATGGTACCGGGGATAAAGGAAAAGGGTGGCGTTTAGCTGTACGGTATGCACTTACAGAAAATCCAATAACCGGAATACCACCTTTAGAATCAATCGTGCCTGAATTTTTTAGACAGGCAAGTGAAACCCCGCTTTTTAGTCAATCGAGTCAGGAAAATATTGAAGAATAATTATGGAAAAAGATGTTGATAATGTAATTAGCCATGATATGTCTTTAGCAGAAACCCCGAGTTTTATTGAGGTGCAATTTCCTGTAGCCAAAGTAAGTATGGAAAGTTACAAGGAGAGAAAGGCTGTCTCGGGGCAAACTATAACAGGATTAGGGAAATGGTGGGGCAGAAAACCGCTCATACTTGCAAGAGCAACTTTATTGGGAATATTAATTCCAGCATCATCCGACCCGATTAAGGATAATGAAATATTTTTACGAATTCTCACAATGGATAATGAAGGTTTATTAAAACGAAAGGAAAAAAGTGTTCCGTCTGAAAGACTAATAAATGAACTCAAGACAATGTCTCCGCGGATTCGTGAACGTTTCGTTGAAGAAGACGAATTATTGAATGGGGAGATAATACTTAAGACAACTTTGTCCAGAGGACAAAGGACAGAATTACAAGAAATAGTATTTAATAGAATGCCACATAGTGAGAAGTTATTCTATTGTTGTAGACCTGAACAAGTTCCAAGTTTAGATATTATTGATTGGGATGAAATAAATAATCACTTGGGTACAAGGGCTAATAATATTTCGGAATTGATTTGTCAACTTGGAGAAAATAAATTTTCAAAAAAAATAAAAGTCGGCGATGCATTTTGTGGTGGTGGGTCAATTCCTTTTGAGGCCGCGCGGTTAGGCTGTGATGTATACGGGTCAGACTTGAATCCGATAGCAGCTTTGTTGAGTTGGGCTTCCATAAATATTAACGGGGGGGGAGATAAAATTACAGAAAAAACGCTTAAAGCTCAAAAAGATGCATTTCAAAATGTAGATAACACCGTTTCTGAATGGGGAATTGAGCACAATAGCTTAGGTTGGCGAGCAGATGCATATTTATATTGTGTAGAAGTAATTGATCCTGAAACTGGATGGGAAGTTCCTTTAGCACCATCATGGGTAATTGCGCCTAAACCTCGGGTTATTGCTCAATTGGAACCAGAGGAGGAGACCAAAAGGTTTGAAATAAAGATTTTAGAAAATGTCTCCCAAGTAGACTATCAAAATGCTAAGAACTTTGGTACGGTAGATGGCTCTCGATTGATATCACCAAATATGGAAGTATCTATTCCTGTTGAAGTAGTTCGTCGGAATCTACGGCTTTGGGAAAAACAAGATATTTCACCAAGGCCAGATGATATTTTCCAAGAAAGGTTGTATTGTGTACGATGGGTAGAAACATTTCTGGATAACGATGGAAAATTTATCAAACGAAGACACTATCGAGCCCCTACTCATGAGGATTTAGAGAGAGAAAAACGGATAATTGAATATCTATCAATGAGATTTCACGATTGGCAAGATAACTCCATAATCCCTGCTAAAAAAATTGAAAAGGGCATGAAGACAGATGAGCCTATTCGAACGAGAGGTTGGACATATTGGCACCATTTATATAATCCTAGACAACTCTTAATTAATGGGTTGATTTCAGAACAAATATTTGAATCTATATATCCCGTAGCTGTATTGTTATTTCTTGGAAGAATAATAAATAACAATTCGAAACTTTCACGGTGGAAACCGAATCAAAGTGGCGGTATAGGAGGTGTAGTAGATGTATTTAGTAATCAAGCTCTAAATACATTCTATAACTATGGATGCCGAGGTCTTCTAACTTTACAATCGCTTATATATTCACCCAGGAATAACGATCACATTGATTCGAAAACCTTGATTGAAGCAAAGGATGCAAGGAACGTAAACACACTGTGTGATGTGTGGATTACAGATCCTCCTTATGCTGATGCAATTGTTTATGATGAAATATCGGAGTTCTTTATATCATGGTATGAAGGACAAATTAAGAATATCTTTCCTGATTGGTATACAGATTCAAAGCGTGCGCTAGCAGTTAGGGGATCAGATAATAGATTTAAAAAATCAATGATTGAATGCTATAAAAATTTAGCAATTCATATGCCTTCAGATGGAATGCAGGTTGTCATGTTCACTCATCAGGATGCCGCTGTCTGGGCAGATTTGACAACAATCCTTTGGGCAGCCGGATTGAGAGTGACAGCAGCATGGACAATAGCAACTGAAACTGATTCGGCTTTGAAAAAAGGCAATTATGTTCAAGGAACCGTTTTGTTAATTCTTAGAAAACGGTTGAACTCAGATCCAGTATTTTTAGATGAGATTAATTATAGGGTTGAGCTAGAAGTCAAGAAACAACTGAATACAATGCTGGCAATAGAAGATGACAGTGACCCCAATTTTGGTGATGCAGATTATCAATTAGCTGCCTACGCAGCAGCACTAAGAGTCTTAACCGAACGACCAATCCATGAAATTAATCCAGAGAAGGAGGTTTTGCGTGACAGACCTAAAGGGGAGATTGGACCTGTAGAACAATTGATTCGAAACGCTGTCAAAATTGCCTGTGATCATCTTGTTCCTAATGGGTTTGATGGAAATCTATGGAAAGGATTATCCCCAATGGAGCGCTTTTATCTCAAAGGGATTGAAGTTGAAAGTCACGGGGAATACCGCAATGGCGTTTACCAAGAGTTAGCAAGGGGATTTGGGGCGGTAGATTACACAGATTTGCTCTCCAGTACTAAAGCCAATGAAACTCGATTGAAAAGACCTAATGAATTAGGCCGGAAAAACTTGTCTGGTGAAGGGTTTTCAGGCTCTCTTGTAAGGCATTGCTTGTTTGGAATATATCAAACTGTCCAAGAAGACGAGGTAAACGTTGGGCTCAATTGGTTCCGGACGGAGCTATCTGATTATTGGGCAAGCCGGGAAAAAATCATCAAGGTTCTTGAGTATTTGGCAACGATTGGAAACGTGAGGGGGATGGAGCACTGGCATAAAGAAGCTCATGCAGCTTCTCTTTTAGCAGGAGCGGTAAGAAACGATCATGTCTGAGTCTGGGATAAGGCGATTTTCTTCACGGCGCCAGCCTCTGGATCACACATTTTTAACAGAGCGGTTAAAAGGGGCTCGAGCTTATGATCGGATTGCAGGATATTTTTCATCGTCACTTTTAGAAGTGGTAGGGGAAGAACTCGAAAATGTTAAGGGGGTCATTCGAGTAATTTGTAATTCAAATCTCCATCCACTTGACGTAAAAACAGCGAAGGCAGCAAAGATGGCTGTAAGGAGATCCTGGACAACCTCGGAACCGGAGGCATTACTTGATAGCGAAGCTGCCCCCTATGTTCAGGAGCGATTCAAACGTCTATACGAGTTGCTACGTACTAAAAAACTGCAGGTCAGGGTTCTTCCAGATAGTACATTCGGATTAATTCATGGCAAGGCTGGTGTGATTACTTTGGCAGATGGTTCGAAAACGAGCTTTATTGGCAGCACAAACGAGTCAAAGTATGGCTGGAAAATAAATTACGAGTTGGTATGGGAGGATTCATCACCCGAAGCAATATCCTGGGTACAGGAAGAATTTGACGCATTATGGGGATCAGCTCATGCGGTTTCATTGGCAGATGCAGTCATTCAAGATATTGAAAGATTATCAAAGCGAAAAGTTTTACACACGGTAAAAGAGTGGGAACTTCACGAAGAGCTTAATGGTGAATTAGATGCTGCGCCAGTTGTAATTGAAGCTCCGGTCTTCCGGAAAGAAGTGGGGCTTTGGGATCACCAAAAATATTTTGTGAAATTAGCATTCGATTCCCATCGAGGCCCGATCGGAAAAGCAAGATATGTGCTGGCTGATCAGGTTGGATTGGGCAAGACCTTACAATTGGCAATGACTGCTCAATTGATTGGGTTGACCGGTTTAAAGCCAATCCTGATAATTTGTCCTAAGACCCTAATTTGGCAGTGGCAAGGGGAAATGAGAAATTTACTGGATATGCCTTCGGCAGTTTGGGATGGCAGAAGGTGGGTGGATGAATACGGAATCGAATATCCAGTTTTAGGACCAAAAGGAATTACGAAATGCCCAAGAAGAGTCGGTATTGTTTCAGGTGGACTTATCACTAGTAAATCACAAGCAGCTCAACATTTAAGTAAATTGGAATATGAGTGTGTCATACTTGATGAGGCTCATAGAGCAAGGCGTCGGAATTTAGGAGATGGTAAGGATGGAGCTCAACCCGACCCGAATAATCTGCTGCTCTTCATGTATGAAATTGCTTTCCAAACACGCAGTTTATTACTTGCTACTGCTACTCCAGTTCAAATTCGACCAGTTGAAGCCTGGGATCTTCTAGATGTTTTGAGTCGAGGAGATGATTCTGTATTAGGGAATAGATATTCGTATTGGCGAAAAGCACATGAAGCTCTTGACCTTGTAATGGCCAGAGTAGATTTACCAAAAGTCGAAGAGGAGAAGTGGGAATGGACAAGAAATCCAATGCCACCAAAGACAGAAGATAAAGATTTTGAAATTATTCGTAGAAGGTTAGACATACCAGATTCACAACCGGTGATTCCTGGTGATACCTTAATGAGGTTGCGCCCCCCTGATCGCGCCCGTTTAGAAGATGTTTTCCCAAGATTAGTTTTTGACCATAATCCCTTTATCCGGAGAATTGTCCGCAGAACTCGGCAGCAACTAGAAGCACAAATTGATCCTGAAACTAATGAGCCTTTATTGAAGCGAATTGAGGTCGAGCTTTATGGGGAAGCTGCAAATGAAGCAATAATACTGCCAGTCTATCTTCGAGATGCATATCAATTGGCTGAACAATTTTGTAAAATGCTTGGGAAAAGAATACATGGATCTGGATTTTTGAAAACTCTACTCTTGAAAAGGGTAGGAAGCTCAATCTTTGCAGGTTTATCAACCGCAGAAAAAATCCTTGAATCATGGGAAAGTGTAAATTATGAAGAGGAAGATGAAGTTGGTGTAAGTGAGGAAACCCAAAAAACTCTAACTGATGAAGAAAGATCAATCCTTGAAAGGTTTGTATCAGCCTTAAAAGCAAGCCAGGAACGTGATCCAAAATATCCTCTTGTGGTTCAATATCTGAGAGATCGTGCCTGGTTAGATTTAGGATGTATCATTTTCAGTCAATATCGGGATAGCATTCAATGGCTGGCAGAACAATTAACTGAAGAATTCCCAAACGAACCGATAGCCTTATATTCTGGTCCAATGACCTCAGGGATAATGAAGGGTGGATTATGGGAGCCGAAACAACGAGAAGAACTTAAGAAGATGGTCTTTCGGGGTGAGATTCGGTTAATGTTGGGTACAGATGCGGCGTCAGAGGGAATCAATCTTCAGAAATTAGCTACTCTGATCAATCTAGACTTGCCCTGGAATCCTACACGTCTTGAACAGCGAAAAGGGCGGATTCAAAGAATTGGGCAAATACACGATACTGTTTATGTTTACAATATGCGATACAAAGACTCGGTTGAAGACCGCGTCCACCAACTTCTTTCAAGTCGCCTTAAAAACATCTATCAACTTTTCGGACAAATACCGGATGTCCTAGAGGATATCTGGATAGCTTTGGCATTGGGGGATAAAGAACAAGCCGAAAAAATAATTGACTCTGTTCCTGAATACCATCCATTTGAATTAAGATATTCAGAGGTTGAGAAAATAAATTGGGAATCATGCCAGGATGTATTAGATGCAACAGCGAGGAAGAAAGCACTGATGCGAGGCTGGTAATATTTTGGAGTTATGTGAATGCCAATTTACAAAATTAACGAAGCAAAATCTGTACAACAGATCAAACCTAAAGGTTTTCGAAGTGAAAAGGAATTGCAAGAATTATTTGTGGGTAATCTACTCGATTTATTAGGAGTTCGCTATATTGGAAGTGAGTTTACAACGGGTGATCGACAAAGGGGGAGGATAGATATGCTGGGATTAGATGAGGATGATTCACCCACAATCATTGAATACAAAAAATCAAGCAAAGATAATGTGATCAATCAGGGATTATTTTATCTTGACTGGTTGGTGGATCACAAAGGGGATTTTGCAATAGCAGTACAAAAATTTTTGGGTAAGGAAGTAGAAATTGATTGGTCCAATCCCCGGCTTATCTTAATTGCAGAAGGTTTCTCTGAATATGATAAATACGCAGTAAATCGGATAGGGGCAAACATTGAACTTTGGACATTTAGGAAGTATGGAGAAGATTTGTTATATCTCGATCCTATATATTTAGCCGATACCAGCAGAACGCCAAAGCGGCAGAGGACCATCCCCAGCCCCAAGGATATAAGAGAAATACCTGTTTATACAGTAGGATATCACCTTGATGGAAAACCTGAAACTACGCAAGAATTATATTCCGAATTACGAGAAAGAATTTTATGGTTATCAGGAGAAGGTGAGATCATTGAAAAGGCTAACAAGCAATATATCAGTTTCAAACACGGAAAGAACTTTTGTGAGGTTTGGGTTCAATCTGGTGGCTTGAAATTATGGCTTGAAATAGTTCTCGAAGATCTGTATGATCCTTACCAGTTAGCTCGAGATGTAACGAATGTAGGGCATTGGGGTACTGGGGATGTTGAGGTGAACATATCAGATTTGAGTGATATCGAGAAAACTATGGATCTTGTTGAGCAGTCGTTTATGCAAACGACTTGAAGGGAAAATGAATAAACCTATCCTGGATTCAATAATAACTGAATTGATAACTATAGCAGTGAGCATAATTGCTAGTATGGCTGTTGATGTTTCATTAGAGAAGTTTAAAGATGATTTATTCTTGCGGAATGTTTTCTCAAAGTTTATTAGTCGCTTGGTAACTGGTTATGAAGATTTCGAAAAGGCTGAGGGTGAAGAAGCCCTTGTAATTAATGAAGAATTTTTTTCGGATCCAAGAGTTAGATTGCTCTTAGTAAATTATGTATTTTCTGGAGAGTTAAACGAAGAGGAGCTCAAGCGAAGATTTATAGACCTATATGGTGATGGAAATCTATCTTTGTTTGAAAAAAACATTCAAGATGCAAAAAGAACACTTGAATCAGTTCTTAAAGCCAGCTTGTCCCCAGCGGATAGATCAGCGTTCGCTCGCATCCGGCAAGAAATTTCTACCCAAATAAATAACCTCGAAAGCAGTATCAGCGCACATAGTGAAAGCCTTTTGTATGGGCAGAAGAAGATTGAAGAGCAAATTATCCAGGCAAAACACGAAATAATTGAAGCTGTAAAAATCCCTTCCGAATTACTTGATACGGGTGTTGACCTTTCAGGAGAATATAAGTCCCAATTGGATCAGATTCAAAATTTGATTCAAAAAAAATTACCAACTCAGGCAATAACTTTGTTGATTTCGTTGAAGGAACGTGCTTGGGAGAATATGAATAATGATAATCAATACCAGATTTTAGCCTATTTGGGTTTATGCCATTTAAAACTTGAAGATTATTCAAAAGCACAACAGTTCTTTCTCGAAGCATTACAATTCAAACCTGAAAGATCAACAGCTCTAGCAAATGCTGCACTTGGGTATTTAGTAAATGGCGACTATAAAAAAAGTGCCGAATATGCAAGGAAAGCATTAGAAATTGACCCAACTAATGCATATGCTTATTCTTATATTATTCATTCAACGGATGAAACCGTAAATTTTGATGAAATGGTTGATAGTGTACCAACACATTTTATTAATAATTCTATAGTGACTCAAGCATTAGGTCGAGTTGGGTTAATTCGTGAGTTGGACACCCAAGCTGAATTCTGGTATCGCAAATCTATTGAGACTGATGAGCAGGGAAGGCCAGAACCATATGGTATGCTTGCTGATTTAATGTTATCGCATATTATGAAAAATAATCCAATGCTACAGCACATGGGCTTTCAGAATCCTTTCTCCGATAAAGCTAATGAAATTATTACGCTTTATGATTATGCTTGGGAAAAAGTTAAGGACACAGAAGAAAAAAAGATAAGAACCGGTTGGTTGGCAAATCGTGGGGTTTCGAAAGCTTTGGTTGATGATATTGCTGGTGCAATTAAAGATCTTGATGAGGCTTTAGTCTTTTTACCAGATGATCCATTAATAATGAAATCCAGGGGGATCGTCGCTCTTATAAGCAGAGATCTTCAAAGAGCAGCTTAAATTTTCCGTGATATTTTGGATGACCCCAGAGTGCCCGAATCAAGATTTTGGATGGCGCTAGTTCTGCAGGAAGATAATAAATTAAAAGAAGCACACGAAGTAGTTGAACATCTTTTCAGAGATAACAACATAACAGTAGAAAATAAGCTTGAATCTGGAAGGTTACTTGCTCTTATAAAGATCGAGATGGAGGATTTTAATGGAGCGGAAAATGTAGTATCTGACATGCTTAAACTAAGAACAGAGGATATTAGTTTGCTAGCATTACACGCTAGAATTGTTCGTCTGGTAGGAGAGAAAGAAAGAGCACAAAATATTCTTGAGAAAGCAAAGAACCTAGTAACAATTAATACAGATTATCCAGCCAAATTTTGGCTTGCAGATGAATTATTTGCAATTGGGGATTTTTCAGGTGCAGCCGATATATTAGCTGGTATTGTTGATGTCTCCATAGATAGACCGCCTCTACGGATGTTGGTGACATGTTACTTTAACGCTGGACAATTAAGAAAAGCCTTGGATCTATGTCAATCAATAAGAGAACAGGCTGGTCCTGTTGAATATCTAACTCAAATAGAAATAACCATTTATGAAGAGATTGGGGATTTTATTAGGTCCAGGGATTTATCAAGAGAATACCTTGAACAGTTTCCAGAAAATATAATTGTTAAACTTAGGTTGGCGATTGCAAACTATCAAACGGGAGATTTGGATGTAGTAGATGAATTTTTGGAAGAAGATATTGATATTAATAATTTGTCCTTATCTGGTTGCCTCGTATTAGCAAATCTTTACTTTGCTAGAGGAAAATTCCATGAAGCCATTGATTTACTATATGAAGTTAAAAGAACATATCCAGAAGAACAGGAAGCACATTTAGCATATATTCAACCTTTCATATCGATTTCGGAAGAAGAAAATAAATGGTTACATCCTGAAATGATTGAAGTAAATTCGGCAGTAAAAATTCAGCGTCCGGGAGGAGTCGAAGATCGATGGATTATTATTGAAGATCGTGAAGATATTAATCAATTGAATAGAGAATTCTCAATTAATCATCCTATATCAAAGGAATTAATAGGTAAGAAACCTGGGGATACAATTGATCTACCTCAAGGCTCAATTACTATTAAGGCGAAAATATTAGAAGTAACTAGTAAATACTTACTTGTGTACAATGAAATTCTAGGGGATCATGAATTATCATTTCCTGAATCTAGAACAATTTTTCGGATACCAGTAGAATATTCAAATGATTCAAGTGGGAAAGCTTCAGATATAAAACCTGTCATTAACTCAATAACTGATGTTGTTGATGCTAGACATTCATATACCATGAAAGCAGAAGATTTCTACCTTCAGGGAAGAATGGCAATTGGCACGTTGTCTGAAATTCTCGGAATCAATCCAATTAATACATTTGTTTCATTATCTAGTAATCCGCATGTAGGAGTTAGGTGTTGTCTGGGAAGCTTTCAAGAAAGACAAGAAGCTTTTGAATTAATGATTGATAATCCCAAATTAATCGTTGATATGACATCAATAATCACGATTGCTCAGCTTGGAATTGGAGCTTCAATAGCCAGAAAATTTGGAGATTTGACAATAGCAAAATCAACACTTGATTTATTCGAACATATGTTAAGTCAATTCCCGTTTTCAAATCCTGGTGAATTCATGCAAATAGGCAAGGATGGTGGAAAGTATACACGGTTAATGATTTCCGAAGAAATTATCCAAAAGGAAAAAGAAGCATATGAAGCAGCCTGGGAGTGGGCAAAAAAGAACTGTGAAATTGCACCAGTTTCAGGTGCACTAAATATTAACCGCGAAAAACGCGACCAAATGATACAAGCTGTTGGATTATCATTTGCTGACACCATATTAATTGCATCAGAAAAAAACCTGATTCTTTACTCTGATGACTTTTGGTTTAGAGTAATTGTATTAAATGAACATCAAATATTTGGAGTGTGGACACAACCATTATTATTAAGTATGTTGGATAGTGGTGCTCTTGAGATCGACGAATATAGGAAATGTGTTATCTCTTTAGCATCTTTAAACTATTACCACACTTCCATAAATGCTGAAATTATTCTGGAGGCGGCCAGGATGGCTAATTGGGGTAATAACTATCCCTTGACTAATGTGCTTGCCATGATTTCAGGTGAAAGATCCGACGAAAAACCTGCTCTAGAAGTCGTATCTGATTTCATTCGGATGTTAAGAAGAGAAAAGCTGTTGGCTCATCAATTTGCATCAGGGATTGATATCGTCCTTGATGCGATATGCACTGGAAGGGAAGGTCGCCAGCATGTACTGAATCGGCTTCGGGAAAGAGTAAGGGCGAAACTATTACTTGATGAGATTGGTTTTATTGAATTTGATAAGTTACTCCAATCTTGGGTTGCTACCCATATTCTGTAATATTGTGTATCACAAACTTTCCTTTATGATATGAGAACCTGACAAGGTACATAAAATATCCATCGATAACCTGAAACGCTCGAGAATAAACTTCCTCTCTTCATTCTTATAACCCAACTATTGAGGCCCAAACAACGCTTCGGGTTTTTGCATTATTCCCCTCACTGTTTTTTGTGCCACTCCATCAGCTCTTTCAATGACTTAGTTTCGTTCTAACTCCTCCAGAAAATAAATTATCCAATTACTCCAATCCTGAGGATTGGGAATCACTTGAGCCATGTCCTGGGCTGTATCATCCAGTACTACTCGTAATTCATCTAATGTGTTCATTTGATTTCCCTTTGCTTTGTTCAACGCATCCAGAAACGCCCCAGCCAGGCGTATTCTCAAGATCGTCTTTGCTCGCATTGTAGCATCTAGCAGCTTGGCCGTGGTGACTAAATGTGGGTTAGCCGACCGGTTAATCCTCAGGTAAATAATTTGAAAGTTAGTTTACAATAGATGTTATTTTGCACATTTTGAAAACACACACAAAAACAAATACCCCCGGCCAGTTTGTACCGCCGAGGGTTATAATTCGTTTAGCCCTAATTGCCGACCGCATCGGTGGTTTGGGTTAGGCCATGTGAGCGTGAGCGCGTTCGCATGGCCGTTTTTTGTATCAAACTATGCATAACACAAATATTGCGTGTTTTATCGAAGTTAGCGCAAAATTGCACTAGCACAAAAAAACAAAATGACACCTCCCCCCAATACGCAAATTAAGAATAAAATCTTGTTTACTTTGCTACCTCATTTCCTTTGGAGATAGCATATTCTATTCGCCATAACTCGTCAATCTACCAGTGATGCATCACTAGTTTCTTTTTTAATTCAAGTCTGATGCCGCGGGCAATCCCCCTGCAGGTTCAGCCGCCCGAACTGCTGACAAAATTGCCAGCGCCACCGCTTCTGCAGCATACGCTCCCACGGTGCTGATGTCAGCCTTTTTCGTCCCGGTCACCAGGGCAAAAATTGTGTCCCCATCCAGCATCGTGTGAGCCGGTCGGATCGTCCGTGCCAGCCCGTTATGAGCCATCTGGGCAACTTTGTTGGCCCCCTCTTTGTCGAGTTTGGCATTGGTTGCCACCACACCGATC
>SDBS01003285.1_pt1 | contig 15855 bp, 17 predicted proteins | sample 2277091 | NCBI WGS metagenome assembly SDBS01 (sample SAMN10404972, study PRJNA504765) | marine sediment metagenome | isolation source: marine sediment core GS10_PC15, 163 cmbsf | place: Arctic Ocean: Southern Knipovich Ridge | collected 2010 | reverse complement strand
GGAACTCCGGGAATACAAGGACAAGGACTGTGTCGTTGTAGCAATTCCCCGTGGAGGGGTGATCGTTGCCGATCAAGTGGCCAGAAAGCTGGATTGCTCCTTGGATTTGATTATTACTCGCAAGATAGGTGCTCCCGGAAATCCTGAACTGGCAATGGGGGCTGTTGCGGGAGAGAATAGGGTAGTCATCAGTGAAGACATCAAGGCCGGACTGGGGGCCTCGGAGGAATACATACAAGCTGAAGTAGCTAAACAATTGAGCGAGATCAGGAGACGACGCAAGATTTATATGGGGGAAAAACCGCCTCTAAGCCTTAAGAATAAAATAGTCATCCTGATAGATGATGGTTTGGCCACCGGTTATACTGCGAGAGTAGCTGTTGATGCCATCAGGAAAGAAGAACCGTCGCAGATAATTCTGGCCGTACCAGTTGCACCCCGGGATACTTGCGAGTCTTTATCAAGCAAGGTGGATAAAGTTGTGTGTCTTGATAAACCGGGACTTTTTTATGCTGTTGGCCAGTTCTATGTGGATTTCTCTCAAACAACCGATGATGAGGTTGTAGAGATAATGAAAAAACACCGCTAGCACTATTCACAAGCTAAAAAGCTACAAACAAGTTCTGTTGGCTTCTTGCAGAGCATGGGGAAAAGAGTGTGCATGAGCATAATAAGTCTTCAGCCATTTGGTGATGTAGATTTTTCAATCCTTTGTTATCTCAGGGAAGAGTTAAGTAAGAAACTTTCTGCGGAATGCAAGATCGGAAAGCAGGTTGATCTTCCCGAGAAAGCCTTTGATCCGTCTCGCAAGCAGTATAGGTCAACCATGTTTTTAGACCAACTCAAGACGTTGTTACCGGATAAAACACTAAAAGGGCTGGCTGTAGTAGATGTAGACTTATATGTACCCAGACTTAGTTTTGTTTTCGGAGAAGCTGAGGTTGAGGGAAAACACGCCGTAATTTCTCTCTTTCGTCTTCATCCCCAGTACTACGGGCAACCACAGGATATTGAAATCTATCAAAAAAGGATATTGAAAGAAGCTGTTCACGAGATTGGTCATACTATTGGCTTAGGGCATTGCAGCGATTCTCGTTGCGTTATGCATTTTTCTAATTCTATTGAAGATACGGATTGCAAGCGGGAAAGCTTCTGCTCAAATTGCCTGGACTACCTGGTAGAAGAGTCTGAGGAAGCAAAATTCTGATGGGGCCCGGGAGGCAGGGATAATTGCTGGCTGACCTTGACTTTTGACCCTTGGGGTAAAAACCGATAAGTTTCTGAGCAGGAAGAATGTTCTTTCTTAAAGGAATTCTTTTTTTGCCGTCGAACTGTAATAAGGTTTGAGCAAAAGTACCGAATTAGGAATAATGAATTATTCAGGAAATATAGGTGATCGATATTGTGCTATGTTATAGGTGTGAGTTAACTAGCATGTTTGCTATTGGAGGGTTCTTTATTGGTTGAGCTAAGAATGGGATTTCTGGAACATTTGGAAGAGCTACGTAAGCGTCTGGTCATTAGTGCGATCGCTGTTTTCACCACGGCTATGTGCTGCTACTATTTTTGGCGACCTTTACTAAGGTTGGTTAAACGGCCTCTGGGCAGTGAGTATACATTACATTATCTCACTGTTATGGAGCCTTTTATCGGACGGTTCAGGATTGCCATATTTGCCGGCATTTTTATTGCCTTTCCCATCCTTATGTATCAGGCTCTATCTTTTATGGCTCCGGCCATGAAGAGTAAAGAAAAAAGATTTGTCTATCCCATGCTGTTTCTAATGATAATACTTTTTGCCTGCGGAGTTATCTTTGGATACTATTATCTTTTGCCTGTAAGCGTGAAGTGGTTGTTCGGTCAGGGTGAAGGGCTACTAGATCCTATGATCACCTTTGACCGGTACGTCAATTTTGTGGGACTATTCTTGCTGGCTATGGGGGCGGGATTTGAGACCCCTATCATTATTCTGTTTTTAACCAAAATTGGTGTTGTAACAACAAAAACTCTAAGAAAAAATTGGAGAGTCGCCTATATCGTTATCCTAGTAATCGCAGCAGTAATCACTCCTGATTGGAGTCCCATTACCATGGGTGTAATGGCTATACCGATGATCATTCTGTATGAAATGAGTCTTCTTCTTTCTCGGTTTTTCTAAAACCCGGATTAAATAAAGCAATTGCCGGACCAGTGTATGAGGAGGTGATATCGAAAATCAGGGTGGACATGCTTGTGCGTCCACTTTTTTCTTTTGCCATAAAGACCACAGATGAATATAGATATTTTGAACGTCGGCGTATTTGCTATCGTAGCAATTTACCTAACACAGTCTGAGGAGGTGTCGAAGTAGTGTACAAAGTTGTAGAGAAGATCAGTCGCCGGGATTTCCTCAAATACTGTGGGAGTATTGCAGCCATGCTTGGTCTGCCCGAGCTCTACGTACCTCAAATTGCCAGGGCTTTGGAGGATGCGGCAAAGAAGCCACCGGTAGTTTGGATAAATGGTCAGTCCTGTACCGGTTGCACCATTTCTACACTCAATTCAAGGAAACCTACGGCGGCCGATATCATTTTGGATACTGTTTCAATTAGATTTATGGAAACAATTATGGCGAGTGCCGGAGATGTGGCTATCAAGACCCTCGAAGATACCATCGAAGAAGAAAAGGGTAAATTTATCCTGGTTATTGAGGGCGGTGTGCCTACAGCAAAAGGAGGTCGCTTTTGTAGTGTCGGTGAAAAAGACGGCAAGCCCATCTCCTTTGTTAACTGGGTGGAAAAAGCGGGAAAGAATGCAATGGCTGTGATAGCCATAGGCACGTGCTCTAGTTTCGGCGGTATTCCCGCAGCTAATCCACACACTAAAGTAAAACCGGTGAGTGAGATTCTGGATGGAACTCCTGTGGTGAATATTTCCGGTTGTCCTCCTCATCCGGATTGGTTTGTGGGAACTTTAGTCAAGCTGCTTCTTTTTGGAAGAGATAAGTTGATCAAAGATCTGGACCGGTACGGCAGGCCCGAGGAGTTTTACGGCCAAACAATCCATGATAATTGTCCCCGTAGGCATTGGTTTGAAGCGGGACAATTTCTTAAAGACTGGAACGAGTCCAATCAAAGCCACCTTTGTCTATTTCTAAAAGGATGCAAGGGACCCCATACCTACGCGGATTGTCCCAAGCGGCTATGGAATGACGGAACGAATTGGTGTATCGGAGCCAACGCTCCTTGTCACGGATGTGTTCAACCCGAGTTCTATAAGGGATTCGCACCTCTTTATGAAAGAATGCCAGACGTCAGTATTCCTGCTATAGCTGGTTATGAAGTTAGTGCTGATAAAATTGGTGCAATCTTGGGTATCGTCACTCTTGCTGGCATGGGAGTTCACTTCGCTGGCCAGGTGGCAACCGGTAGGTTGGGCAAGGGTGGACCAAAAGAAGGAGGCGAAAAGTAGGTGGTTGAAAAAGTTGTTATTGATCCGGTTACTAGGCTAGAGGGCCATCTCAAGATAGAAGTGGAGATTGAAAATGGCAAAGTCAAGGATGCCTGGAGCACTGCCAGCATGGCCAGAGGGTTTGAGGTTCTGCTTAAGGGTAAAGATCCCCGGGATGCCCAGGTTGTATGTGAAAGAATCTGCGGGGTGTGTCCGGCAGCTCATGGCCTGGCAGCTTCTCAGACTCTGGACTCGGCTTTTGGTGCTACGGTGCCCGCCAATGCCCGGTTAATAAGGAATCTTATTGTGGGAGCAAATTATATTCAGTCCCACATTCTTCATTTCTACCATCTTCAGGCACTTGATTATCTGGATATTATGGCTGTGGCTGAATACAGCGGCAACGATCCTTCCTTGAAAATGGTCAAAGACAAAGTGGTGAAATTGGTTCAGTCCGAGGATACATCTCCTCTAACCCCTCGCTATGAACCCGATGAATTCTCAGTTAATGATCCTGATATTGTCACCCTAGCTATCTCCCACTATTTGCAGGCCTTGGAGATGAGGAAAAGAGCTCAGGTAATGCTGACTATTTTTGGCGGGAGAATGCCTTCCTATGTCAGCTCTGTTCCCGGTGGAGTCACAGTTCATCCCACTGTGGATCAGGTTGTGGCTTTCAAGAATTACTTAAAGGAATTTATAGATATTGAAAACGATGATAAAGGATTTATTAAGGACGTGTATTACACGGACGTCTTAACTCTGGCCACCGGCCCCCTTCTTCCCATCGGAACTCTGGGAATCGGAAAAGCCCATGGCAATTTTATGTCTTTTGGTATGTTTGACCTGGAAAAATCGGGGGATTACAAGAACCGGTTTTTGCCTGCAGGTGTAATTTTTGATGGGGAATTGGCTGAAGTGAAAGACTTTGATCCCGAAGAACTAACTGAGGATGTAAAATACTCCTGGTATGAAGAAGACTGTGGAGGATTACATCCCCAAGAAGGAAAAACCCAGTATGAACTGGATAAGAAAGGGGCCTATACATTCAGCAAGGCACCGCGTTATAAAAAGAAACCGGTTGAGGTTGGTCCTCTTGCCAGAATGCTGGTTAAAAAAGACAAGACCCTGCTGGATCTTGCTTCAAAGCATAACATAGAGCCTACGGGAGCACTGGCAAGGACGGCAGCTCGAGCTATTGAGTGTCTCCTGGTTGCCAAAGCCATGCATGAATGGCTGGATGAGTTAACGGAGAACTTGAAGGCCGGGGTCAAAGATGTTTGTGATGATAAGGATGTTCCCGACAAGGGCAAGGGCAGAGGTCTGGTAGAGGCTCCCCGAGGTTCCCTGGGCCACTTTATAGAGATTGAGGGGAAAAGGATTTCGAATTACCAAGCGGTTCCGGCAACTATTTGGAATGCGTCACCACGGGATGCCAAAGGTATCCGTGGCCCCATTGAGGAAGCTCTGATTGGTACCCCTGTTCCGGATGCTAAAAATCCCAATAACTTAGTACGGGTGATCAGATCGTTTGATCCCTGACTTGCCTGTACGGTTCACGTGATTGAACCTAAAAGCAACGAGATTCTAAAGTTTAGGATCAAGTAGGAGGCAGAAAGATGTCTAAGACAGAAACCAAAGAGCATCCTCTTGCGGCAGTGGCTCTGCACTGGGCTCATCTTTTTTCTATGATCCTTCTATTGATATCGGGATGGTACATACACAGTCCTTTTTTTGAAGGCGGAATGGCCATTATGAGATATCTTCACTTTATCGCTATGTATGTGGTTATTCTGGTGTTGATAGCCCGGATCTATTGGGCTTTTCTTAGCCCGTCAGGTGATTTTCGTGATTTTGCTGTTTATCAGGCAGAGAATAGGGGCAAACTTATGGCCACTCTTATGTACTATCTGTTTCTGCGGAAAGAACATCCTGAAACCGGGAAGTACAATCCTCTGCAGAAGATGACCTATCTGTTCTGGCCGGTCCTGATAATCTTGGAGGCAATAACCGGATTTGCCCTCTATGGCGGCAATATCTTTGGTCTTCCTTTTCTTTATGCACCGCGAGTCATGGGATGGTTGATCAGCTTATGCGGTGGTCTTGCGAATGTTAGGATTATTCATTATCTTATAATGTGGGTTTTTCTGGTAACTGTAGCTGCTCACATCTATCTTGCCCTTGCTGAAAATATTAAAGAATTTGCCCCTATGTTTTTGGGCGGGGAGGCGAAAGAGAAGAAAGATTGACAGAAGCAAAGAAGTCTAAATCAGATAAAAAGCCGCAGATTACTATCCTGGGGACGGGAAACTTGCTGCTAAAAGATGAGGGAATTGGCGTACACGTCATCCAGAGAATGGAAAAGCTGGATCTACCGGAAAACGTGAAGCTAGTTGACGGTGGAACCGCAGGTATCAATATGCCTCATCTCATAGAGGGAGCGGATAAATTGATAGTAATTGACTGCGTTGATGCTGAAGATGAGCCGGGTGCGATTTTTAGATTCACTCCCGGTGATGTAGACATGCCTCAAAGAGATACGACCATGTCTTTTCATGATATCACCCTATTGGAAGCGTTGGAGTTTGCCAAGAAAGACGGAAAAGGCCCGGAGACTATAATTATTGGAGTTCAACCCAAAGAGATTGATTGGGGAATGGAGCTTACCCCGCAGGTTGAAAAGGTGGTACCGGATGTTATTGAGGCGGTCCTAAAAGAGCTTGAGAAATTGTGACTTTTTCCTGACAGTTTCTTGATTACTTGCTCCTTTCCCTTTGTTAAGCTAGGTCTCAAGTACCAATGGCATAATACAATGGGTTAAATAGGAAAGGCGTTGTATGATAGCAGTCTTTCCTATTTGCTTTTAATCTAGCTTTCAATTAATATTTATGCTACATGTCAAAATTGGCTGGTAACTATGCATGAACTAGGAATAACCGAGAATATCATTTCAATTGCTATATCCCACGGGGAAAAAGAAGGCGCCACCAAAATTCTCAGTATCAGCTTGAAGATCGGAGAATTGACTCAATTGGTTGATGATAGCATCCGTTTCTACTTTGAGCAATTAAGCGAAGGGACAATTGCCGAAGGAGCGGAATTGGAATTTGAGATCATGCCGATAAGGGTGCGCTGTTCTAAATGTGGGAGTGAAAAGGAAGCCTCTGATTATAATTTTAACTGTCCTTCTTGCGGACAGATCTGTGTAGAGTTTATCGGTGGTCGTGAGATGGAAGTAGAGAATATTGAAATAGAATGAGCTTGGAGGTTTGAATGAAAGTAGATGTTTTAGAAAACATTCTATCTGTCAATGAAAAGATAGCCAAAGACAATCGGGAATTATTTGACAAGAAAAAGATATTTGTTATTAACCTCATGGCTTCTCCCGGTGCCGGAAAGACCAGTTTTGTGTTGAAAATGATTGCCGGCATAAAAGACAAATTCAAAGTAGCAGTTATTGAAGGTGATATTGCTTCCCAGGTAGATGCAGAAAAAATCAGAGCACACGGTATTCCCTCAGTGCAGATTAACACCGGAGGAGCTTGCCATCTTGAGGCAAACATGATAAAAAATGCTCTTACCCATATTGATCTTGACAATATAGATGTATTGATTATAGAAAATGTGGGAAACCTGGTATGTCCGGCTGATTTTAAATTGGGAGAGGATATTAAAATCCTGATTCTGAGTATTCCCGAAGGCGATGATAAGCCGCTTAAATATCCGCTAATGTTTGCTGAGACTAACGTACTGATTTTAAATAAGATTGATTTTCTAAAATTGAGCGATTTCGATTTGGGAAAGGTTAAAAAAATCACAAGAAATCTGAACGCTGGTCTGAAAATCTTTGAGGTTTCCTGCAAGACGGATCAGGGAATCAATGAGTGGAATGACTGGTTGATTAAGCGAATCAGTGAAGCACTTTAGAAAACAGGCTTCGACAACTTGCTGGTAAATAACAGTATATCGATAGCGGTGGCTTATTGGGAATTGAAAAATTAACACCTGACAATTGACACCTGACCAGAAGTCAAATGTCACATATCAAAGGTCAAATGTTATTAATGGGAAGCTAGAAGCTAAGAAACAAATGATTAATACCGGACCCTGTAATAATTTAGCTGATAAAGTGGTGAGAGTCTGAATGGCAAAACTAATTGTGAGTGAAAAGAACAATACAGCTAAGAGGATTGCTGCTGTTCTTTCCAAGGGCAAACTAAAGACAGACAAGATATACAACGTCCCGGTCTATCTTTACCAGAATGGCAAGGAGGAAGTCACATGTATTGGGCTCAAAGGCCATATACTGAAGGTAGATTTTCCTCAAGAATACAGCAGTTGGAAAGATACCGAGCCCATTAAACTTATTGACGCAAAAATTATTAAAGTACCGATCCAAAAATCAATTATTAAAGCATTACAAAAAGTAGCAAAGGGTGCGAGCGAAGTTATTGTAGCGACTGACTTTCACCGGGAAGGCGAATTAATCGGGATCGATGCGGTAAACAAAGTCCGGGAGGTTAATCCGGATACCATCATAAAAAGAGCTAAATTTTCCGCTCTGACTCCGCAAGAAATTGAAGGTGCCTTTGCTAATTTGCAGGAGATTTTTGTTGATCTGGCCAAAGCAGGCGAGGCAAGGCAAGATATAGATCTTATTTGGGGCGCAACCTTAACCCGGTTTATTTCTCTTGCTTCATCCAGACTGGGACGGCAATTTCTCTCGGTTGGCCGGGTGCAGAGTCCGACACTGCGTCTAATCGTAGAAAGAGAAAAAGAGCGAAAGGATTTTAAGTCCCAACAGTTTTGGGTAATCAAAGCGCTGTTTGAGCATGATGGTGAGCAGTTTACAGCGGTTCATAAAAAGGAAAAATTCTGGAAAAAAGAAGAAGCTGACTCAGCTGTGGTGGCTCTAAAGGGGAAGGGCCAAGTGGCTGCAGTTAATAAGAGTTCGCGGAAGGTTCAACCACCCGCCCCTTTTAACACAACCGCCTTTCTGTCCGCTGCCGCATCTATAGGGATTTCACCTGCTGCTGCGATGAGAGTAGGGGAAAGTCTTTATATGGAGGGATATATAAGTTATCCCAGAGTAGACAATACGGTATATCCTGAAAGCCTGGATTTTCGGGAAATCTTAAGTACTTTGGAAGAGGTTCCGGAGTTTAAGGATCTTGCTGCTGAAATTAACAGTCAAAAGAAGCTTACTCCGACTGCCGGTAAGAAGCGGGCAACAGACCACCCACCGATTCACCCCACGGGAATGGCAAAAAAGGACAATTTAAAGCCACAGAATTGGAAGATATATGAACTTGTGGTGAGACGTTTTCTGGCAACTCTGGCTTCAGAGGCAAAAATTGACAGTGTTAAAGCACAAATTGATTTGAATAATGAGATATTTATAGCTAAAGGAAGTTGGGTTTCCGGTGAAGGCTGGTATAAATATTATACCTATGCCCGAAGAAAGGACGAGAGGATTCCGGACCTGAAAGAAAAAGATGAGGTTCTTCTGGTTGATTCCATATTTGAGGAAAAAGAAACTCAACCGCCGTCCCGGTATGGTCAGGGTAAACTAATCCAAAAGATGGAAGCTCTGGGACTTGGCACCAAAGCTACCAGGCATGAGATCATAAAAAGTTTATATGACCGTGGATATATCCATGGGGATCCTGTTATTCCGACTGATACAGGGATAGCAGTGGCGGATGCTTTAAGCAAACACGCGGAAGAGATTGCCACACCGGATATGACCGCCAAGCTTGAGCAGGAGATGGACAAGATCGCCGAAGGTCAGTTGGACCGGGAAACAGTGGTGGAGAATTCACGCAAGATGCTGGGGAGCGTAATGCTCAATCTGGATAAGAACAAATCAAAAATTGCCGAGGTCATCAAGGAAGGCATTAGAGGGGACAAGATTGTGGGTAAATGTCCCAAATGCGACAGTGAATTGAGAGTGATTAGAGCCAAGAAGAGTAAGAAAAGGTTTGTTGGTTGTGCCGGATATCCCGAATGCAGTAATAGTTTCCCGCTTCCCCAGTATGGTGAGATTATACCCTTGGGTGAGACTTGTGAACATTGCAATTCCCCCAAGATTAAGATTATTTCCAAACGGCCTTGGGTCCTGTGTATTGATCCTAAATGCCCCAGTAAAGAAAAGAAGACATCGGCTCGGGCGAAAGAGAAATCATCTTAATTTCATACCATAACCGGTCAATCCCGGATGTTTCTATTATTCCGGTTGGAAAGATAAACTTAACTCATGATGGATGTTCCAAGAAACACTTCCTTTATAAGTACTGTTCTGTCTGAATGCGATTACACCCCCCAAATCGCCCTTGATCTAACCCCCGGTTGGCGCACGATTGAACTGGCAAAGAAGCTTCCCCAGAGTCATATCGTCGGACTTGTAGTTTCCCCCCGGTTCGATGAAGTAGTAAGCAACGGATGGAGTGGACAGGAAGAAGCAGTAGTTGATAATCTCAACATGGTTTATGGAAGTCTTGAGGAATTGCCTTTTGAGGATGGCACTTTCGACCTTTTACTTTTCCTGTTTGAACAGGAGGGGGAACTTCATGAAGCAGGCCGTTTGGGACCATGTTTAAGAGAAATCGGCAGGGTGCTGGCAATTGACGGGATCAGCGTTATTAATTTTCCCAATACCGGTGCAGAAGAAAGGGAGTCAAGCAAGGGAACCAGTAATCATCCGGCTACAATGGAAATAATATCGATCTTGAGTAAACCATACTTTCTGAATTATTTAAAAATTGTCAAAAAAGAGTTGAATTTGGGAATAGCTTTTAAGAGAATTAGATAGTTATGAATGATGATCATAATGCAGAGGATTTACTATAAACCGGGTCTGCATAATTCGGGTGGGCCCATTGAATTACAGGAATAGGAGGGTAAGTCGATGCGACGGTCAACATACAATCTAATAGTTCTGCTTTTTGCCGCTTTTATTACTTTTTATACTGTTCTCTTTGCTATTGCCCCCAACTTATCTTATGTTTCGGCTGCTGAGAGTGATATCTCAGAAGTTGTTACCTTGGGGGCTAATCTATCTCAGTCTCAACAGAATCAAATGTTTGATATTTTCGGGGTGAGCCGGGATGATTCTGAGGTCAAGGTCCTTAAAGTCACCAACCAAGAAGAGAAGGAGTATTTGCAGGGGCTTGTTCCGGATAAGCAAATCGGAAGCAGGGCGATCTCCTGTGTTTATGTCAAGATTCTGGAGGGCGGCGGCGGTATAGATGTCAAAACTAAAAATATATCTTTCGTAACCGAACAGGCCTATGCCAATGCGTTGGTTACAGCTAAAATACAGGATGCTCAGGTCTATGCGGCGGCACCCTTTCGCGTCTCGGGGACAGCTGCGCTTACCGGGTTATTTAAAGCTTATGAAGAAGCAACCGGGGAGGATATTTCGGAAGAAGCAAAAAAAGTGGCAACCGAAGAACTGGTTACAACCGGCGAGATCGGCGAGGAGACGGGTGAAAAGGAAGCAGTAAGCGAACTGCTGAGCCGGGTTAAGGAGAGAGTTGTAGGAGAAAACCTGAAGGATCCTGAAGAGATCAGGAAAGTGGTGGAGGATGTTGCAGGGGACATGGATATTGATCTCACTCCTGAGCAAGTGGAGAAAATTGTAAGTTTAATGGAAAAAATCGCCGGGCTGGACCTGGATATTGGTACAATACGGACGCAACTGGAAGACGTTAGGTCCAAGTTGAAAGAGTTTCTGGGAGGAGAAAAATCTCAATCTGTCTGGCAGCAGGTTCTTGATTTCTTTTCTGATCTTTGGAGCAAAATAGAGAGTTATTTTTAGGAGATTGAATGGGTAAAGTTTGCGTAGTCGGCGGCGGCCAGGTTGGTTCAACTTGTGCTAATATACTGGTGCAAGGGGATGTGGCTGACGTTGTCCTGATTGATATAGTCGAAGGACTGTCGCAGGGCAAAGCATTAGACATAATGCAATCAGCTCCTATCCTCAAATTCTCCCAAAAAGTCGTGGGAACCAATCAACTTAGCGATCTAGCCGGGTCTGATATAGTTGTTATTACGGCAGGTTCAGCTCGAAAGCCGGGAATGACCCGGGCGGATTTGTTAAAGTTCAACGCCAAGGTTGTAAAGTCAGTCACTGAGCAAATAGTCAAATATGCTTCTTCTTCCATCATTCTGGTGGTCACCAATCCGGTTGATGTCATGGCTTATCTGGTCTTTAAGACATGCGGATTTGACAACAAACACGTAATCGGCGTTTCCGGAGTTTTAGACAGTGCCAGATTCGCCTATTTTTTATCGGAGGCGCTTAATATCCCTACTTCCGAGGTTAATGCTCTGGTTATTGGTGCGCATGATGACACCATGCTTCCCCTTACAGATCATTCGACAGCCGGTGGCCGACCTGTTTCATCCCGATTTTCTCCGGAGGATCTCCGGGAAATCGTTGAAAGAACCAGAAGAGGCGGAGCGGAAATCGTTGCTTATCTTAAGACGGGAAGTGCTTTCTACGCACCGGGTGCTGCCGCTGCGCATACAGTCAAAACAATACTTTCCGATGAAAAAAAAGTCCTTCCCTCAAGCGCTTTCCTGGATGGTCAATATGGTTTGGATGATCTATATATAGGTGTTCCCTGCAAGCTGGGCAGAAACGGAATCATGGAGATAATAGAGCTCGGTTTGACTTCCCGGGAAGAAAGGGCGCTGCAAAAATCGGCACAGGCTATCAAAGATAAAATTTCTGCACTAGGAGTCTAACTTGAGGCAGATAGGGGCAGATCAGGTCGCGGGTACAATTAAAAGATTATGTCTTAAAGCTAACTATAGCTTGAGAGCCGACGTGTTGCAGGGTCTAAAAAATGCCTTGTCTGTGGAAGAGTCAAAAAGTGGCCAAGAAGTTCTGGGCCAACTTGTGGAAAACGCCGGAATTGCAGAGAAAGAAGCTATTCCCATATGCCAGGACACAGGCTTTGTCACTGTGTTTTTAGAAATCGGTCGAGGGGTTGTAGTTGAAGGAAAGGTTTTATCCCAAGTTGCGGAACAGGCAGTTAGGGAGGCTTATGCTGAAGGATATCTCAGATCCTCGGTTGTTTCCGATCCTTGTTTTTCCCGGGTTAACACCGGGGATAATACACCTCCATTGCTTTACACTTCGCTTGTTGAGGGGAACAGTTTAAAGGTTACGGTCATGCCCAAAGGCGGGGGGAGCGAGAACATGAGCCAGCTAAAAATGCTACCTCTTGCTTCCGGATTAATGGGAATAAAGGAATTTGTCCTGAAGGTAGTAGAAGATGCCGGTGCAAATGCCTGTCCACCCATGGTTGTGGGTCTGGGTATTGGTGGAACTTTTGATAGTGCCGGCTTTCTGGCAAAAAAAGCATTATTGAGACCAATAGATCAGAATAATACGGACACTAAATTGGCTGAACTGGAAAAAGAATTATTGACGGAGATTAATAATCTAGGAATAGGACCGGCTGGTTTGGGCGGTAGGATTACGGCGCTGGGGGTCAACGTCGAAACTTTTCCCACTCACATGGCTTGTTTGCCTACTGCTGTCAATCTAAGTTGTCACGCTTTGCGTTCCGCGCAAGAAACTATTTAAAGACACAGCTTAAACCAAACTGTACAAGTCGCTTTTTAGAAAGAGTAACAATTGCTGCTAGCCTATATACCTAAACACTTAAGATCAGGTTTGGGAACTGATCCCGGGGAGGCTTGATGATCTCACTAAAAACACCTTTGCAGGAAATAGACATTGAGAAACTTACCGTAGAAGACAAAGTTTTGCTTTCAGGAACAATTTATACGGCTCGGGATAAAGCCCATCAGCGAATGGAACTGCTTTTAAAGAAAGGTGAAGAGCTGCCATTTGATCCTAGAGGGCAGGTTATCTTTTATGCCGGTCCCGCTCCCGCCAAACCGGGCAGGGTGATCGGTTCAATTGGTCCGACAACCAGCAAGCGCATGGATGCTTATACCCCGTTTCTCCTTGAAAAAGGTCTGAAAGGGATGATCGGCAAGGGAGAGCGATCGGGAGAAGTAAGAAAAGCCTTAAAGCGTCACAAAGCTGTCTATTTCGCGGCAATCGGTGGAGCAGCTGCTCTTCTTTCTCAATATGTAGTCCAGGCGCAAGTCCATGCTTTTGAAGATCTGGGTCCTGAAGCAATATACCGCCTCACAGTAAAGAACTTCCCGGTTGTTGTGGCTATTGATAGTTCGGGCCGCGATCTATTCCGGGAAGTTCCTTTGAAGTTCAAACGGTGAATATAGAAATTAACATTAAGTTTTTCTGTTAAGTCTGTTCTCTGCTATTTTTGAGATTGATGAGTCCCACTCCAATGGATCCGATAAGAACCAAAACCGCAATTCCCGTAAGGGCAATCAACCACCATCTGATCAAAAGTGATTTTGTCCTGATTTTGTAAGTCTTGTCAGTTTTCAATTTCCAAACGGCCGTATCTGCAGTTACCGGTGTGCCGCTGGTTTCCCGAATTTCACCGGGTACCTGGGTCCAGTATTCTATGTCCAGAGAACTAGTGTCCAGATCTATGGATTCGGGTGCGATTGAATCTATAAATGTCTGCTTCAAGTTTATTTCTTCCTTCAGATCATAACTGATGGAAAAGATTTGATCTTTACAAGTAAGAGATGCGTGTGTATCTCCGTTGTTTTTCAGAAGTTCGCTTAGCTGGTCCGGCACTTCATTTATCTTTTTGAATGGTATGGCAATGGTGTAGTAAATGTAATTATTTTTTTGGTGCTTCTTTATGTTTGTGCGAGACGGTAGTTTTCTTTTCAGGTGGGTTTCAAGTTTGGTCCCATTCTCTTTCTCAATTGAGGCAACCACTTTCTTCTCCAGCGCCAAATCTATCACTCGTTTTCCCGAGCAATCAGGGTTGATTTTTGTACCCACACTAAAGCTTTTTAAACCAACACACCCTGGTAAAATAAACAGGACTAGGATACAAAACAAAGCTAAACTACCCTTAGATTTTAGCGCCATACAAACTCCTCTTTTGTTATAATTCCATTTAATGCCAATATCTTATATTCTAAACAAACAAGTGTCTAAGTAAAATACCATGAGAATCATTCTTAGGAAAGATCCGAACCTGTTAGGTCAAAAGGGATAAGAGTGAAGCATATGACCGGTGGTATATTTATCACTTTTGAGGGAGTCGAGGGTTCAGGTAAGAGTACCCAGATAGATCTCCTGGCCACTTGCCTGCAAAACAGAGGATATAATATTTTGGTGACCCGGGAGCCCGGAGGAACCGAAATAGGAAATCGCATAAGAGATATTTTGCTAAATCCCGATTTTTCAGGCATGAATTCCTATGCCGAGCTGTTCTTGTATGTTGCCAGTCGTGCCCAATTGGTCTCCGAGGTAATCAAGCCGGCACTTGCGGCGGGCAAGATAGTGCTATGCGATAGATTTACGGACTCTTCATTGGCCTATCAAGGTTTTGGGCGAGGTCTGCCTTTGGGTGAGATTAAAAGGCTAAATGAATGGACAACTCAAGGAATAGGGCCTCAGGTAACAATTGTTCTAGTCATTCCCCCCGAAAAGGGATTGGACCGGGCAACCCGAAAATCCGCAGATCGAATTGAGCAAGAAACCATTGATTTTCATCGGCGAGTTGGGGAAGGATATAAAGAACTTGCCCGGGAATATCCGGACCGGATTCATTTGATTGATGCAACAACCAATGCGGAGAATATCCACCGAACAATAATGGAGACGGTAGAGAAGGCTTTGAGAGATGAGGAAGAGAGATCATGTGGGACTTGATTATGGGGCAAGAGGAGACTGTATCGCAACTTAAAAAGGCCGTTGATACGGCGGAGATAAGCCATGCTTATCTTTTCTGTGGGCCACTGGGAGTAGGAAAGCGATTAACTGCCAAGGTTTTTGCTTCAGTATTCAAGTTTAAAGAATATGAATATTTCGTACTCGATTCAGGTGAAAAGGATTTTATTGAAGTGAAATATTGACCGCAAAAATCCGGCGGCCTGTAAAAAAAAGAACCACTGGACTCAATATATATTAGAAGGAGCCTATGAAGAATACCGACATACTGCAAAATAAATATATCAGAATACTGCCATTGGTACTGTTTTTGATAATCATTATAGCTGGGTTATTCAGCAGCCAACTAAATGGAGCGGGAATTCTTAGTCAACAGTCCCTAAATACTGTTGTTGTCAGTGATCTCTCAATTGCTGATGTTTTGACTCTGGTGCTTCTAGGATTCATCTCAGGGACTATTGGCGGAATGCTCGGTATGGGCGGTGGTGTTTTAAAGGTTGCGAATCTTCATCTGATCATGGGCTACGACATCGCCTTTGCCCGAATTGTGTCATTGATCAGTTACTTTTTTATTTCCGCCTCAGCTTACCAAAAGTATAAGAAATATAAACTGATTCTCT
>SDBS01003261.1_pt1 | contig 15865 bp, 16 predicted proteins | sample 2277091 | NCBI WGS metagenome assembly SDBS01 (sample SAMN10404972, study PRJNA504765) | marine sediment metagenome | isolation source: marine sediment core GS10_PC15, 163 cmbsf | place: Arctic Ocean: Southern Knipovich Ridge | collected 2010 | reverse complement strand
ATCCCCACCTGAACCTCTAATGTCCATGCTTTGATGGGGATCGCTCGACTCGGTTAGGGCGCGTTTCAACGAACCCGTACGTACAAGGATGGGATGGGCCCCACCGTACCCCAGACGCTCACGTTCCGCAACAGTCTTGACAGCCAGCGGAGCCCAAGCCTCACCATCAACTTGCTCTGCCTCAAAAGACTCCTCCAGTGTGCGATGCACAAGGTCAACAGCGACGTCGGCAAAGGCCTCGCTGGCTCTATCAAGTTGCTCTTCGAGCTCGTTCCAGACGTCATGGTACATACTGTTGTCAGCAGCTAACAGGTCAATGCGCATGTTATTCTCCGAGGCCCTTGGTCTTGTCCTGAGCTGAGCTAGGAATAGGTTGAAGCATGTCTTCTAGCCTCGCTTTGAGCCATACAATAACCGAAAGATCCTCCATCAGCTCGTCAGGCTGATCGAGTAGCCCTCCACTTTGAGGTAGGAAGCGCCAGTCTGTGCTTTCCAACAACAGCCAGACCTTCCAAGCTTTCTCGAGGTCATGTATGATCCAGTCGCCCTCTTCGTCTTGCTGACCTGCTTGTTGGCGACCATGGAGCCAATCAATTAGGCGGCGTCTGAGCTCGTCTCTTTGACTGGCTCCTTCTCTTCCCCCTCCGGCGCGGCAAGCTTAGGCACCCAGTGTGGGTTGACCTCTAGAGAGGCCTCTTCCCATATGAGGGCCAAAGCATCAGGCAGCGCCAGGAACTTGTCCAGAGTGAGCCGTTGCAGCCTCAACTGCTTTGGTGTCTTGGGCTCGTTGTTGACGATCTCTGTAGTTGAGGCAATACACACTGGATAGGTAAGCGTGGCAATAGCCCGCTCCATGACACTGACCGGCTTGTCAGGATGCTCTTCTCGCTGCTTCCTAGACGCCAGTATCTGAGCGTTCAATATGGTAGAGCGGGCTATGCCTGCCCGAACATCAGCTTGTTGCACACTGATGATCACATCATAGTCGTCGTCCTTGTACTCAATCGTTGCCTTTCTCATTTCTGATCCCCTTTGTAGCTAATAGATACTTGTCCGCGAAAGTACTACTCGTACTCGTACTCGACGATGATCTTCGAGCCATCGCCGGGTGCCAACACCATAGTCAGCACATCGTTGGAGAGGGTGTAGTCGGTCGTGAGCACCAACATCACGCCGTCGAGCGACACCTGCAGACTTGCTGCATTGATCGGTGTCTGCGACAGAGTGAACTCGTCTTCTGAATCGTCCCCCAGGAAGGCGTCGATCATGAACTGGTTCAGGGTGATGACCAGCAGATAGGACGACTTGGTAAAGCCGTTCGCGTCTGTCGTGAATAGAACTCCGAGCTCGTCGACTGTGGCATCGTTCGCCGTGACAGCGAAGTTGACCAAGCCGATAGTAGCATCTTCCATGGTAGCCGGGCGCATGGTCGAGAGGGCGTTGAGGATGATGTAGGTCTGCCAGATCTGCTGACCAAAGTAGACGCTCCCGTCCTCACTGTCGATGCCTTGTCGGCTGCCCCACATAACGACGGCCGATTCGAGACCCTGCCTGTCTGTTGCCAGACCCATCTTCTTCCGCAGGACGGGCGAGCCAAACAGTTTGGTACCAGTGACCATTGCGATCACAGGCCCATTCGTCTTGGACACCCGTAGCTCACCTGTCGGAGTCTCTGTCGGAGGCAGGTTGAAAGTATAGTACGCTCGGTCGTCGCCACGAGCTGTAACCCGCTGCGGATCAGGCACATTGAGCGTTAGTGCCTGAGCACCGCTGATTCGAAGGCCCGGGTAGGCCGTTCCGATAGCGATCGCTGCAGGGACTTGGATGGTTCCATCGTCATCCCTCAGCGCGACACGTACGTGTCGTAGACCAATGCCGGTGGTAATTTCGTTGCGAGCCATTTCATTCCTCCCAGTAGTCTAACCGTAACCCTCTTCGAACATCACACGGCCCCGATACTCAAGGGCATCATACTCGACCATATAGAATCTATCCCACCTGTGCCCAGAGCGGCCGACGTACTCCAAGCTCAGTATCCCACGGTTTGTTCCTACCTCCAACATATCATGGAAGCCATCCAGTATCCTCCTTAGCTCATCGCGAGCCACTCGTAGATTCCTGTACCCACGTCCTCGATCGTAGATCCTAACAAACACTGTCTGGGCCATAGCTTCGGTTACTGACGTTCGAACCTCTCCAGCATCTTGCACTGCGAGACACAGACACTGATCAGTTAGGCCAGAGTCGCGTCGTACCTTCATAAGGTCCTCGAGCGTATCTGGAGTCAACTCTCCGGACTCGAACACAGACTCGGGTCCCTCTACGAGCATCCCACGGAGGACCACAGCCTCATCGTCCGTCTTGAGATAGTTATGCAAGCACTCTGCTGTATCGCGACCAGACACTATTGTCTCTCCTCTACAACAGCTTCCTGCTTGAACGCGTACTGAGCATTGAAGGATACAACAAACACGCGTTCGATGTCAGGAACGGATCGTTGTCTGGATCTCAACTCGTCCAAGTGATTCATTGCTTGAGTACCCTGTGGAGCTAGTACAACCCAAGCAAAGCGAGCTATTGGCGACTCGCCAGTGGACGTTGGCGTTAGCACAAGGGGGATACCACGCGAGCCTTGTGCGTGTACAGTGCCAACAAATGAGAAAGTCTCCTCAGGATCCTCGAAGGTCTCTCCTGTACGATACACTACGATATCCCAGGGATCGTCGTTGATGATTCGCAAGACATCTTGAGCCTTGAAGTCCATTAGATCAGTACCGTAGGAGACGTGTACTTAGCAATGCACTTTGCTCGCAGATCGGCGACAGCGATACGAGCGCTTGCCGGTATATGTCCGCGTTTGATCTCTGTCAAGCCCTCTGTATAGTTGGGCAGGACTGATGCAGCCAGTCGCATTACCTCAAGCAGCTCGGCAAGAGCCAAGTCAGCAATCAGATCGAAGTCGATATCTGGGATCGTTGGATAGTCCTCTCCGTCAGCTTCCACTTTGTGCGCAGCCGTGTACTTTAGCACCACGGCGTCACCATTTCGCGACGGTGTTGGCAACAGGATGATTTGCCTGCCCTCCTTTGTGAAAGAGCTTTTGCTGTACCTGGCCCGCTCACTCTTCTTGATCGTCTCAATCACTCTCTGCGAGTACAAAGAGAACGAGTAGTCCGACTCGAGAGTCGCTATCGCAGGAGCAAGCGTACCTGTAGTTACATACGCACATTCTCGTACATCGATGCAGCCTGCAGGTAGCTCGTACGAGCCGCTTTGAGCGACGGTCTCGAAAGCGTACGTCCGAACGTCAGGATTGTAGCGACTGTAGAAGGCTACAGCTGTAGCGATGCGGCGTCTGAGCTTTGCGTCGTCAATAGTCCCAAAGCTATTTCGATCTGCAACTGCAATGATAAGCTCAGGCACGTTCATTGCTCACTCCACTCTTTGTAGAACCTATTCTGGGTTTCCTGCTGAGCTGCAGTCTTTGCATGTCGGAGTAGGAACTCCTCCGGAGCCTTGATAGTTTGCTGGGCCCCTACAATGCTCTCATGGATAGTTCCTGTATATCGTAGATGACTCCGGAAGACCCTTGTGTGCCACTCCCTCTCTCTTCCTGCTAAGGGTTGATCGTCAAGCAGGTTGTACCGGCAGACTTGTATCGAGTCGTACGGCTGGCTTGCCTGGGTACCTACAAAAGAGACTAGCCACTCTAGAAGGAAGAGAGACGGTTCCTCGTCCGTATCGATCTGCATCACCCAGCGCGTTCGTGCATGGGAAAGTCCATAGTTCCGCGCAGCTGAAAAGTCATGCTCCAGATCCTTTGTAAGCACCCAGGCTCCAGCCTGCTTCGCTCGAACTACGCTGTGATCAGTACTACCTGTGTCGACTACAATCATGTCGGCAACCCAGGGACGTACTATGGCCAGCAATGGAATAAGCAGATGCTCTTCATCCTTCGTAATCATGCATAGACTGATATCAGATCTCACCGCGACTCCCCGTGGCATCGGTTGCCGCTCGCCATACTCCATCGACGATACGACCTCCAGGCCTACGAACAACTACCCCTCGCAACCCAGTGTCGAGCTTATGGATAACTCCATAAACGTACCGTCGCTTCGGTCCGTAGTACCTCACCTCGTACTCATACTTGCGAAGAAGGTCTTCATAGTAGGCCAGTCGATGCATCTGGGCCTCTTCTGAGAACACCCTCGGATAGTGAACCGATGGTACAGCAAAGATCCTCTTTGGCGCAAGCCCAAACATTTCAGAGAAGACTCGAGACGTTTCCTGGATCCGTAGGTCTTGTATCACATTGAGACTGACAACAAGGTCCGCGGTTAGTCCAAGCTGCGTTGCCTGACTCAGTGGAGCCTCATAAAGGGTCGGAGTAATACCTGCAGCTTGCAGCTTACGAGCTGCAGTCGCAAGACGGCCAGGCGTAACAATTCCAACCATCTCGTATCCACGCTTGTGCAGGGCATTGTAGAGAACTCCCTCGCCAACACCCAGATCAATCACTCGAGCTGGAGGGGATACCAGACGTTCAATCCTGTTCAGCAGGAACTCATGCTGTTCCTCGGCTCCACTCTCTATGGTCTCTGACACCTTGATAGGCACATGTGAAGGTAGATTTGGGTCGATCTCCTCAAGTATGTGCTTTATTCTGGCAGCGGCCTGAGCAGCGCCGTAGTTCTCAATGAACCACTTGGAGGCAAGAGCGGCCTTCTCATAAGAAGCCTCGCGGTTGTCGTGCATCCACCGCATTGTCTCGATCAGCACGTTCCAATCGGGTATGCGCCAATTGCCTCCTAGTGGGCTAGTTTCCAGATGATGCACAGGAATGGGCCAATTGTAGCGATCGTCGCAAACCTCAATCATCCCTGTGTTGTTCGAAAGTATCGTCGGGCAGCCTGAGGCCATAGCCTCGCGAGGAGTCATTCCGTAACCCCCACCCTTCGACGGGTACAGGTAGACATCTAGAGTCCTCGTAAACCACCTACGTACTTGCTTCGGCATCCAGTCCTTGTCGATAATCCTCACCCGAGGATCGGTTATGGTCGGAAGGTTGTCTTGCGACGAGCCACAGACTCCAAGACGAGTCTTGAGCTGCAACTGAACGTCAGGGTACTCGTGTCTTGGAAACGCCCTGCAGAAGGCATCGATTGTCTCGATTGGGGACTTTCGAGCCGTCAACGTTCCGTGCATGCCAAAGATGAACCTCTTCTTGCGTTTCTTAAGGTACCCCTCTGGAGCGTAATAGAGAGGGTTGATAGCCAATGGTGTGACTTTGATCGGAGCCTCTACAAAGTTCGAGAACACCTCCTTGCAGTACTGACTCGGAGTCAGAAGCATATCGACCACTGAGCAGTCGTGTCGCCACTCTGGCATGTTCCGAAGCGGATCGTCAGCTTCGTACATAGTCAGTCCAATCTTGTATGGCGTAGGAAGCTTCTTGAACTCGCCGGGCGTTGCCATACAGAGTCCAACTCGAATTGGGCCAGGGTGCGGCTTGTCTAGCCGCTTCAAGGTCTCCGGATCTAGTCCGTACCGACTGACAAACCAGCACGGAGCGATACTGATCTTGACACCCTGACGAGCAAGCTCTAACGCTGTTTGCTCTGCAGCTGTAGCGTACCCGTCCCCTAGACTGAATGGAGACATCCAAAACAGGTGTAGATTACCACCTTTAGTCTTCCACAGGTACTCTGCTCGCTCTTCAGGCTCCTCGCCTGGCTCACACTCTCGCAGCTCGCAGACTCTTATCTTCCATAGTGCGAGAGCGATCTGGTAAGGAAGATTCACCCACTCGCCTGGTACTAGCTGCGTACCAGACTTCGCGTGTACTTGAAGTACACCTGTAACATTCTTTGCCCACATCAGATCCCCCTTCTGTAGGCCGTGGGTGGAGGAGGATCATGCCTCCCCCACCCTTGCTTGATAACCACGGCGACTATGCCGAGATCGATAGAGTCGAGAAGAGCTGAGGAACAACCATCTTCTTCCCGTAGCGCGTGCGCACGTTCCTGGACCACTTGTCCGTGTTCCGATAGTGGCCAGGCGCGTCCGGCGACTCCGCGGCCGACATGTACTCTGCATACACCAGAGGCATAGGAGCCAGAGGGATATACGGAGCATAGATGTAGCCCGTGTCCGTCGCTGACCGTGGGTAGACACCCATGATGGCCCGGTTGGTGTTGATCATCGGCGTGAGATAGATGTCCCAGAAGCCGGTGACGCGTCCAACCAGCTCAACACCCATGCGGAAGTTACCAGGCGGCTGGTTTCTGGGCTCAGGCTTGAAGTCCTGCATCTTGCGGAGATACTTCACAAAGTTCCTCCCCGCAACGATCCACTCGCCAGATCGGAAGCGCTGACCGTAGATCAGGTCCTCAGCGTCGATCAGGGCGTGGCCCAAGGTCTCGAAATGATCCTTGTCGGTGATACCCGCAGGAACGGTCCAAGACCAGTTGACATTCCCTGCACTTGCCATCAGCAGGAGCTCTCCGAGGATCCGTTGATCGATCTCTCGCAAGATCTCCTGACTCATCTGCTGCACCAGCTCTGCCTCAACGTCGATGCCGAGCGCTCCACGAGCGTCCTCCTGCACCTCCGTTGACCAGGTGGCGCCCAAGATGTCCTTGATAGCCTCGATGCTAGTACCGACGATCTGCATCTTGACTTTCTTGGGGATCGAGTCCTCTTCTCCAAGCGCAAAGTCGCTGTCCATCACCGTGAGGTTCGAGTCATCGAACTCGCGGATGAAGTCCTGATAGAAGACCCGGGCGACACCGCCAGAAGTCAGCGGCATCGGTTGAACGGATGCGATCTTGTTGACGATCAGCTGCGGGTAGACCTGCCGAATGATGGGCAGCGAGTACTTCTCGGGAAGCGCCACGTCCGTCTTCAGCGTAGCCTCTGTCATGAAACCCTTGCTGACCGCTTGCTGGTTCTCGAACAGAAGAGCCATACTCTCGTGCAGACGCTCTGGAATGGGCTCCAGATTCTGCTTCTTCGTACCTTCCAGAAGCCATGCCCATTTGTTGACCAGCGCTCGAGCATAGCTCCGGCGGTCAGTGACAAAGTCGTTGTACGTTGTCCCCTCCTCAAGTACGAGGTACGGGGAGCCTGCGCGTTTCTTACCCATCGGTATCTCCTTTTCTTCCGTCTCACAAGAACTGATGATCAGGCTAGCGAGCCTAGCGAGCCTAGCGAGCCAGGCTCAGAATCTCTCTCTGCCCCTCAGTCAACTCCTCGTCGTCGGTGAGGAGATCTTCCTCAACGACTGTAGTGGCTGCCACTCGAGATTGCCCTTTGGCAGGCGCGGCCAGGTCCGGTGTCCCGTTCAGCAGTAATGCGATTGCAGAGGTCCTGATCTCGGGCAGGAGCTCTGCGATGTCGGCCTCTTTCTTGACGACCTTTCCAAGCTCTTCAGAGATGATCTGGCTGACTCCAGACAACGAGGCCGTAGCAATCGCCATAGTCAGATTCTCCTGGGCGATAGCCTGAGTAGCGGCATCGAGCTTGGTCGTGAGGGCTTCCTTCTCCTCGTTGAGGGTTGTGACCTGAGCCGTAAGCTCCACAACCTTCTTCGGGTCCTCTTCGGTGACGTCGTCGTCGCCGTCTCCGTTCTGGTCAGCCAGAATGGTCTTGACAGAGGCCGCATACTCCTCAAGAACGTCCTTCCGGTTTTCCAGTAACGCTGCGAGAGTGATGTCCGTCCATTTCATGTCCGTTACCTCCTGTTGCCCATTGGTGTACTCGTCTGTCCACAATGGAGCTTCCTCTAGAACCTTTCGGACGCCCGCTCCAGTAATACCCGACACGTCCGCTAGATCGATGCCCACGATAATGGCATCCACCATTTCCTCAACATCGTGCCCGTCCACCCGCCGTCTGCGGCTCCGGTAGGTAGAAGCCCGTATCGAGGAAGCAGTCATCACCTTTGTCTTCAGAAGAACTACAACGTCCTTCCCTTCAGTCGTCGGCGCGATAAACGCCTCATACCAGATTTCACCGCCTTTGCGCCAGAGTGGCTTCGTCAGTTTACCGACCGGCAGGTTCGACGCGTGTATTTGACCTGGCGGTGGAATAGCTTTACCGTGACGACTGTAGACAGTAACTGTGCCCCCTTCTGCCATGTACGCGTTCGTTGCAGCCATGCAGCGATCGTTGAAGGCCTTCGAGTAGTACCGATTGTGGGCACTTATGGCCTCGTCTACCAAAGCGACGCCAATCATGCGAGCACCATTCTCGTCGTCTTCCTCCAGTATGACAAGCTTCGAAGCGACCAGAGCGATCTCTTCGGGACCATCAGCGGACTCGTGAGTCACGATCGGAACGTACTCTTTCTTCACCTGCACGGGACTTCCGCGAAGCTCGGCATCCTCTTCGATGACCGCGTAGCCTACCGACCAGAGATCGGCGCCACGCTCATAGACGACTCGACTGGAGTAGACAGCAACGATCCATGGACGCACTCGTTCCGCTATCTCTGTCGGCGACGAGAGACCATAGCTAGAAATGTCCGGATCGTACTCGTAGTGGTCCAGAAGCAGCTCACGTAGCTGCGATCGGATTTCACTGTGCTCGAGCTCCTCCGTAGCGGTCTTCTTCTTCCACTTGCTGTCCGTACGACGATAGCCAGCTTTGCGCAGAGCCTTGCCCATTACTGTGTAGGCTGTCCGATAGGCTCGACCTTCGTCCGTTGACTCCTCATAGACCGTGTTGAACGTGCCGATGAACGTGTTGACGAAGCTCTGCGGTATTCCTTTATTCTTCAGTCGATCCGGCGTCGTTCCCTTCTTGAGCATTGTCTTCTCCCTGTACTTCTAGCCTGTCTCGGAGCTCTAGCCACTCCGACTGAGGCAGATTCAGATGTCGCGTTGCGATGAACTCCTTGTCAATCACACCTAGGTCCATGTACTTCACATCAGCGTCAGCATAGTTTCGCTGGGCTACACTGTCGTCTACAATATCGTTCCAGACAGGAACGGGCCACTGAACTTTGAAGCCTACTCGTTCAGGGTTGTACCCTTGAAGAGCTAGCTGCAACCAGATGAGATGCCTGACACTGTAGCCTGCAACTTCTTGGATTCGACACAGAAAGTGTGAATACCTACGGTCTTCCTGCGTCAGCGTTGCCTTAGCATTGATGTCTTCCTCAAGACCTAAGTAGGCTTTCGGTGTACGGACAGCCATCAAAAGCTTGCTACGGTAGTAGTCTACAGCTGTCATGTCCGTGTAGGCAGTGCTGCTAGTGTCCAGCACTTTGACGTCAGTCAGACCCGCTTGAGCTTTACCACCCATCTCCCGGTAGCTGCGACCCATGAAGATGTCTTTCACTACTGATAAAGACTCAGGACTCTCCTGACCGGTCGAAACCTTTCGGACCTGCAGACCCTTCCTGAAAGCCTCAATTGCCCTGCGCGACTCGTCCTCAGACTTCCCTGTGACATCTAGAACAAATAGAAGTCTCGCAAAGGCTCGAGTGATCCAGTTGATAACTAGAGCCTCCTCCATGGCTTGAAGCTTACGCCAAGATGTCCGAGCTGTGAACAGGAGCGATCGTCCGTACGTCGAGCGCCCCGACTCGTTCCACCTCAAATGCTCAATCTGCCACGGATAGAACCCAGCAACTGGAACACTCGAGCCGGGCAGAACTTGTTCATAGGCCCAATCACCTGGCTTGTTGCCGTTCAGCAGAAGGCCCTGCAAATCCTCGTTACGGAACATGGTCTCTGGAGGCATGTACATAAGTCGAACAACATTGAGATTCTTGTCGACAATGTACTGAGCAAAGTAGTCTCCGTAAAGCAGTAGGTCTCTTACGACGGAGTACATCTTCTGCCGGATCCTAGTTCGATCCAGGACATCATCGACTATGTCCTGAACAGCCTGATCGGCCTGTGTGCCTTCATCGTATACGACCTGGAAAGACCCACGCTGTCCAACCTCAGCCAGAACTGAGTTATCAGCTAGCATGTCGAGGCCTGTTGCAACCTCCTCGACGGTCTCGTCCATCTCTCGAACGTCGTCATAGACTTTCGTACGCTTCGTTGACAGTCTCAGGAACGGCATCGACAGATGGTTGAAGTCCACCGTCCCGATTCCATCAGACGTCGTCGACTTAGACGGCTTTGGCCAAGCTGAGCCCATAACAGCGCGGGCGATTTTCTCCCGAAGACCCATGGCCTACGCTCCTAGAATCATTTTGACGGTCGCTGCGGACATGGACAAGTTAGTCAGCAGGATCTCTGTAATAGCCTCGATAGCTACGAAGGCTAGAGGGAACGTAGCCTCGAGCTTCAAGCTGTCGCCTGCTGCACCCCATAGCTTGACCTCGAGATCCTGGTCAGACTCGATGAACAAAGTCTTCACTGCCGTGATAGCCGTGAAGGTGACTGCGACGTCCGTAGCACTCGCATCGAGAGTCATTGTCTTTTCGATATGCTCTGTGATCGTCTTGTAAACAGATACACCGCCACGAGACGCCACTGTTGCATTTGCAGAACCTTCCTGTACAGCTTGCTCAACGGTATGAACGACTCGCATTGCAGCCTCCTACCAAGTCTTCTCAAAGAGAATCATGTGTACGTAGTTCTCTCCACCGGACGGCGTCGTCAAAGCAGTTAGCTTGATCGTCGCGTCTGGGCTGAACTTCACATTGTCGAGCGTCAACACCTTCCACCCGTCCTGCATCGTCACAGTTGTGTGCATCTCGCCATTGTAGGACAAGCTTAGCTGACTGCCGTAGTTCGCAACGATCGCTTGGACCTTCATGTCGTAGGACGCATTGCCGTAGCCAGCTGGGTAAGGCTTGATCTCAACGAACTCGCCGCCATCTAACTCTAGTACAGCAAAGCCGTAACGTCCGTAGACCGCTTCATTGCTTGTCAGCTCAGGAGGAGCAGCTGCCCACTCGGCATCAGGCGCTGTAGTGGGTTCCGGGGCCGGCCAGTGCCAGCCTGGAGCCGAGCGCAGCAGCTTGTCTGCACCGCTAACGATAGTCATACACTGCTCTTCGTCTGCGTGCCCAAAGTCGTACGTCCAGTCGTTGACTGGATCGTATCGATCGGCGTTGTTCCAACCTCCGGTGCGTGACGCCTCACCAGGTGTCCGAAGACCCTGAGCAGTGATCCGGAACATCCGGAAGGTGCCACTAGTGAACCAACCAGGGCTTCTTGTCATGTATTGGGTCATGAAGTCCCACAACGAATGATCAATGAGCCAATCGGTCCAGCCGTACAAGACCTCGAAGAACTTTGGCTCAGTATCGTACTCGTTAGCATGCCAGGTGATCATCGGCAGCATCGACCAGTAGGTCTGGACTTTGTTAGCAGCATAGGCATGCTCTTGTCCCACATTCATGCTTGACCAGTAGCCACCTACCTCGACAAGGTTGCCTTGGTACTCTACCTGACCTGATCCAATCCAGGGATCAACCAGTTCCCAGTAGGCCAGATCGCGCTTGGACTCGAGACTCGTGCGATGTCTAGGCAGATCGTAGGCCAGAGTATTTGTCTTGAGCCCAATAGGACCTCTTGGCGACGTCAATGCAACCTCTGCAGCCCACTGCACCCACTTACCTAGCTGCTTCCCCTCCGAAGCAATGATCCACATCTCTTTGTACTGAACCCAACGCTCCCATACATAGAACGGACCGAGCAAGCTGCCGTCATCCCAGCGCGTGCAGTCCCAATTGTAGCCTGCAGCCTCGCTGCCTGTCCAATGACCCCAGCATCCGTACATATTCGTACTGTACGTAGGCTCGTTTGGAACACCGTAGTTGTACCAGTGCACATCATCATCAATCCAGTTGCCACAGCCATTGGGCATGCCACCGGTATTGTTCTCGCCATAGGCACCAGTCATGACCCAGAAGCCTTTGATGGCCGAAGTACGTATCCACGACGTTCCGATCTGGTAGTCCGCAGGCCTGTCGTATCTCTCCGTAAAGACTCGAACAAATTCGGCATAGTGCATACGCCAGGTGCGAGAGTAATTGATATCCAGAAGCCAGATCGGTGTCCGATCAGTCGCCGTCGTAATGTCATACGTAAAGATCGATATCGCGACCTGCTTGTCTACGCTATAAGCCGCTCGCAAGTAGGTATCGATCACATCCCAGTTGTAATCCGGACCGCTCGTCCGCCCTCTGTCAATCATGTCCCATGGCCAGTAAGCCCAGCCACCAATCTCACCTTGATCAGGCCAGCCTGCAATGTCGCCGTAGTTGTCTGTATTGCAGACCGGTGAGCTATTCGGAATCAACGTTGGATAGTACTCATAGCACCAGCCAAACCGTTCCTGATCCCAGGCAATCGAGCCGTACGACTGATCGTTCATGACATAGTAGCTTACGCCTGGTGTAGCCAGACCAGGACCGAAGTGTGACGGTCGACCAAAGGTCTGGACCGGAGGCGTGCTCGTAGGAGCTGATGTCTCCACGACCGTAGCAGTAGGTACTGGCATCGTTGCTGTGGCTGTTGGTGTCGGCGTAAGAGCCGGCACGATTTCAGTCCACTTGACCAACACGACCATCAGACAAGCTAACAGTACCAGCATAAAGACAGCGACGAGAAGAAATACCGTCTTCCCGGATATAGTGTATTCCTTATCCATGTCGTCTCCTCAAGTACCGAGCAGGGTTGCCTACCCAGACCTCACGCTCCGGAACGTTCTTAGTCACAACACTACCAGCTCCGACACGTGCAAAGGCCCCTATCGTTATACCAGGAAGCACTACTGCATTCGTCCCTATTTGGGCACCCTCTCGAATGACCGTATGCGACCGCTCGATCTTCTGCATCGACTCAGGAGCAACACTGCTCATGTAGAAGCCGTCTTCGACATTTGTGCCCGACAGGATCCTAGCACCCGGCGCTATACCGACTCCAGCGCCAATATCGACTCGACCTCCTCCAATACCTACATGCGCAAAGCTTGAGATGTGAGCCCATCTACCGAGAGTCACTCCTTCACCACCCTCGATCTTTACAAAGCTATCGATCCGAACACCGTCACTAAGATGAACCTGCTCAGGCTTCAGGATAACCGCCGGCTGATAGATATGAACATCGTGGCCGACTGAGCCTAGTAAAAACAGCTCCTCTGTAGAGACTTCCTCTTCAGATGGACAGATTGAAGCTAACATTCTACATGCTTTCTGAGAACGACGACACAGGCTTGAAGGTTCTCTTCCAATCGCGCTCCAACCCAGTCTGACCAGTCTGACCGATCAAGATCAACTGGGCCGCACAGGGTGGCCTGTGAACGTACAGGATCAATCAGCCGCTTATAGACGGCCAACTTGTCATAGATTCTACGGAGCGACATCTTACTCGGATAGTCCTCGAACCGTCGACCGAGAGCGCAAGAAACGGTGATAAGTCCACCTGGCTTTGTGACACGTACCATCTCTTGAACGGCTTTGGTATCGCCATGCCCTGGGATCAGATTCACGCACGATGTACTCATCACAAAGTCAAATGTCCCAGTATCGAAAGGCAGATCTCTTGCATCGGCCTGCCAGATCTCAACAGCTGGATCAGGCTGAATCGAACGCGAGTTTATGTCCAGAGCCACCATGCGCTCAACTCCACCTGGGCGTTGAGCTAGATAGTGTGGAACTAAACTCTCCCGAGTCCCTACATCCAGAACTGCCTTCCGTATTAGGCAGCCTGCAAAGATCACACACCTGGTCCGCTCCCACAATCGCAGCGGCGTATTGGGCGGGCTGCCGCCGAACTCTTGTAGCTCCTTGTAGAGAGCTGCGAACCTTGGGATCTCGAGATCACTCTTATGATAGCAGGTCGTGATACTGGACATCTCTGCCCAGGGCCTAATCGACTCGTTTACCCAGGCACCCAGATCAGGTCGGCAATGATCCTCGCCATAGAAGTGTGTGTCGGCAAATATGATGTCGACGTAGCGCTTGTGATCTTGCCAAGCTTTAGCGAGCCGATGCCAGCCGTCAAGAATCGTGTAACAGTCCGAGCAGATAATGAGCGGCTCGTCACTGAGAGCGTCCTCGCCTCTCACTGCAGGCCAGTGAGCTTCAGGCTGAAGCCTCATTACCACCCATTCAATTGGCCAAGATCGTGCCGCCGATAACGTGACACCCTGTGCTCGAAGCTTCGCTGCAAAGGTCTTCGTCATAGCAGGAATGTCCGGCAGTTAGGTATGTTGTACTCATGATGGCCGCCCTCCCAGTCAATCACCTTGATCAGGGACGAGTGCTGCTCGCCGAATCCGTAGTTGTGTACAAGATCAGTCTTCGGCAGAGCCATTACGTACCCACACTGCTGCACAGCAATCTTGAATTGAACGTCCTCAGAGAACGAGCCTAGTGTCTCAATCCAGGGTCCGCATAGATCGTAGACCTCGCGACGCATACAGAGAGCCGAGCCGACAAAGTCCTCTACCTCGTAGTAGTCTCCATGGTCAGCAATCAGCTTGTCCTTGAAGCGACACGGCGGATGCTCGTACTTGAACAGCCCTAGGCACCCAATCTCTGAATGAGCATCTAGTAGAGTCTCGACGTGTTCAAGCCAGCCTGGCGTGTAGTCGAGATCAGAGTCTAGCTTGCAGAAGTACTCCCCTTGAGAGATCTGAGCAGCTCGATTGATTGCCACACCGAGGCCCATGTTGTGGTCAACATTGAACAAAGCCGTCGACACCCTCTTCTGCCGCACCCAAGAGTACACCAGATCCTGTGTCTCCTCATCGCTAGCATCATCCATCACGATAAGCTGGTATGGCAAAGTAGTATTGGCCCACAAAGATTCAACGCTTCGTTTCATGTACGAAGCTCTGTTGAACGATAGGACTACTAGACTCGCAAACTTAGTCATCGGTCCTTCCTTATGTGCACCAAGTTGAAGCTACGCTCCAACTGAACCACCACCTCCACAATCGTGCCAAGAGGTGAGAACTTCGCGATCAAGTCGTCGTAGTCCCACTTAGGCCAGACGTGTCCGCAGCCACCCATACTAGTCGGCACTGTAATCACCATGTAGCCTAGACACACTCTTTGCAGCTCACGCAAGATAAGGTCGTGCTCAACGAGATGCTCAAGTGTCTCACTACAGATCACAGTATCGAAGGTGTCGTTTCCGAACGGCAGAGGCTGAAACTCAGCATCGTGAACAAGGAAGGTCGCACCGGGAAACAGAAACCGCGCCTTCTCGATAGCCGTATCCGAAATGTCGACACCCGTATAATGGGCAATGTTCGGAAAGTGTCGAGCGCAAAGAAACCCGCACCCGCAACCAACGTCGAGAACAGTACCATGCATGTACCGCTCAACGACCGCATGATGCCAGACGGTCCGCCAATAGTACTCATCAGCGCCACCTGCCCACTCAGCGTTCCAGTCGACTTGCATATCCGAGTATCGAGCTGCGAAATCAGGCTTCACTTTTGCCAGCTCCTATGACCGGATCTATCGACATCGCATCCGGGTCTGGTTCAACACCGAGAGCTACCAGGTCGTGTATGGTTCGAATGTACGCAATGTTCCTAGCAACTTCTATCTCGTTCTGTGCTTGGTTGCGTGGATGATAGACGTGATAACCGACCACTAGCTCGTTGAAGATCACCGGCTGTGCATGCTCCTGAGCTCGCATCGCCAGCTCGCAGTCCTCGCCACCGTGACCCACCATAGCTTCGTCGAAGCCGCCTAGGTCCCAGTACTGCTCCTTAGGATAGATGATGTTGCCACTGAAGAGAGCCAAGCAGTACCCCTCTGTAACAACTTCACTCGTGAAGCGACTGACTGTATGAGCCCGCGGGTCGATGCCAACAATACCATCAGGGGCTCCAGCAAGAGTCCAGGCGGGAAGCTCAGACTGTACAATAGAGT
>SDBS01003283.1_pt1 | contig 15869 bp, 20 predicted proteins | sample 2277091 | NCBI WGS metagenome assembly SDBS01 (sample SAMN10404972, study PRJNA504765) | marine sediment metagenome | isolation source: marine sediment core GS10_PC15, 163 cmbsf | place: Arctic Ocean: Southern Knipovich Ridge | collected 2010 | reverse complement strand
CTGCCCGCCCGTTCATGATAAAAGGTGAGGGCCATCCACGACAACCCCAGTAGACCGACAAACGGACGATTAACGAGCAATGCCCCAAAACCACTTTGCCAATCAATCAACATTAGGTCATCCACACCATAGAGGGGTGTTATTTTCAGCAAGTTTGTTTTTTGACAGATTCCCCTGATAAATAGACGAGTCTGTTTTGTAATCGCCTGGAACATCGTCGGAATTCAATTCCGCCTCAGTCCCAGGCTCACGCCTATCGGCGGTTGGCAAGTCTCAGTCATTCACACACAAAACCCCATAAGATCCAAACAGAATCTATAAGGCTACAAACGCTCTGTATGTGCTTCTGGCGGCTTCTTTTTCTGAGTGTCTATTGTTGCTTGTTTGTGTCTGTCCGGTTCAGAATTGAGTCTGACGGGCATGTCGTGGGTGTTTAACTTGTCTGACGAAAGAGCGAGTCTGAAAGTGACGCGTTAGCGACGCTTGAAGAGGAGCGATAACACAAGCGGTAGTACATAAAAAGGGGAATATCAGGGGAAGGTATGGGGGAATGTTGGCGTGGGTGTATTACCTAAACTTGGTTTGTTCACAAAAAGAAAAACGCCCACTCCAACAAGGAATGAGCGTAATAGGATTGCAGGGTTGTACAATGCGATTGTGTGGACTGGTAATCGTATTGGGTTTTAAGGTGAATTCAGGGGAAATTGTGTTTGGGTTTCCTTAATAGTAGGGTTTATCGTTAAGCGGTCGCCCTTGCCGCCCAACCCTTTTAACCTTTTCTCTGTTATTTAATTTCTTGAACGACTCACCAACAAACTCAAATTCTCATACACAACAGACTTGTCAGACAAGATGATTTTCTTAGGTGAAAACAACTCATCAATTTTCTTGGTCAAAGTCCCGTTGGAAATTTGTAATTCTTGATTTACTAAACACCATTGAGAATAAAAGGACTGAATTCTCTTGCGGCTTAATTTGTTCTTTCTAACCTTCCCTGGTTTGGGAGTGTCCCTTGATATGTGTAATCTTGCGAACTTCTCAAATGAGGTTTGGGGTTTGGATTTTCCATTGTACATCTTACTTAAAATCTGCCATTGTTGTCTGAGTATTCGTCCAATTGTTGAGCGGTCTATTTTTCCGCCGTGCTTGGGATGTTTGAACCCTTCGTCAAATAATGTGTTTGATATACCTCTTTCTGAAATTCCCTCTGTTTTCAACTCATATGCCCTTTTCAATAATTCAGGGGATAAGTCAAGGCGATTACGACCAGCGGACTTCAACCCATTTTGTTTGGCTGATATGTGGGTTGTGAATTCTACCAACTCTTCCAAACTTGCATTGATTGATTTGGGGTCAGTGTCGGATTTCTCAACATAGACAATCTCTACCCTATTTCTTTTACACAAATGCTTGACCAGGTTAGTGAGAGCGGAAGTTCGGGAAAGTCTATCCCGGTATTCCACCACCAAAACGTCAACCTTCCCATCAATTATTGAGTCAATACATGAATAGAGGGCAGTCCTATTTCCAAAGGCAGAACAAATCTCAGAGAAGATTAGGGGGTCGGACTCTCCATAGGTCTCTTTGACGTATAATGTTAAGCGTGCTAGTTGTGATTGGAGATATTCCTTTTGCCCGTCACTACTCACCCGCCCCAATATACAAACCTTTTTCCTGATATTTTCCTTTTGTACTCTAATGCCGAATAACCTTGAAAGTTCAACCTGGTCAAACCTCAACCATCCCGTAGGTCCGATACGATACGCCGTCAATCGGTTTTGACGGACATGACCTCTAAGGGTCTGGGGATGACAACGACAATAGTCGCTTGCCTGAGAGATCGTGAGAAGAGAAGAGGGGTTTACCTGCCCATTTCCATTGCTGCCCACTTTTGATACGATAGAATCAACCATTTTTAACACTCGCTTGTTAGAGGTGGCCAGACTCAGACGGGAATCTCACTTCCTGTCTGGGTCGTTTCAAATTGTTAAAGAGCGTGGGTTTGTTCCCACAGATTGAAGTCTACCAGGATCTATCGTCGTGTCAATGGCTGGGAGGTGAGAATATGCGATTCAAAAACATCAAACCGCCTATACATGTTGTTGGTGGACTCATACTGTATCACATTTAATTCTGCTGCCGTTGCTTGACACTTTGTTTTTCTCTTTTCTTTTGTGTGTATTCTTTGCACACTTAAAACCGTTACACGAAAAGACTTTGTGTGTTTTGTCTTGTTGATTTTTTGTGTGAATGGGTAGGGGGGGTTTTTTCAAAGAAAAGATTAGTTTTCAATGCTGTAGAGTATGTCGATGGGGGTCTATCAACTTGATTGTCTCAACACTATTTATTGATAACCATTTCAAAAAAATTACCCAACAATGTTTTCTACATACTAATAACGATTTCCCATTCACAACAACATATCGTTTAACCCTATAAAATCAGAGGATAAATGAGTATTTACCTTTTGCCCTACGCAGTAGTAACGATTTGTCGGGGCAAAAAAATAAACCCCAATCGACACTAAGTCAAAAGGGGTTTTGAGTTGTTGTGCTGTTGCTTTTTACTTTCGGCGTCTACAGCAAAGCAAACTTGCCAGCCCGCAGAGCAATAAGGTGATGGTGGTAGGTTCGGGTACGACACTTGCCACGCGGAACCCTTTGACGTAGTATTCGGACACCGGGCCGCCGGAGTTGCGGTATGAGGCGACCAAATGGGAGGAATCGTAGCCCCAACTGCCACTACGCACGCCACGTGACGAAGACGAATCGGTGGGATAGCTGGGGTCATTGTGTGGACTCTCCATCCACTCCCACACGTTGCCCATCATGTCGTATGTGCCATTGAGTTCTTCATTACCTCCGCCGACGTTCCATGGACCTTCGTATGACCCTTCAGGACCAGGGTCGCCACCGAATTGATAGTTCCAGCCTCCACTGGAACCGTTGCCCTGAAACAGCGAGTCACCGGGTTTTGTCGCGTATTGTTGCAACGTTGTGCCGTTCCAGTAAGCTGCCTTGACCCATTCATCTTCAGTTGGCAGGAAGTAGAATGCGTCCTTGTGGCGATAAAGATTTGTGCCTCCAGCGGCTTCGGCATGACTCCACTTGGCAAAAGTGTAACCGGTCGTACCTTGCGTGCCCGTGAACTTGTACGCCGGTGAATGATTTGTGCTTGTGTTTAGCCAGTTGACGAACTGTGTCGCTTCGTACCAACTTAACTCGTTGGTAGGAACGTTTGTACCCGTGTAATAAGCGTTTTCATTGTATGCCGACGATGGGAAGCCCGTCACCAGAACGCCCAGACCAGCCGTGAACTTGTCCCATTGGCTGTTGGTGATTTCGTAGGTGCCCATGCGATAGTCATTGTCAGGATCAGTGAAGGCCTTGTAACTGCTATGACCAGACGAATACTGGCTAATATTAGTCCCATTGGCACTGCTGGCATCACCTGAGATGGGCACGAAGTCGATGCTGAACTGATTCCCGCCCGTGCCGAAAGAATCAGCCTGTGCAGCAGTTGCCAAGACCAACAAAACAAAACAAGATGCAATAATAAAACTCTTCATCAAACTTCCCTCCGATAATGGTAAACGGATAGTAAAAGACACCATCAGAATACCGAGTGGCACCCGGTCTTGTCAAGTCCCTGCGTAATGAATAATTGGCGGGTTTGGTGGGTTATTTGTTGTACAGGTGTGGGATTTTTTTCTGTTTGAGCAATTGAGCAAACTTACAATTTACAGAGTGGACTGATCTTCTTACCCTCTGTGAAATGTGCTTGCTATCCCAACCCATAGACCTCATCTTAATAATTTCGTTTTCCTGATTGGTTGACCATGGGATAAGATTAACTTTCTTTTTGCCAATTTTCAATACTTGAACTTTGCCCGCAATACTATCTTTTGACCTATGAAGTATTTTGGCGAGTTGTGCGTAAGTCAAATTCCTTCTAACACCATCCCTCAAAATTCTCTCTTCTCCCGCACTCCATGGTTTAGCCTTGTTTTTCATTTTCCCCTACCCCACTTTTCTCTGAATTAACTTCATTTTGTATTGCCCCCAATAATTGGTTTACTTCATCCCAAGGTTGTTTTCGTAAGTGTGCCGCGATTGCATTTACCAACCCTTCCGAAAGTGAGTATTTTTTATCTGTCATTTATCATTCCCCGAATTTCGTCGTTCAATTCGTCCAAATTTCTAATCACCCGGTCTAACTCTTTGGTGATTTGATTGAAGAGGCGATCCGGCGAATCAAAAAACCCATAATTTGTACAAGCATTAGCAGCAATTTCAGCTTTAATAGTTGGAACCATACCATAATTCATTTGTTTATCTTTCTCTGTGTTTTACAAAATCACACTCTCTGGATTTGCCGGTTTATCGACATAACCTTTGCCGACGAAATTTATCCCTTTTAAGAGTCTTCCGACCTTCCGACCTTTGTACTCTCCATTTCCCCCATACGCTCTTAATTTTGAAGTTAGCCACGCCGATTCGTCATTACGCTCTATGATTTCATACCCATTATTATTGCCCACCGCATAATCAAAGTCAGAGAATAAACACTCCATACTCACATACTTTGTGCCCTCTTCTATTTGGTCAATGAGTGTGCTGGTTTGACTTATCATTTCGTCTGTTGAATAAGCCAAATAAATGACCGACCCACAGGCAAGATGGAAAAAATCAGGAAGAGATTTGGGGGGTGTAGTGTCGGCGATCAATTTCCCATCATTGTCAATCAGCCATGTCTTCGTCAGATGTCCCACTATTTTGTGTTCTTCGTGATTAAGATTACTTGGTTTTGATATAGGACTTTTTCTGGCAAAAAATACTTCGTCATTTTTGAACACATCATCATTCTTGTTCCAGTTTGTGCTAACCAAAATACTTTCCACATAATAAAGGTCTGCGTCGTCTATACTTGCGGCTGACCTATCCTCGTTCAACGAACATAAAACTTTCTCTCGGTCAATTTTCCCCAACGCCCATTTCTTGGCTTGTGCGTACAAAGCAATAGAACGGGCGTTTTGAATTTCCCGAGCTAAACTTTTCTCTGATTTATAAATCGTAATTTCCCCAAGCTCTTTTTTCTCAGGTTGGGCTATATCCGACTTCTCAATCCATGACCTGTTGAGGTTATAAAGCAATTGTTTTTCAAACGGGAGTTTTGCTAGTTCCCCCTCCGTCAACAAATCATCGGCACCAAATCCCCCGAGATATTCATCCATGGTCTTGGTCTGGGGATGTTTATATGTGTGAATGGGTTTTTTTTCTGTAAAATTACTCATTGTAACCCTCTCCAAATGTAGCGGTCAACTTATCTCTTGTGGCGTTTGCCTTTGCCTCTTTGGCGTCGTGCTTGGCAAGTCGTGCCTTTATTTCTTGAATTCTCAATCCAAGGTGGATTATCGCATAGGAATACTCTTGTATGTTATTACTTGCCTTGATTTTATCGTTTAGTGTTTTTATCTCGTCAATCTCTTTGCTGATTAAACTTAATTCTCTGTCTTTACTCATTTGTTTTTGCCTTTCTTATGTGCCCGTGTTATATGCTTGGTCTTCATAGTCATACCAGTTCGCCATTTTGTCATAAGTGCCGCTTGGAACGACGTCTTCATCGAATGGATTATGAACAGGACTGTACGACAGGCCGCTCGATGGATTTTGTGTTGCTATATATGCGGAATTATTTTTGACGGGTTTTGATTCGTCTATCTTGAATACATCTTTGCCCATGATTTTCTCTTTCTAATTTTAATTGTGTTGTGGGATTGTCTCGCCCGTTGTTGGGTTAATGTGTTTGTGTATTTGTCGTATCACTTCATCTTGTGCGATTTGAGTAAACATGTCTTTTGCCTCTTTGATAAATTCCCCACCTGTTATGTGAATGTCGTAAGTTGCCCCGAGTACAATTTTTTCAGGAAGTGAGATATGAAATTCTCTTAATACTTCAGATAGGGTAGACATTGCTGTTGTTTGTCTGTCCATCATTCCCGCTTGAATTTTCAAGTGTTGGGTTATCGCTTGACTCGCCGCGATTGAGTCTTTCTGAATTGACAACACGTTATTTTGCGTTTGCTTCTCTTGCTTGTTCACCCCGCCTAATAATCCTGGAAGTGTTTTTGTCAGTAGTTCTGATTTGATTTTTTGTCCACGATCTCCCAACATGTCAAGCCCTTGCATTGCCTGAGTGTTTTGCTGGAAATTACCAAAGAAGCCCCCAGCCGCTCGGGCTCTCAACGCAGCATCTAATTGCATACCCATACGCATTCGATCCATGGGGGACGCAGTTAATATGCCTTGAGCAAGATTTTCTCGGTTTGCCTTATCTCTCTGAATCCGATTTAACTTTTCCATTGTTGTTGAAGTCCGACCGCTCATATCAGCAAGTTTAGAAAGTGCAAGAGTAGTTGCCTTAATTGCGATAATATGTTCAGGGTCGCCCGTTCTTTGGAATTGCTCTCTGTGAAAGGCGAGTTGTCCTTGTAGCTGGTTGACATTAGAACTACCTGCAATATTTGCTGCCTGATTTTGAATTAACATATTCGCGGCATTTCCTCTGACTCTCCCACGACCAAATTGCTCAAGTGTTTTTCCATGTGTGAGTTGTAACGCATCAATATTGGAAGATGCATTAAAAAATTGAGTTTTGGCAGCGAAGGTATTTTGCAAATTGGCTATTAGCCGTGAAGAAAAAGCGTCGATGGTACTGGCACTCTTACGGGCACTACCCACTAAAGAATCAAATCCCGAGAGTAGCTGTTTTGATAGACCATTTACATCGGCTAAACTTTTTGAAAATTGTCTGAACTCAATACCTTCCAGTTTACTTTCCACACTTTTTCTTATGGCATTGCTATCAATTGAATCGAGAATTTTATCTTTGAAGTTTTCTTGTGTGAAACCAGATTGACTTAATAATTTTGGTAATTGTGCGTGTGCTTTGTTTACACTTTGTAATAATGGTTGACCAAACATTTGGGCAGTTTGTGCAAATTTTTGTGTGCCTATATTTTGTAAATCAGCAGAGAGGTTTAAGGGTTTTGAGGAAAAACCTTTTACAAGATTAGGAAGACCGAGTTTGTTTTGTAGTGCGGTATGGGCGACCGTCATTTTTCCTGTCTGAGCAAAAATACTCACGGATTGTACTTGCTTAGCCTGTTTGCCCAACGATTCAATTAAGGGTTTTGTGAAGTTTACTCTTAACTCGTTCCCCAGTTTTAATACTTCCGCTCCGAGACCCCCACCAAATTCTCTGAATTCTTTCATTGTTGAGACTTTTTTGGCGATTTCATCCCGCATTGTAATTGCCATATCCCCGAGTGATTGTCTTTGAGATTTGACTTGTGATTTTCTTTCCTTTGAGATTTGTCCTTTTGCATCTTGAACACTCTGCAAAGTCCATAAAGCTCTTGTGTAACCTCGGAAATTTGAAACACTTCTATATCCACTTGCTCTATCACGACCACTTAAGTTTGCCGATTGATTTTTGAATGAACTTATCGCCCCTTCCCCCAATATTCCACCTGATTTAATCTCAAGACCCAACTTTTTCATCCCTTGTTTGAATCTTTCTTCTCTTGTTCTCAATTCGTTGTCTTCAAGTGATTTTCCAAACGACTTCAAACCCACCGTTGCAGCAGCCAACGCAGCAACAAAAATATTTACCCCAACCATTGCTAAGCCTACGCCGGTTGTTGTAGCACTTGCAGCCGCTTGAGCCGTTGGTGACTCTGGCATTTGTGAAGCAAGATAATTTGCCCCAACTATTGCACCAATGCCACCCGCTGGACCGATCCTTGACATTGTTCTACCAATTGCCGCTCTAGCAACTTGCATTCTTGGTCGTCCACCAATACCCGATGTTTTGCCGTAGCCGAAAGCCGACATGGGTTTACGACCACCTGGAAGATGACCAGCCATGTACGCCATACTTGTTAATTTCGCCCCACCCATTACCGCAAGCAAAGGTAATAATGAAGAAAGGGCAGAAGTCATTTTTACGACTTGTTGAGTGAATTCCAGACTTTCACCCGTTAATGTTCTAAAAGGTGAACTTGCAATGAGTGAATCAAACTGAGTTGAAATTGCCTCTGTTGTTTTTGTGTATTGAGTGGAAAGGGCCGATTGAGCAATTGCCGCATCTTGTGTTAGAGAGTCTTGATTTTTTCTTGCCGTTAATAATGCTTCCTCTGCCATTTTCCAGTTATTCAATAACGAGGTTATACGGGCGACCTGGCGAAGACCAAAAAGTTTTTCCAGATTTTGAGAAAACGCCAATTGTTTCTTTGGAGTATTTGCCTGTTGCTTCGCCTTGGCTAATCGTTGGAATGCGGTAAACGGATCTACCCCACCACCTTGATCGGTTAGTAACGACACCCCCATTTCTCTCTGAGCTAATTCAATATTCGCCTTTCTCGTTAATCTTGCGATGGTAGAACGCATTGTTATAGAAAGTGTGTCGGCTGTTTCTCTCGTTGACGCTCTTAACGCCGTCATGATAGCCAAAAACTGTCCCACATCTTTACTTGCATTAGCATAAGCCCCGCCACTTTTAGACAGAGCGGTTACAAGGTCGGATGATTCAACGGCGTAATTTTTTGAGAGAGTGTTAATGTTTGACAACGCTTGTTCATATTCGTTTACCCCTTTAAGTTTGAATCCCTCTCTTAAAAGAATAATTGCATTTGAAACATCATCTAAACTTTTGAAGGTTGGACTTTTACCCGCACGGGCAAACAAACCAGAAAACGAACCAACATTTTGAAAGCCCGCCTGTTTTAATACTAAGAGAGATTTTGCAATTTCGTCAGCCGCTATGCCGTATTCTTTTGCCGTTGACCGAATCTGTTTTCCTAATGGTCGCATTGATGCAAGAGATTTATTTGATACTTGAGCTATTTTTAAGAGTGAATTTTCAAACTGGATAGACTCTTTGCCGAAAGTAAACATTTTTCGTAAAGCAACGAGACCCGTTCCACCTCCAACGAGAAAAGCGGCGTATCGTCGGCTAGCGAGTGCAATGGAATGTTGGAAATTTCGTGCGGATCGGCTTGCCTGTGTTAATCCACGATTGACCTTTGTAAGACCAGGCCCCGACCCCATTTTTTGAAAGTGTGCGGAAGTATTTGCACTTTGTCTTGAGATTCCCTGCAACCTTGCTTCCATTACACGCAATTGGTTTGATGCCCGTTTGCCAATCCGAATATCTGGATGGATTACGGCAGCCCCGCGAAGTTTTTTATTTATCGTGTTGTAAGTTTGCCGAATTGATTTTGCGTTTGGATGTAGTAGCAACTCTGCTGTGAGTTGAAATTGTGCTTTTGCCATTTATGTCAATATGTCTGTTAATACTTGTTCAATTTGTGGTGTAATCCTTTGTTGTATCCTTGTTAGAAAATTATTTGTCTTTGTCCCACTATGTTCTGAGGGGACGCCCCATCTTCCTGATTTTGCTTCACGCATTATTCCTCCTGCCCGACTATATCCATGTCGTAATTCGTAACGGTTTGCCCTCCTATAATAAAACCCTCTGACAATTTGTTCGTCCCCACGATTTAACAACCAGTCCAACCATTCAATGGGGTGGTCATTATCCGATGTAAAATTAAAATCTGAATTTGAAGATAATTCGTCGCCCGTTATAGAGGACAACTTGATAAGGGGGTTTGAAAATTTCTGCCCAACAACATACAAACTCTTGTACTTCATGGAAATTGAATCAACAATTGTGTTTATCAACAGAGTGACGGTCGCGGCGTCTTCTATGCCCATTTCCATTCTGAGATTTCCACTCATTAAAGATTGAATTGTCGTGTCATTTTCCAAGGTCTGCTTGACCAATTCTTTAATACGGGATTTCGCCTTTGGTAAATTCTTTTTCGTTCTCTTGTGGATATGTCCGAGAGAATGAACCCTCGTTAATTTTTTGAATTCAGAATAAGGTGTTATAAGTTTTAATGATGGTTTTGTCATTTGGGTTTTGTCCAATATATTAACGGGCGACATCAGCCGCCCCACCAGAAAGTGTGCATAGAATGAATAAAATTATCTGGTGTTATGTGTAAAAAAACTGGGGGGCCCTTGGTATTGGATTATTAACCCCAGTCATCAACGAGTAGTTTGCTCACTGACTATTTGTTTTCTTTAATTGTTTGTTCTATGAGTTTTCGTGTTTTTCCAACTCGCAATAATTCAACTTCTGTCAAATCAAAAGCACCATCGGACACTTTACAAATAAATGGCATTATTTTTTCCACGGACATTCCGTTTTTGTGCATGGAAAGAATTTTCTTTTTCTCTTCCTCTGTTTTCAAATGGGCATCCACTTGACATGGGAGCACCTGATGTGCATCCCCCTTGACTTTGCGGATTGGGTGACAGGCTTTGATTGACTCGTTGATTTTTTTCTGACGATAAGTTAGTGTAGACATATATTTATTCCTGATTTTCAATGTGTTTTTCAAGGGTTTCTAAATAAGATAATTTCGCCTGTTGCTCTGTTGCTTTATTTTGGGCAATTGTTTTTTCGTCCTCGATTTTTGCGTATAACTTTTGTAGCTGAATTCCCGTATCTCTTTTTGCTTTGGTCTTTAAGTATGAATATGAGTCTGAGGCATATTGCTGATTTAATATAATCCTGTTTATGTATTGTCGTGTGCAATCGTACATTTCTGCGAGTGCGTCTTGACTTACACCCTGTTGCCACTGGCGTCTGACATCGTAAGCGGTATATTTGTTTATTTTCATTTTGTGTGTATTTTGTGTGTGTGTTGAGTTTTATTAAAAGGAGGACAGTGGAAGTGAGTTAGGTTCCCACCGTCCGACGAAAATTAGTAGACGGCAAATAATCTGAGTCATTGTCGCCTGAAAGATAATACACCGTTGTTTGCTATATTTGAAAGTTATGGGTTTTTTTAGCAAATAAATCTCAGAGAAGAGTTTGTGGGGCGTGGGACAAGGGGAGTTTGGGAGAGACAAGAAATGAAAAAAGGGCACGACCAAATGAATGGACGACCCGAGGGTTATTGACTATTGAGAGAAGGCGTTTTTATGGGGGTGTTTTAACGGAAAATTAAATCAGGGAATAGTTTCGTCGGAGACTTGACATTGTGAGTTTGTTTGATAGAATGGCGGGTCGGTAAACCCTTTTTTTCACATCTTTTTTGGAGGTAGAGACGATGAGACATTTGATTTTTTGTTTGGTGTTGGTGTTTGGAAGTGCGTCCCCGGTAATGGCATGGACTCAGTACAACGACGGCGGAACACACGATGTTACAACGACAATCGCCGACGATGTGTGGGTTGATTGGGATTCGCCGGGAATGGGGACAACGGTTAATGTGCTTAGTGGGGGGAATATCACGGGACAGTTTCAACTGTTTAACGACAACGAGACAACCATTGACGGCGGAACAATAGGTGGTGAGATTCGCACTTATGACAATACTCAATTCACGATGAATAGCGGAACCACAAATTCTCAATCACTTTTTTATGATGACACACAAGTAACAATAAACGGAGGTGTTACATTTAGAATCCACACTTACAACGACGTTCAGGTAACGGTAAACAACGGGAGTCTGGGTGGCCTTGATGCACACGACAACAGCCAAGTGACAGTGACTGGCGGCTCATCTGAAAAATTAGAAGCTCAAAATAATAGCTATATTCTTTTTGAGGGAGGAATTACAAACGGAATACAAGGTCTTAGTACCAGCAGGATAACAATGAGTGGTGGCACGGGAATTTATCTTCATGCAAGTTATTCTTCCCAAATTACTATGACTGGTGGCACAATAAATGACTTTTTACGGGCAAAGACTAATGGACGAATAAATTGGTCCGGTGGCGATGTAGGTGGTGAATTGATTTTATATGACTCTGGTACTATAAATATCTTGGGTTCAGATTTTGCTGTTGATGGCGTTCCTACAAGCGACCCGATTACAAGCTTATTGGGAAACGATTACACTCTTGAACCCTCTAGAAGACTTACGGGAACACTTCAAAACGGCGGCACACTTGATAATATATTTCGTATTGGCGATGCTGCAAGTATTATCTTTAATGGTGCCGTTGCTCCTCCTCCTATCCCATCTATCCCCGAACCCCACTCCATCCTAACTCTGTGTATTGGCGTTTTTGTTTTGTGCCTTCGGCGAAACTTTAATTTTGGAGGGTAGAGCGATGAAACGTTTAATTATTGGAATTGCGTTGATTGTGTTGTGTGGAGTTGGTCAAGTGGAGGGAGCGGTTGTCATCTTGGACTGGAGCCCTTTGGAGACCGGTGCCGTTCTCGAACCAACAGTAGGTGACTGGTCAAATATTTCAACTGCTCAGAACTGGGGCGAGCAGATTCAATTCACAAACGGGGCCCAGATTACTGAAATGGATATCTTCAGCCGCAATTTATGGGGATCAGTTGGTGACTCTGTGACCATCCGAGTCTGGAATGACATGAACTCTGCCCCTGGGTCGCTCTTGTTCGAGTTCACAGAAACAATCTCCATCATCGATTCTGACGCGGCCGGAACGGATACCCGAATCAACCGTAAACATGTTGACTTCACTAGTCCAGTTAACCTAGCCGCTGCTACTCCCTACTGGATTGGCATGAGTGGAACATCAACAGAAATAGCGTTGGCTGGATTGATCGGCCCCAATGCACCGGACGATGAACACATGTTTCTTTTCGACGGGACGACTCTGGTGGATGACACTAGTCGTCACGCGGGAGACATGGCCTTTCGACTTTACGGGACCCAAAATGTTATTCCCGAACCATCCACGCTTTTAATACTGTGCATGGGCGTTTTTGTTTTATTGGTGTTCAAAAGGCGAAAATAAAATCAGGAGAAATTGTTATCAACTTTGAAAGAGAGGAAATGATGAAACTTTTCATTATTGGTTTGGAGGTTTTGGTGGTGTTGTTGTTCAATCGGCGAAATTCGCCATATTAGGAGGGAAAACCATGTCGAAAATGATTATCGAAGAAGCCCATAAGACGGTAACCGCCTATGTGCTTCGAATCCTCGAAGGTGATGAAGAGTGGCTTCGCAAAGAGCTTGAGGGGCATGTGCGGGAGGTGAGGAGGGCTCAGAATACAAGGCATCCAAGTTATATTATGCTCAATGTGTTTCCCAAAAAAGATGAAGGTGTTGAAACCATACGAAAATACCTTGAAGACCACGAAGGAATCGACGTTCGTAAGTTCACCTGAAAACCGACCGTCTTCAATCATTATCAACCAGCCGTTGGCATTTATAGACGAGTCCCTATTACTGGCTTGATAGGGGGCCAGATAGGTTAAAGGGTTTAAGGGTTAAAGGGTAATGCTGATATTACTTATGTTTGAGTAATAGGGCGAACGATCATTGAATAAAAGTTAAGGGGAAAACCCCCATCAAGCCACCAGGTCGTCAAGGTTGGACGTTGCCTGGATTTTAGGTTATTTAATAATGTCGTTCTTCCGTCACCTCGTAATGACGGCTTACTGTCGAATATTTGGCTAGTGCTATTCACTTTCCGCTTATCCAGTATATGGGATAATCCAGCTAGAATATTTAACATAATGAAAACAGGGTTTGACCGAATATTTAACGTGGTTCTTTGGGGTGTCCTCATAGAAGGACTGGGGAAAAGTACCACCGCACCATAACCCGTGGTCAAATTATTCTCTCTGTGTTTAATGTTCAAATTTCACCTTTACGCTCATGGCACTATAAGACATCCAATCTCATAGCCCATAAAAAAAACTGGCGACCACGCAAGGCACCAGTTTATTTGTTTCGTTTATGCGTGGCTTAATATATTTTAGACAGAAAAGTTGTGCTCGTCTGTCTTTTGTTTCCTATTACTATTATACACCTTTTCTCTGATTTCTTAAACCAAATAGTGTATAATTCTTTGTGTGTATTTGCTAATCATCCTTAGTTAAAACTCCCCTTTTCCCTCTTTTCTGATTTTTGTCTTTCTCGCTTCCACAGCCCTTACCGTTAATCGTTTTTCATACATTCCGTTTAACTCCCGTGCTAGAATTTCATTATCCTCGTCCATATTCTTTCTGATATAATTTTCCATTTCTTGAGTCCACACTTTTTGATTTTTTGTCCTTTCTAAAACTCCGTTGTCGTGTTCCCCAATATCCACCAACGCCCTTATTTCTAACTCCCGTGCCTTTTTTTCTTCGTCCTCGCACTCGTTTAAGGCTGCCCTAACATCTGGATCATGGTGGTTATTTAGATCAATGCCCCGTCTCATCGTCTCGGCTGCCCTGGTCTCTTCCTGCAATGTCTTGTCCTGTGTAATTTCTGAGTAAGTGCCCCGAGCGAGCGATTTTGCCCACACTCTTTATTAAGGGCGGCTAATTTTCGGGTGTTTGACATTTGTGTTTTTGCCATGTCTTTAATCTTATTTTCTTCGCAAATTGTCCAGGGCACATATACCCTTTTCTTTTCTGATTTTGCCGTAGGCATATTTTCGTATAATTCTATGTCGTCTTCATCAAATATGTTTTGAACATTCCTGGTTGTTTGTTTATTCGGGTTCATTTATCACACCCTCCACAAATGAAATTCCCGCCCTCAAAGCGTCTAACGGATCTATAAAAACTCCAACCATATCATCGGATATTTTGAACAATTCGCCCGATGTGTTTTGGAATCCGATTAGGACATTTATCATAGTTTTGTCAAATTCCCCACCCGTTTGTATGTCAGGATTATCAACGGACAATTCATCTTTATATTGCTTAAAAAAGTCAATCATTTGGAGGTTTTGCCCTTCGCTCTACTTTGAATTTCGTCTTGAACTTCACCTTTGATTTGTCCTTAATTTTCTTCCTGATATTCTTCTTTTTTCTCTTCTTCAAGACAATCTCCAATAAAATACACATCTAAAATTTCGTGGTTGTACGACAATTGTTCTGGCGTCACGGTAAATATGGTTCCACCTTTCACACTTCGTAGAATAAAATCGTCATCCCCATTACACCCCAAAATCAACATATATTCTCCTGGTTTTATCATCCCCTGACCAAGTTGGTCTGTCATACCTTTTAATGTCTTTACCAAAATACTATGATTGGCGTGAATACCCTCAAGTGGTGATTTCAATATTGCGTTAATTGTGGGGAGGGAATATCCGAAAAGGTTTGCCAATCTTCGTTGAGAGTACCCCAATAATGTTAAGGTGTGGAATTTCGTTCTGAGATTTGCCCTCGCCACATCTTCGGGCCGCCAATCTTTGTAATAATCACACATCCCTGATTCCTTTATCTTTTCCCACGACCCATAAAATTTATTGTGTGTAATGTTCAAGTCTTCCAAGATGTTCTTTACCCGTTTTCCTGCCAATAATAAATGAAGGATTTTCTTATCTCTTAGAACTTGTGCTCTATATCGTTCGTGCGGGTTCATATTTTGGACTTGGTTGTATGTGTTGTGATTAAGACAAATTTTTCACGCTTTCCTAGAGAGATAATACACCACCAGACCTTATTTTCTCTGTTTTCTATTCCAAAAACCCATTAGGGCATTAACTCTTAATACACTTCGCCGTTAAAGGTGAGTATAAGGGTAATGTTAAATCAGAAAATGTTGTGTAGGTGGGGATACGAAAGCAAGTTGACTACTCTTTTTTTTGAAAGATTACCGATTAGATAACCTTATAAACTACTTATTTGGTCATCTATCCCCCCAAGAAAGAGGGATTCCACCCGGTTGTGGTACGTTAGAACTGCCCGCCCGTTCATGATAAAAGGTGAGGGCCATCCACGACAACCCCAGTAGACCGACAAACGGACGATTAACGAGCAATGCCCCAAAACCACTTTGCCAATCAATCAACATTAGGTCATCC
>SDBS01003282.1_pt1 | contig 15871 bp, 10 predicted proteins | sample 2277091 | NCBI WGS metagenome assembly SDBS01 (sample SAMN10404972, study PRJNA504765) | marine sediment metagenome | isolation source: marine sediment core GS10_PC15, 163 cmbsf | place: Arctic Ocean: Southern Knipovich Ridge | collected 2010 | reverse complement strand
CCAAGATGCTCGGCCACCGGTCGCCTTAACGCATGACCTTCCTGCTCCAGTCGTTCGATATACACATAACATTTGTTTTGAACCTTCTCTGGGACACCCTTAAGCCATTTTATCAGCGGTGCCTTTCCGCTCTTGTCCTGATAAATTATTATCCTTGTCTCCGGCATCCTTACCTCATATATAGTATCGCAAGTTTGCGATACAAGTTCAAGTGAAATCCGCAGAAAAACAAAAAAAATCTGCCAAAACCCCTTCGCAAAACACGATAGCCGGCCAAACCACAAACTCGGGGATGCCTTCATGGCGGCCCGGTGTGGTCGGGAGCAGTCTCAAAAAGAGAACGTGACCTTTTCTGTGTCCATCTGCGGATCATGCCACAGCGACCGCCAGTACGCACGGTCCGTCGCATAGACATCGATGTCGGCATCTTCCGGCAAATCGGCGGGCAGTATCCCGTATTTCTTCATCTCACGAACATAGTGCACCGCGGGCCTGAAATCCGGCATGTCAAAACGCTTTATTGCATCAAGCTGACGTTTGGTTTGCTCGACTATACCCAACAGCTTCCGGTAATCGGCGTCCGTCGTATCCGCAAACACCGCACTATTGTCTTCGGCGCACAGACCGTATCCGCCCGCCTCTTTCGACAGCGGCGAAAGCAGTACGAGCGATTTGGCGGGCCGGGTGAGATTGAAGAACAACTCCGTCTGGACGGCATTGGGTTTTTTATGGCAGCTAACGCATCGCCTCCGCCAGACCTCATTTTCAATCGGTGCACCGACCATTCCCGTGCCTAAGGCGGCATATGTTCCCGCATACGGCGCGCCGGATTCTATCCACAGGCGAACCAGTTTTCGTTCGAGCTGTGAGACCCTGACCTTGTGGTGGCTGCCGTCGATCTTGCTCATCAAACGACTGGCGGAGCTTCCTATCTTCCTTGGCGCAGTATTGCCGGCCGAATCCCTGCCATGGCTTACCAGGCCGGGGCGAGACATCAACGTGACATAGGCATGCGAATAAATCCGGCTGCGATCACCGGCGAGAATCGCACCGCCGCTGCGTTTGTCGTAATCGTGGCACTTGAGGCAGTTCCTGTCGAGGATTGGCTGAATATCCCGCGGGAAATCGAACACCTGGGGTGCATCGGCGATCGGCTCAATCCTGTCGGCGGCCCGCTTGACCGCTGCAACCGAACCGACACCCGTGTTTGCAGGAGGCCTGGTGCGATGTTCGTGGCAACCGACACAGCTTGTCGTCTCGCCGGGCATGACCATCATGAAGCTCTGCATGCGTTTTACCGACATGTCGTTTTCGTCAAGGGCGATAAAGAACAGACTCCGCAGCGCCGGCAGTTCGAAGTATGCCGACCCGTCCGACTCGACGGGCACCGTGCCCAATATGCGCGGCAGTGTAAACGTCCCGCCCATGCTTGTCGGCGCCCTCGTCCCGGAATGGTTGATCGGCTTGGCCAACGTCTCCATGACCAGCAGTTTCTTTATGGCGCCTCGCTTGACACCTTCCATGTTGCGTCCCTGGTATACGGCGGCCAGGATCACTTTGCCCGTCGGGCTGTTCATCGTAACACGCGACGGAATAACCCGCTCACGTCGACGCGGACCGACGGGCCTTGGCTCGTGAATCCAGTACCCGTTTTCTTCGCCTGGCAGTTCGTGCAGCAAAGCCATTTGGCCCCTGGCGTCCATCACAAACAGGCGATTATTCTGCGCGGCCAGAAAGCAATCGGCAGACAGCGGATAAGGGTCCCTGAAATTGCCTGGCTTCGTTACGTACTGCACCGAACCTTTCTCGTCGGGCCCATTCTTCGGGCTGACAATCGTTATCCTGCCGGCATGTTCCTTCTGCCCATGGCCCGGTGAAAAACCGCACACCACCTTGTCCGTGCCGGGTATCGGCTTGGCGTCGATCATCACCGTGCCCGGGTGCAGATTGCCGTAGTAGATCGTCTGTCCCGTGCCGTCGGGATTGAACGTCCACAGATGGTGATACTTAACCCTGCTGCGGTCCACATACTCCCACCGCGTGTACAGCACCCGCCCGTCGGGCAGCGGCCAGGGGGTGTTGTCCTGTTCGACATTGCTGGAAAGAATCCGGATGTTCGAGCCGTCCCCGTCGCAGCGATAAAGAACCGCCACCTGCACATGCCAGCATTGGACCCAGCGATTGCACCGCGACGAGCCGAACACGATCCCCCCGTCGGGAAGGTAAGCCGGCTCAATATCGTCAAATTCGCCGTCGGTTAGCTGTCGCAATCCCGTCCCATCGATATTGATTTCGTAGAGATGGAAGTATATCGAACCGCTCTTGCGATATGAAAAAACCAGCTTGCCGCCATCGTAGTGCATGTACGGATCGCGCACCGAGCCGTCGCCAGGATCGAGTATTGTCGTAACCCTGCCCGTTCGGATATTGATCTTGCGAAGTCCGCCGCCGCCCTTGCCGTACATCCTGCGTCCGGAGACGCTCGCCCAATAGCCGAAGTTGGCATACCAATGCCCGTCGTGTCCGAACGAACGAACGGCAAATACAATCTCGTCGACCCTGGCCAAAGGACCGTCAAGAAACGAATCAAGCGTCCTGGACAGACAGAGATCCGTGCCAAAGAATATGCAAAACAATACGACCGCAATACATATCCTCTTGCCTGCTGACTCAAACATTAATCCTCTCTTTCTCCCCATGCCCAGGAGTCCGATACCTCACGAACCCGTCACGTTCCGTTTCGAATCGTCGGAGGTACCTGCTGCCTTGATGGCCATTTTGTGCGAGCTATCCACAAGGTTATCTGCTTTCGGAAAGGTGAAGGAGCTTTTCTGCCTGCAGAGGGCATAGCCGAAGTCCAGCATCGCCCTGTTGCCTGCCGGTTCTATCTCCACCGGCGGTATGAACAGGTTAGCTATAGTGCCTTTAACACGTGCCCACAGACCCTCTCTTTTCCCGACCCCGGTGATCGAGGCAACGACCACCTCCATTTTCGCGTCTTCATCGCTTCGTTTGAACGCCAGGGTGTTTACCCGCACGATCATCTCATTATACCTGTCGGCATAATCGAACTTGCCGTTGACGCGTTTGACACTGTACAGCCCGATACGGACCGTACTCTTGCAGCCTCGGCCATTGAAATGTATATTCACATCATCGACCACTTCTGCGCCGTTGACGATATTACCCGACACTTCAATGCTGCCGTAACCTTCCCCTTCCACTACAATATAGTCCAACATGTTTTTCAGAGTCCTGCCCTTTTGGATCTTCGAGTACTTATCGATCATTGCCCCGGGCAAATATCTGTTCCTGTGATAACCCTTGCCCTTCATCTCGAATTCACACCGTACGAAGAAGCTATCGTCGGTCAACTCTTTTCGGAAGGAAATTATGCGAGCCGTCTGTGTATTGGCTTTGCTCGTCTGGCACTCGATGAGAGTGGGGGATACTACGGGCACAAAGTACATAAAGTCCTCGGCGGAATTCGCCTTGCCTTTGCCGCTTCCATAGTCCAGTACAATCGTCGGGCCCTGCTCACTCGGCGCATCCGGCTGCGCCTCCGCGATCGCCCCGGGAACCGATCCCATCATAAACAAAACAACTGTAATGCCAATAGAGACTTTCTTCACTTTTCACCTGTCTCCTGTAGAACTGTTGATCCAGCCCAGGATCTTCCATTTTAACGGTCTTGTGCTTTTCAAGCCGGCTATATTATCACACTTATCTTTGAATTGCAACAATCACTATCGGCCGGAAAACAAATCACCTGCGCGCCGCCGACGGGCATCTGAGCAACATTATCTATTATTCCATCGGCTGTAGCGCAATGGTGGCTTTAATAAGATAGCTGCATACGCATCGGTTGGTTGCCTCCGGCACAAGCAGCAGGCCTCCGGCGGGGATTGTATTGATCCAGCAGCCGGGCCGGATACCGCCGTAGTTTGCCGTTGCTTTACTTGACAGAAGGTCCCGGTAACCCAACGTAGCGGACCTGAAAGCCAATAAATTGGTCGACCCGGCCAGAATTCCGCAGCCATAAGAACGTTCAAAAAGAAAATCCTTCTTTTGCCCGGTCAGCAAATCCCACGCGCCGGGCTGGGCATAGATAGTCGAATCGTTCAGGATAGGACGAGACGAGTATTTTGCTCCCACATCCCAAAGTGGCTTGCCCTCCGAAGCGCCAAACGCCGCCATTCGGCCGCCAATCTCAGACACCAGCTTGAAACGCGTATCCTGATAGGACATTAACAACACGTTATGCTTTTCGCTGACCTGCAGCATCGTACCGTAGATATTGTCGGAAGATTTCCATGCAATTTCACCGTTGTTCATATCGAGTGCGACAAGCATCGCAGGCGGCGGAGGGGGCGCATCCGGATCCGTTTCTTTATTTGACCTGGAACGGTCCTTCAGAACCAGTGGGCCGTCGATGAAATAGATTTTACCGTTGCCGATGGCGATGCTGTTATTTCGAATGGAATGTTTCGGTTTGTAATTCCACTTAGGCTTACCGGTCTTTGCGTCCATTGCAAACAACAACACAGATTGGGTAAACTGTGTTTGCATGTCGCTTCGCCCATAGCGATACGTAACGATATGAGCGGTATCCGCCAGGCTGCCGAACAGGATTCCTTTCGTACAGGCCAGATAGCTCCAGACGCTCTTGTCGCCATCCGGATGCGCGGGGGCGTCGAATTCATTCTGAAGTTTGCCCGCAGCGGAATCGATCCGAAGACACTTGCTTTCTGTGCATACGTAGAGACTGTCGTCAGCCACACAAAAGTTGCTTCCCGTTCCGGCTGCGCCCATGAGATGCTCCTGGTCATACGCTTTGAGGATGTCCTTGAGGGGATACTCCCAGAGAACATGACCATTGTATGCGTCTAAAGCGCGCAGGCCGTGCAGACCTTCCACAAACAGGCGGCCGTTGCGGTAAAGCGGTGCGGGACCTCGACCGTGGCGAGAGGGCATCGCAAAATCATTGTCGGCAAACCACAACATTCCCAGCGGCGCTCTCACCAGGTCGTCGGTGGAACAGCCTGTATTGGCGGGATCGCAATACTGGTGCGTCCAGTTGCCCGCGCCTTTCAGCGGTCCCCGGGTGGTCACCTGCATTTGGCCGCCCTTGCCGAGGCATGCAACTCCGCCGTACGGGCGAAGAACACGATTCATCTCGCCGGCAGGTACTTGTCCAGCACCTTTTCTAACCGAATTGCCGGACACAATCAGGTTGGCAAAGTAATTGGGCAAGCCCGTTTTACCCAAATCCCGCTGCAAAACAGTCACACGCGTTCCATAGAGCCCGGCCTCATCAAGAAGTTTTCGGGCCCTGGCAAGGTCCTCGGGATTTGCTGCAACGGCATAAATGTTCAAATTTGTCCGTTTGGCTAATTCGTAAGAAAGGCTGCCGTCGCCGCAGTCAAGGTCAAGACAGTAGCCTTCTGTGATCCCGGTTTTTTCAATGATCTCCTCGGCAGCCGCTTGATACAGCCGGTTGCTGCCGTTGGGAGTCTGTCTTGTTCGTGGACCGATCTTTATCGGTTGTTTCGTATCTTTTGCCCCGAAACAGTATATCGTACCCTGATCTGTGCTGACAAAGAGACGCCCATCCGCCGCTGCTAATCCCAACGGCACGCCATCCACATCGGCGGTCATTACGATCGATTTGGTCTGCACGTCGGCGGTTATGACCTTGTGGTTTTTCGCGCCTACGATTATCGTTTGCCCCGCGCCGATGAGAGAGACACCGACCGGTTCCGGACACGGAATAGACCATCCGGGAGATTTCAAAACGGTGGCGGTTGACTTGCCGTCGGCAGACGGTTTTTGTTGGGCAGGCTCCGCACGGTCGATGGCTTTTATTTGATTGCCCTGGGCAAAAACGATGTGGTCGGGAAAAACAGCCGTCGATATACCCGACACGCCCTTGACTAACAACCGGCCGTCTTTGAGGCGAAACAGTTCGGTCCGGTTCACCATCAGGTCGTCTGCAATGGTGATGAACGCGCCCGGTCGTACCTGACCATACCTTTGAAGATGGAAATAACGGAATTTTCCGTCCTGCCTGTCAAAGGCCGCGGGAACGGCGCGACCCGTTGGAACAAGCAGCGTATCTCCGGCGGCAGCAAGATAGCCCTGCACCGAAACGCCGCTGGCGGCTCGAGCGCCTCCGTGCGGCTGACTCATTACAATACCGCCGGAAGAGTCGTTTAGCCAGAGCACATTACCCGTTTCAGGATCGAGCGCGTACAGGTATATGCCCTCCGAAGGCCAAATCCCGGCGCAGAAGTAAAGCGTCCCGTCCAGGATCGTCGCGGCACCCCTGGCGGGCCATCGGGAAATCATGCGTCCATTTCCCAATACCATGTCATCGGCAGGTCCGCCGCGCTTTCGCCAGATGAGCTTTCCCGTCTTGGCGTCAAGACAGTACAAGTACCCGTCATCGCTCGATGCAAACAATCGACCCCGCCAAAAAGCAGGCGTAAAACGGACAGGACCGTCGGTAAAGAACGTCCATGCTTCACGGCCCGTCTGTGCATCTAATGCGTACACTTTGTCGTCGGCGGAACCGGCAAAGAAAACCATCCCGTCTGCGGCAACTACATGATAAGCGTAATCGAAGGTCATGCGCGTATCGTCACCCCGCCACGCAGGCCGGGGAGAGTGGTCCGCACTGTATACCCACTGCAGCGAAAGATCGGCCGACAGGGATTCCGAAGTATAGCCGCTTCGCGACGCGTCGGCGCGAAACTGGGCCCAATCACCCGCTGCAGCACTTTGCAGACCAACGATCAAAAATGTCAGGACGAGAAAAATGTGTTTCATTGCAGCCTCCAAAAGAGATTTTTGCATTCATGTAAGGTCGTCTGATGTGAGTCGTCAATTACGGTCCTACCCGCACATGCAGATGTCCGATGGCGGTGTGGCCGTGCTCGTTGCTGCGCTTCACGGTAACGATATAGTCGCCCGCCTTGCGATATCGATGCCGCGCAACGGCGTAGCCCTGTGGATCATGCACATTGGCGTTGCCGTCGGACCGGACGCTAACCCGGGCGGTTCCGTCGCCGAAATCCCATACCTCCCCGCCATGCTGCGTCCGAAACGACCGCACCTTAAAGGTTACCTCGTCGCCCGCACGCAAGCCGAATGTGGGATAATAGTTGGCATGGACCGCAGGCGGCACGCGATTGGGATTGTCCCGGTCGATTACCTGCACCACGGCAAAATCATACGCGACATTTCCCGCCGAGTCGGTAATCTTGAGAATCTCGCTGTACTCGCCGGCGCGGTCGTATACGCGTTTAATCCTGCTGCCCTTTGCCTTGGTTCCGTCGCAGAATGTCCACTCGTAACTTTTTATCCTGCCTGTCCTGCTCCAGCTCTTCGATCCGTCCACTTCAAGTTCTTCGCCGGTATAGACCAGATGATGAGGTCGCGCGCAGGCGATAATATCCGGCGCAAACTGCTGCTGGTACACCTGCCGGATAAACGCATAGCCGTTCTGCGTCCCCCACATCCCCGAAGGCTGACGGCTATTGATGTCGAAATGCAGATGCGACCACCCGCCGCTGCCGCCCTCCTTGCCCAACAGCCCGATTCGCTGGCCCATCTTCACACGCTTGCCCGGATATATGGGCGTAGCAATCATCTGCAGATGACTGTAGCGATAAAACCAGCCCCTGCCATCCAGCACATAGACAACATCGTATCGAGGACTGACGGGCGTGTCTTTGTAGCCGTCAAGGGTATGACCGGCCGCGGAAACCACTAATCCGTCGGTCGCTGCAAAGACCTCCACCATTCCTTCCGAGCCGCCGAAGTCCAGCCCGTAATGATAGTAGATATTCTTATTGCTCGGCAGTTCCCCGCCATCGACATAGCAGGGTACGTTGGCCATCTGAGTATCGCTTGAAAACCATTTAACCCCCGCCGGATACACGAACGTTCCCGGTCGAATCAACGGCGAATCCGCAGGCCACAATCGAAGACGGGCATCCTTGAGCAGACCCCACGCATTGGACTTGCTGCTCTTGGCAAGATAGCCTTTGGTAACCGGACAGTCGATCTGAACATCGCCCACCGTCTGCGGAAGATGATACGTCGAAGACACCAGACTAACGACCTTGCCGTTGACCCTGACCTCCACCTGTGCCCTGCGAACGGCGTTACGGACCGAGTCACGCTTCTCCTTCAAGTCCACAAGCGTAACTTTCACCTTCTGTCCATTGTGCAGCGTCGCCTCCTGCGTCTGACCCACATCCAGATCCACCACGCAAACCAACGGCTCAATGGTCGGCTCGGGAACTTCGGCTTGCAGGAATGGGCAGGTTATCAGCAGGAACACAAATACCGGGCTAATGACACGAAAATTCTGCCTCATCTGAAACCTCCTTTAACTGATCCTATTGGGGCCGAAAGGAACGGCCCCGGATTAATCTCACAAATGCACCATTATCTTATTACAGCAGCCCTCAATTGTCAACTCACTTACATTAGGCATACGAAAATTGTATGGCGGCCCGGAACGTAGGGTGGGGCTTGCCCCACCGTTTCCGGTTGGCAATTGCGGTTAGCGGTGGGCTAAAAGCCCACCCTACAACTCCCGCCCAACCGCCACAATCCTTTCGTACATCCGCCGTGTTTTTTGGGGTTGATTCCTGATATGGATTAATGGATAATAGTAAGTTATGAAAAGTCATATCAAAACCAGACCCGGATGTTGTGCGAATCAAAGCCTTCTAACGGCGAATAGATGGCGTTTTGCGATGCTTTGCCTTTTGGCGGCGGCGGTAATTGCCGTGCCCGCGCAGTCATCCGGCAAGACCGGCGCTGACGGACTAATTACCTCGCCCGAGCCGGGTTGGCCGCAGTGGCGTGGTCCGCGTCGCGACGGCGTCTCCCAAGAGAAAGGTCTGCTGTCGCGCTGGCCGCAAGGCGGACCGAAACTTCTGTGGAAGGTTGACGGCCTGGGCAAGGGATGGTCCTCACCCATAGTCACAGGCGGCAGGCTGTATGTTACCGGCGAGGTGGGCGATGACCTGATCGTGTTTGCCCTCGACAGTAACGGAAAGCCTCTGTGGGAGACCGCCAACGGAAAAGCATGGAAGGGTCCGTATCCGGGCGCACGCGCCAGTTGCGCGTTTTCGCAAGGCAGATTGTACAACATGAATGCACATGGGCGCGTCGCGTGTCTGGATGCAGCGTCGGGCAAAGAGCTTTGGGCGGTCGATATCCTGGATCGGTTCGACGCAAAGAACATCACGTGGGCATTGAGTGAATGCCTGCTCGTCGACGGCGATCATGTGATCGTTACGCCCGGCGGCAGCAAAGCTCTTATGGCCGCGCTCGATAAACGCGACGGCAAGACCCTCTGGACGACACCACCGCTCGAAGGCGATCGCACGTCGCACTGCTCACCTATCCTCTTTCGATACGGCGGACGAAGACAGATTACGAACTGCTCGTCGGCGCATGGCTTTGGCGTCGATGCCGACACCGGCGAACTGCTCTGGACGGTCCCGCTGAAGAATCGTTTCGGCACGAATATTTCGACCCCCGTGTATGGTTCGGGCAGTGTGTACTTCGTAACGCCTTATACCGACCTTGGCAGGCTTTACCGGCTAAGCGCCGATTCCGGCGGCATGACGGCACGGCACATCTGGACGTGCCCTCTGGATACGGTAACGGGCTCTGGTGTGTTTGTTGACGGCACGCTTTTCGCCGCCGGCTACAAAACTTCCAAGTGGTGGTTCGCCGTCGACTGGCGGACGGGCAAAACAAAGTACGAACTCAAAGACCTCACCACCGGAGCGGCAATCTATGCAGACAGCCGACTCTACTGCCTCGACGAGAAAGGCACAATCGCCCTCTTGAAGCCGGGCGCGGCTGGTTTCGAGGTGATGGGACGCTTTTCAATAGAGACCGGAAAGTACAAAGACGCCTGGGCCCACCCCGTACTGCTCGACGGCCGACTCTACATCCGCCATCACGAGACACTCCGGTGTTATGATGTAAGTGAGTAATTACCGGTGGGCTAATCCCGATGAATCGGGACACCCTACAGTTCAGTGATGCGCAATAAAAAAGGCTGCCCCGTGGATGATCAAAGGCAACCTTCTTTTTGAAAAGACATAAATGCAAATGTCTTTTTAATATTCAACTCAACAAAATACAATTATGTGTCCTTCGCGCATACATGTCAACGTTTTTTTTCACTTTTGCAAAAAATTTTTTCCTGCTGTTCTTTTTTGTAATACTTCAGCCAAATGTGGCACGGGCATCCTGCCCGTGATTTCCAACCTTCGTGACGGCCGTACCGTATCTTCAGCATGGGTTTGTTTCACATGGCTAAAATGTTACGGATTTGTTAATTCCCCGCCGCGGGCACTTACTCAGCGAGCCCGGCGGGATCTTCGAGTTGCGTGATGATGTATCTGAGGAATTGTGCGGCGTAGAATTCATCGATAATTCGTCGATCCACAGCTAACGATAAGGACATTTTCCTGCGAGCCATCATGTCCCCGTCAATGCAAACTAAGGTATCGACGAACTTGCCCATGGAAATGATCGCCGTCGCCCCCGGCGGTGCGATAGCCAGAAATGAATTTATACCGTACATGCCCAGCCCGCTCAGCAGGATCGTGTCGCCGTGGAAATCGTCGGGCACCAGTTTATTGGCGCGGGCATTCTTCAGCAGTCTTCTGCTTTCCCGGGCGATCTCAATAAGAGTCTTGTTTTCAACCTCCTTGATCACGGGAACGACCAGTCCCTGGGGCGCCGAGACGGCAAAACCAATGCCAACGTGCTTGCTAAGCCGGAAAAAGTCACCGCCGGGATCCAACTGTCCCGCTACAAAAGGATATTTTTTGGCCGCCCGGGCTATCGCACAAAAGAAAAAATCGTTGGTCGAGATGCGCAAACGCGTCCTTTTGCAGTAGGCCTTTCGAAAAGCAACAAGGTCCGTCAGGTCGGCCTTGCTTTCGAGATAGCAATGCGGCTTCTGACGCTTGGACTGATGCATCAGGTCCCCGATCAGTCTCTGGATCCTCGAGAGCGGTATTCTTTTGTCGGTAACGCCAGCCATGTTCTCTATAAAGCCTCGTTTATTACAGGGTTATCGCCCGGATTCGGCAAACGAAGTATTTTATCACCACTCGGTTCCTTTGCAAGGGTCAAGGAAAGAGTTCGGAAAATCGGATACTGCTATTTCAATACGCAATGTCATCGGGCCATATCTATAAGCAGAAATTTATTTTTGAGAATTTACTTGACTTTACATAGTATGTGATACATACTATGTAAAGAAAACCATATGAAGCTTAATATTATTGTGGAGGTTTCAGTAATGAAATTTGAACGTGAACTTTTGAAGGGTGTCGCGCCGGTGGTGGTCTTGGAGATTCTCGCGCGCGGACGAATGTACGGCTACGAACTCAGCGAAGCGATCGAGCAGCGCAGCGGCAATATCCTTTCGTTGGGCAAAGGGACGCTGTATCCGCTGCTGTACAACCTCGAGGCAAAAGGCTTCGTCCAGGCCGAGTGGGAAGAAAACGAAAGCAAGCGAAAGCGTCGCTATTATTCGATCACGAGCGAGGGCAAAGACCAGTTGGCTCGCCAGAAAGAACAGTGGCGGCAACTCCAGCAGGGAGTTGCAATGGTCTTCGGCATGCTAAAGCCCGGTCTTAGTCCGGCATAATTGTCTATTCCGTAAACTTAACCGCCCCTGGCGGAACTTTTTGCCATAGAGTAGGGGCACGGTCCCGGCGCGCCGGGATGCCCCTACAGTGGCTGATGAAAAATCCTATCCGGAAGGGACAGTGAAATGAAAGACCCAACCTACGAGAATCTGCCGCGGATACTGGTGCATTACATCGACTCGCTGATCAAGGGGGTGGGCGCAAACAAGCGGGTGCGATTGGAGGTCGCCGAGGAAATCGGGCATCATTTTGTCGATGCGATGGGTGAGTCCGCCGACGATGAGGCCAAAGAGGAATCTGCACGAGAGCTGATGGAAAATTTTGGAGATTTAAAAATGCTTGGAAAGTTGATCAAACGAGGCAAGAAGCGGTGTCGTCCTTTGTGGCAGAAGGTGCTTGTAAGAAGCTTGTTAGGTCTGTGCGGACTGATTGTGTTCTTCGTTCTGTATGCAATCTGGTTTTTTACGGGAGAGGCGACGTTCAGTGTTAATTATCTGGTGCAAATGAACGAAAAGTGCCGACCGAAAATGGCGGCAAAGGACAACGGCTGGACAGATTATGAAAAAGCTATCGAACTCTATGTTGCCCCTGACGAAGAGATGAAGAAGCTGCTGCCTGAAACACCGTGGAGTGAATTGAGTCCTGAGCAGCGGACAGCATTTTCAGAGTGGGTGGATCAAAACGAACAGGCCTGGGAGCAATATGTTGCAGGCAGCCGGAAGCCTTACTGCTTTCGCGAGTACAGTGGTTATCCAGACGATGATGAGCCGATGTTGATTGACGTTCTGCTGCCGCATCTAACCGAGATGCGCGACCTGAGCAAATTGGGCATCAGCCTGTCCCGCAAGCATGCCGAAGAGGGCGATATCGCCCAGGCTTTAGATGCGTGCCTTGCGGTGATTCGGTGCGGTTGGCATTGGCAGGGCAATGGTACGCTTATCGAGCAACTCGTGGGGTGGGCGATCGAGCGAATAGGATACGATCAGATGGCTATGATTCTGGACAGTGCCGATTTGTCCGCCGCACAGATCAGCGACATCGATCAACAACTTGCAGACATTGCGAGCAAGGGCTACCGGGAGGTTAGCGTCGAGTTTGAAAGAGTATCGTTCCTTGACATTGTTCAGCATTCATTTACAAAAGGCGGTCCCGGCGGCGGACACATTATCCCCAAGGCATTTCAAATGCTCGATGACGGCGATGAACCGTTGGCCTATATGGGCGCTGGCCTGATTCATGCGGGCAGGAACAGGACCGTTGCTGAGGGCAACAAATTATACGACCGAATGGAAAAGACCGTCAAACTGAGCCCTTATCAGAGAAGCACAAGAGATGTGGAGTATGTAGATGATGTGCTGAAAACACTCAGTAAACACAGATACGGCCTGCTGCAGATGTTTGTGCCGGCGCTTGAACTCGTTTCCGATCGCAGATACCAGTTGAAATCAACTCATGAAGCAATGCTCACAGTGCTGGGGATCAAACGGTGGGAGAAGGAAGAAGGATCCCCGCCCGAGAGCCTGGAACAGCTTAAGGAGGCGGGGTATCTGAAAACATTACCGGATGATCCTTACAGCGACGGAGTGTTGAGATACATTAAGAAGGACAACGATTTTGTGCTGTACAGCGTCGGTGAGGATTTCAAGGACAACGGCGGCAAAGAGAACACGGATAATCAATGGGGAAGGTCCGAAGGCGGCGACAGGGTCTTTTGGCCTCTCGACAGTGAAAAGTGGGACCCGGTTAAGCAAGGCATTGACGATCAATGAACAAGCAGGATGAATCTCAGGATTTGCCGCAGTGTGCGCGAGAGTATATTGACCTCGTTATAAGGAAAATGCGCTGTCGCGAGCAGGTTCGCCGGGAAGTCCGATGTGAGTTGATTGACCATTTCATTGACGCGCTGGCGGATTGTGAGACGGACGAGGGGAGGAAACAGTGTGCAGAAGAACTACTGGCCGGATTTGGAGATATAAAAATGCTTGGCAGGTTGATTAAGCGAGGCAAGAAGCGGTGTCGTCCTTTGTGGCGGAAAGTGCTTTCGGGAAGTTCGTATGCAGTGTGCGCCTCTGCCCTGCTGATCATTCTGTACAGCGCCTGGTTTTTCACGGGCAAACCTACGTTGAGTATCGATTATCTTGCGCGACTCAACGAGATGACAAGGCCTGCGACCGTAGCGGGCGAAAACGCCTGGCCTGACTATGAGAAGGCTATTGAAGTTTATGTGGCGGCGGAGGAAGTGGATGAGGGGCGGGGGTTTACGGAAGCTCAGCCCAACAGGGAACGACTAAGCAGGATTATCAGCAGGACGATCGGGAAACAGAAGTATGTTCCTTACGGCGAGTTGGAGTCGCAAGAGCAGGCGGCAATCACCGAATGGATTGACCGCAACGAGGACGCATGGGCCCATTATGTGGAAGCAAGCAGGAAGGCGTATTGTTATCGTGGGTATGGTGTCAGTGATGAGGAAGGTTATTCGATGCTGATTGCGATTTTGCTGCCGCATCTCAATGAAATAAAGAATCTGGCAAAACTGGGGATATGGCGAAGCGAAAAACTGACCAGCGAAAACAAGCCCCAACAAGCCGCCCAAATATGCCTTTCGCTGATTCGCTCGGGTCTCCACTGGCACAATAACAAGGGAATGCTCATCGAACAACTCGTCGGCCAGGCAATCATGAGGCTCGGACACGCCCGGTTGATCAGTGTTGTCGCCCAGGGCGGATTGTCCTCAGACGACATGGCGGGCATCCAGGAAGAACTAAACAACATATTCAAGTACGGCTTCCCGCAGATAACGGTGCTCGAGCGATTGATATTCGATGATATGGTGCAGCATTATTTTACCGATGGCGGTCCCGGCGGCGGGCATATTCTGCCAATGACGTATCATCAGTTCGACGGGGGCGATGATAAACCGGCTTATGTGGCGGCAAGCATCATTCACGCCGGCCGGAACAAAACGCTTGCCGTGGGCAACAAACTGTTCGACCACATGGAAAAGACCATCAAGATGAGCCCCTGGGAGAAACGCGCAGGAAATGTCAAAAGTGCCGAAGACATTCTGTCAGCTTACAACAAACAGCGATACGCCTTTATATGGTGGATCATGCCGGCTATTGATCGCGTCTCCGAAATAAGATATCAGGACAAAGCCCTTTACGATGCGGTTTTGACGATTCTGGCGTTGAAGCGATGGGAGTTTGATAAGGGACAACTGCCCGAGAGCCTGGAGCAACTCAAGGCAGAGGGCTATCTAAAAGAATTGCCGGACGATCCCTACGGTGAAGGCTTGCTGACCTATATCAGACGCAACGGCGATTTTGTGCTGTACAGTGTGGCTGATGATCTTGACGACGACGGCGGAAAGCAGAACCCCGAGCATGCATGGGGCCGAAGAGAAGAAGGCGGCGACAGGGTCTTCTGGCCTGTCGAGTAGTGCGGCGGTTGGCAAAGCGCCAAGCCGCTGTTTGTGGATTTGGAAGGCTTGTGATGGACCGGAATGAATTTGAGAATCTGCCGAGTTGCGTGCGTGAATATATTGGTCTTGTCCTGAAGAAGATGCGATATCGAAGGGATATCCGCCGTGAGGTTCGGGCGGAGCTTCTGGGGCATTTTGTCGATGGTCTCGCCGATTGTGAAGATGCCAGGGACCGAGAGAGTATCGCCGAAAAGCTGGTGGCTGGTTTTGGAGATGTCAAGATGCTTGGAAAGTTGATTAAGCGCGGCAAGAAACGGTGCAGGCCTTTGTGGCTGAAAGTGCTCATCGGTACGATGCAGGTTGCGGGTATTCTTTTGCTGTGCATCATTGCACGGGGGGCGTACCTGAGCATTGGCACGCCTGTGATAAGTGTTGATTATGTGCAGTGGATGAACGAGCATGTCAGGAGCGGCAGGAGCGATGATCTAAACGCCCTGCCGTATTATGAGCGGGCCGTCGAACTGAGTAAGGAAGTTCCGAAAGAAATGAAATACATGTATGTCGATCTTCCACCTGAGCAAATAACTGCCGAGCAGTGGGATGCGCTCGAGGAGTTTCTTGCCCAGGACGCCAAAGCACTTGACGCCTTGAGGCAAGGAGCCGCCAAGCCTTATTACTGGAGCGTCTACAAGGGCAAGCCCAGCGAAGGACCAGCCCCTGATATGGCCGATCAAGTGACGGGCGGGATCAT
>SDBS01003281.1_pt1 | contig 15874 bp, 13 predicted proteins | sample 2277091 | NCBI WGS metagenome assembly SDBS01 (sample SAMN10404972, study PRJNA504765) | marine sediment metagenome | isolation source: marine sediment core GS10_PC15, 163 cmbsf | place: Arctic Ocean: Southern Knipovich Ridge | collected 2010 | reverse complement strand
AGAGACCTTTAAAGTTTTTACCGGCTTTTTTTAGTGATACATAGCGCGCAATAGCAGAGACGATGTCACTTGCACTTTCAATTTCCTCGATTTTTGTTTGTGGTATACGTGCCATCTCGGCTTTGGATATTAATTGATTTGGGAAGTTGTTTTTTTCATGTTAAATTCCAATTTATAAAAAATGCTTATCGTATACAACGGTAGTATGAAAAGTTATATATAATAATACAATTATAGAGAAATTTTTGATACTCGATGCTCGATACTGGATGCTGGATGGGTACGATCTAATTCCCCCTTAAAAAAGAGCCTGTCCCGCAACTGCGGGAGGGGTAGGGGGTTGTTGAACCTGATAATCAAGACACCTCCTTAATCCCTTCATAATAGGGGAGAATATATCTTCCTTATAAAAAAACCAGTCTCCAATATTAGAAGTCGAAAGCCGAGCTACGAGAACCGAGTACCGAGCGACGAGTTTTACTCTGTGGCTATTATATACACTACCTATACAACTGAGAAGGAGAAAGCAATGAACAAAATTCCCCCACAACAACAACAAATAAAGATTGAACTGGGTGAAAAAGAAGCCGAAGGGGTTTATTCAAATCTTGTCCTTATCACACATTCACCGGCAGAATTTGTATTTGATTTTGCCCGTGTCCTTCCGGGTAAGCCAAAAGCAAAAGTTTATGCCAGGGTAATAAAAGCACCCCAGCATGCGAAATCATTCTTACTCGCCTTGCAGGATAATATAAAAAAATATGAGGCGCAGCATGGTGAAATTAAACTGCATGGAATTGACAATAAATCGAAAAATATAGGTTTCCAACAAAGTTCAGAATAGTTTGTGAGAATTAAAGTCCGCGCATATCCACAAACCATAATCCACCTTTTTAATCGACGATTGAGTGAAATTAATAGCCTATCTATGATCTGCTACTTACTCTGTCCCGTTGATGATATTCACATATTTTAGAGCCGGGAAATATTTAAAAATATTAAAAATAAGCCCTGTTTACGATATTGCATTTGATTTGTATATATCTTAAATTTTTTGATTCTGGTCATGAACGATTTAATTGAAAATAATATAAAAAGTGTCCGTGAAAGGATCGCAAAAGCCGCTGAAAAAATCGGCCGAAAGGAAGATAATATTCTTTTGGTTGCGGTTTCGAAAATGCAACCTCTTGAAAAGATATACCAGGCCCATCAGGCTGGAATAGAAAATTTTGGTGAGAACAGGGTGCAGGATCTGATTTTAAAGATTTCTGAATCCAAAGTCGATCTGAAGTGGCATATGGTTGGTCATCTGCAATCCAATAAAATAAATAAAGTTATCGGAAATGTTGAGATGATCCAATCAGTGGATAGCCTGAATCTTCTGGAAAAGCTTGCCACAAATGGAGAGGAAAGAGGTGTTACCTCGAGAGTATTGCTTCAGGTAAATACTAGTGGTGAAGATTCAAAATTTGGGTTTCAACAAGAAATCGTTTTTACGGCCTGTGAGTTGGTTGAAAATCTTTCACATCTGGAAGTTCACGGTTTAATGACGATTGGACCATTTACGGATGATAAATCAAGAATTACCAAGAGTTTTACCAGTTTGCGAAATTTATCTGAAGAATTAAACAAATACAGTTCTGCCAAAATCAAGATGAATTATCTATCCATGGGGATGACCGGTGATTTTGAGATCGCAATAGGCGAGGGAAGTAATCTTGTAAGAATCGGAACAGCGATATTCGGACCCCGTATTTAGGGAGGTGAGTTTTGAAAATTACACCATTAGAAATAAAACAACAAGAATTTAAACGCGTAATGCGCGGATATGACACAATTGAGGTTGATACCTTTCTGGATATGGTTGGAGCTGAATTTGAAAAAATACTCACTAATGCAAATGAGTATGAAAAAAAAATAATCGCATTGGAAGCTGAACTTAGTAATTTTAAAGAAGTTGAAAGTACATTAAAACAGACTCTGATGAGTGTACAGGAAAGCTCTGATAAATCAATGGCAAACTCTAAGAAAGAAGCCAGCCTGATCCGAAAAGAAGCAGAATTACAGGCCCAGAAATTAATAGAAAATGCCCGTCGTGAGCGAGATTCTATGAGCGAGGAAGTAATTACTCTGAAAACACAAAAACAATCTTTGATCGCCCGACTTCGACATGTTCTCACTTCTCAACTTGAATTGATGGATGTGCTGGAAATAGACGACATGGATATATCCAAGCTAAAAGATCGAACAAAAAAAGTATTTTCTGCGGCAAAAAATAGGGCAAAGCCAGCTACCTTTCCCGAAAAAGATAGTGAAACTATGCCTTCCGATGACACCAAAACAGAAACCGAATCAGATGGCAAAGGAACTGAATCAAATCTGTTTAAAGATGTCTTTGGAGATGATATGGAGACATTAGTTAAATAAAACTGAAAGGGAAAACACCATGAAAAAAATTATTAACGGTGTTCTACTCATATGTTTTTTTAATCTCATTATTGGATGTTCCTCAAGCCTCAGGATCGATGAACCTCCAATTGGCGAGTCCGTGGTTATAAACTTGGATGATGGAAGCACCCGGGAAGGTGTTATCTTGAAAAAAGAAGGGACAAAACTAAAATATATCGATGCTCAGTCACACCGGCCAGAGGACCTGGATATCAGTAAAATAAAGTCGATTGGATATGCAGATAAAGTCTACGATTTAGAGGGGAATGTGATAACTGACGAGAAGATAAGTGATACCAAGGGAATGTCGAAAACACTCGCATATGGCTTTGGTGGGTTGGTTTTAGGTGCAGCGGTTGGTTTTGGTGTCGGAGCGCTGATGCAATCGGAGGATGTTGCGATAGGTTATCCGATGGCCGCTTTTGGAATCGCCGGAGCTATATATTTTGGTATAATGGGAAGTAATAGCGACAGGGAAGATGCTATCGACGATATCCGGGCTGAGCGATATGAAGTTAGCCAGGCGGAGTTGAAAAAAAGATTAGAAGCAGAAAAGAAGAGACTTGAAGAACAAAAAGAAAAACAAGAGCAACTTAAAAAAGATATAGAGAAGAAAGACCGAGATTATTAAAAAGGTTGATTGATGATAGAATATTTAGAGCAGATCGCCGAAGCTATAACATTTATTAATAAAAATACGGATATAAAACCAGAGATCGGTATTATACTTGGTACCGGTTTAGGTGGATTGGCAGATGATATCGAGGTCAAAACAACCTTATCCTATAAAGATATTCCCCATTTTCCCATATCTACGGTGGAAACCCATGAGGGTAAATTGTTGATAGGTAAACTGGTAGGAAAGTCGGTCGTTGCCATGCAGGGAAGATTTCATTTTTATGAAGGTTATTCGATGAAGCAAATCACCTTTCCTGTGAGGGTTATGGCAAAACTTGGCGTAAAAACACTACTTATCTCCAATGCCTGTGGGGGGATGAATCCCAATTATAGCCGGGGTGATATCATGATCATTGAAGATCATATAAATTTAATTGGAGATAATCCATTAATTGGTCCAAATCTGGATGAATTTGGCCCCCGATTTCCGGATATGTCAGAACCCTGGTCAAGAGAATTGATCGGAATTGCTGAACAAATCGCGGAAGATAATGAGATAAAATATCAAAAAGGTGTCTTTGTTGCTGTAAGCGGCCCTAACCTGGAAACCAGGGCGGAATACGGATTTCTACATAAGATTGGGGCCGATTGTGTCGGAATGTCAACAGTTCCGGAGAATATCGTGGCTGTTCACAGTGGAATGAGAGTTCTCGGTCTGTCTGTCGTGACCGATGAATGTTTCCCGGATACACTTGAACCGGTAAATATTCAGGAAATCATAGAAACCGCTAATAATGCCGAACCAAAATTAACCCTGATTATGAAAAAGGTTATGGAAAAATTGTAGATGTAGTCCATCTGGCAGATGGACTACAACTTTTTAATTGATTATGAAAAAGGTTATGGAAAAAATGTAGCATGAATGTAGGGACGTAGCATGCTACGCCCTACAATAGATGAATGACGAGTTGAAAGGAAGTACGTCGGAGAAGTAAATGTTTAAAGAAGTTTCAAGTAAATTAAATCTCTCTGAGCGGGAAGAAAAAACCCTTGAATTTTGGAAAAAGAGAGATATTTTTCATAAAAGCCTCGAGTTGCGTAAGGATGCTAAAGAATTTGTGTTCTATGAGGGTCCTCCTACGGCAAACGGACGGCCCGGGATTCACCATGTGATGTCTCGAACCGTGAAAGATGTTGTCTGCCGTTTTAAAGCGATGAAGGGATACCTGGTGCGAAGAAAAGCAGGGTGGGATACCCACGGTTTGCCGGTTGAAATTGAAGTTGAAAAAGATCTGAATATTAACGGTAAGGATGATATTGAGAAATTTGGTGTAGAGAAATTTAACCAACAGTGTAAAGAGAACGTATTTCACTATAAAAAAGAATGGGATAATTTAACCGAGCGAATCGGGTATTGGCTGGATCTGGAGAATCCATATATTACCTTTACAAATGAATATATCGAATCGGTTTGGTGGATATTAAAGGAAATCTGGAAAAAGGATCTTCTTTATCAGGGATTTAAAATTTTACCCTATTGCCCCCGATGTGAGACACCCATTTCCAGTCATGAAGTTTCTCAGGGCTACCAGGATATAAAAGATCCTTCAATCTATGTGAAATTAAAGCGCCGGGGAAAGGAAAATGCTTATTTTCTGGTTTGGACGACAACACCCTGGACACTGATTTCAAATGTTGCGATTGCCGTTGGTCCCGATATCGAATATGTTGAGGTGGAATCGGGTGGTGACTCTTACATCATGGCCGAAGAAAGACTTTCTGATGTGTTCGAGCCGGAAACGTACAGAATTATCAATCGGTTCAAAGGAAATGATCTTAAGGGAGAGGAGTATGAGCGGTTATTTGATTTTGTCCCGGTTGATAAGAAAGCATTTTATGTAATTGAAGGTGATTATGTCACAACCGGTGATGGTACGGGAATTGTTCATATTGCTCCGGCATTTGGTGAGGACGATTATCAGGCCGGTCTGAAATATGATCTGCCTCTCCTCCGGCCTGTAAATGCAAGTGGGAAATTCGAGGATATAATCTCTGCTTATAAGAATCAATTTGTAAAAGATGCTGATGAACAAATTATCAGTGATTTGAAAGAGCAGGGAAGTTTAGTAAAAAAGGTCAAAATTGTACATAGTTATCCTCATTGCTGGCGGTGTCACACACCACTGCTTTATTATGCCCGCGAATCCTGGTTTATCAAAACTTCGGCTCACAAAAAAGATTTATTAGCAAATAATGAAAAGATAAACTGGTATCCATCAGAGGTAGGTAGCGGCCGGTTTGGTGAGTGGTTAAAAAATAATATCGATTGGTCCCTCTCACGTGATCGATATTGGGGAACACCCCTAAATATTTGGGTGTGTGATGAGTGTTCTTCAACGAGTTCCATCGGCAGTATCTCTGAGCTAAGAGAGAAGGGGAGAGATGTCCCTGATGATCTGGATCTCCATAAACCGTATGTAGATAAAATCGTGATCGATTGTGAAAAATGCGAAGGAACTATGCATCGCGTACCGGAAGTGATTGACGCCTGGTTCGATTCCGGATGTATGCCGTATGCTCAGTATCATTACCCATTTGAAAATGAAGAAAAGTTCAAAAATAATTTTCCGGCTGATTTTATATGTGAAGGGATCGATCAGACACGGGGGTGGTTTTATTCTCTTCTGGCGATTTCCACCCTTCTGTTTGACAAACCTGCTTCTAAAAATATTGTAGTCAACGAATTAATTTTAGATAAAGAAGGACAAAAAATGTCCAAATCTAAGGGAAATACGGTTATTCCTGAGGATATAATCACAAAGTATGGTGCCGACACGTTGCGCTGGTATCTGATGACTGTAAGCCCTCCATGGACGCCGAAGCGGTTTGATGAAGAAGGAATCAAAGAAGTTCTTCGTAAATTTATGAATACCCTGATAAATACCTATTCTTTCTTTGTTCTCTACGCAAATATTGATAATTATCAACCGGGGAAAGAGAAAGCACCATTTAAAGACAGACCTGAGATAGATCGTTGGATTATATCCAAACTTTATGCGATCGTAGAGCAGGTAAATGAATCAATGGAAATTTATGAGCTAACCCGGGCAGCACGTTTGATTAGTGATTATTTAGTGGATGACGTATCGAATTGGTATGTACGCCGTAACAGAAGGCGATTCTGGAAGAGCGAAGACTGGAAAGATAAATTGTCGGCATATGAGACCCTGTATGAAGTCTTGATGACGATTGCAAAACTTATCTCTCCCTATACGCCTTTTATTGCAGAGGATATTTACAATAACTTAAAAAACAGTGATGAACCGGAAAGTATTCATCTTTGCTCGTATCCTGAATTGAGTGAAGAACAGAGCGTTTTACGTGATCAAAAATTAGAAGATCGCATGTCATTAGTACAAAAAGTGGTATCAATTTCTCATTCCTTACGTAATGAAAGTAATATTCGGGTTCGCCTTCCACTTTCCAGAGTTATTGTCTGTGTCGATAAAGAAAGTGATAAAGCAAATCTGACAAGAATGTCCGCAATTATTTGTGATGAAGTAAATGTGAAAAACCTTGATTTAATTGATTCATCGGATGATCTGATCACTAAAAGCGCAAAAGCCAATTTTAAAATACTGGGACCTAAAGTTGGTAAATTGATGGGTAAACTCGCCCCGGTCATTCAATCATTTTCGCGGGATCAAATAGATAATTTTGAACAAACTGGATTTGAAAGAGTTGTATTGGATGGTCAGGAACTAAAATTGATCTTAGAAGATGTCGAAATTCGTACTTCTTCAAAAGAAGGATTTGCAACATATACCGATACGGATTTGACCGTTGCTTTAGATCTGGAAATTACAGAAGATTTAATGGAAGAGGGGTTGGCCCGGGAGCTGATAAACCGCATTCAAAATATGCGTAAAGAAAGCGATTTTGAGGTTACCGACCGAATAGAGATATATTTTGAAGGATTATCAGAAAAGTTATCTAAGGCGGTGAAAAATAAAAATAAATATATAAAGAATGAGACATTAGCGGTTAATGTTTTGGATAAGAACGTCGAAAATTTAATTATTAAGGAAATAACGATCATGGAAGAATCGTTACTCTTGGGCATAAAAAGAATATAGATTATTAGGAGGGTTAGTGCATGGATAAAAAGAATCTCGCATATTTTAAGGATTTGCTTCTGAAAAAAAGAGAAGAATTAGTCAAGAATATAGATTATCTGCGGAGTATAACCTCAAATTCAACAAATCAGGAAGCTTCAGGAGATCACTCAGCCTATTCTTTTCACATGGCTGATCAGGGAACCGACGCGATGGAAAGAGAAAAAGCATTTCTCTTTGCTTCCAGAGATGAAAAGTATCTTAAGCAAATTATTGCAGCATTAGAACGTATTGAAAAGGGTACTTACGGCGTTTGTCGTGTTACGGGGAAAGAAATCGGTCATGAAAGGCTGGAGGCTGTTCCAACAACCACAATTTCCTATGAGGCAAAAGTACAAGAAGCAAATGCAGGTCATCAAATTCTCGATGATGAATGATAATACCAAACAAAAACAGACAATATTGATATATGGAACGATTGCTTTGGTTGTGATTTTCGACCAAATAAGCAAGTATATCATAAAAAGTACCATGTATTTATATGAGTCAGTGGAATTCCTGGGCAACTTTTTTAAGATAACTTATATTGAAAATCCCGGAATGGCCTTTGGTATTCAGATGGGAAATAAATTCTGGTTTACTTTTTTCTCCATTGCCGCTGCAGTTATCGTCTTGATTTATCTGATCCGTTTACAAAATGAAAGATTTTTGTTTCGGTTCGCATTAGCGCTGATAATGGGTGGTGCAATCGGGAATCTCATTGATCGATTAATCGCTGGCAGGGTTATTGATTTTCTGGATGTGGAATTCTTTGATATTTCAATCCCCGCTTTTAATTTTCTATTCATAAATTTCCCGGGCTATGTTTTAACGCGTTGGCCGGTTTTCAATATTGCGGATTCTGCGGTTACCTGCGGTATGATCATGATAGCCTGGCTTATAATATCCCAAAAATCCCCCGAGAAACAAGGAATATCAACCTAAGAGTGAATCAGAAATCACCTTTATATAAAATTGATTTCTCCGGTTCAGATCAACGTCTGGACAAATTCCTCTGTCAAAAATATCCCTCTGTAACACGTTCATATCTGCAAAAACTCATTTCCCAAGGTAGCATTACGGTTAATGCTAAACTCGTTAAAACGGGTTACCAACTGAAGTTAAATGATCAGGTGAAGGTCTCATTTCCGGAAATTCAACCCAGTCATATAGAACCAGAAGATATACCTTTAGAAATTATACATGAAGATAATTCTCTGTTAGTTATAAACAAACCTGCCGGAATGATTGTCCATCCTGGTGCCGGTAATTTTAAGGGTACGCTTGTAAATGCCCTGCTTTTCCAATGTGAAAATTTGTCGGGAATTAATGGAATAATCAGACCAGGAATTGTACATCGACTTGATAAGAACACTTCAGGATTATTGGTCGTTGCTAAAAATGACCGAAGTCATGTAAATCTATCCCGGCAGTTTGAGCAAAAGAGTATTTTCCGGATATACCATGCATTTGTATGGGGCGTACCGGGAGAGGAGGGTGAAATCATTACACAAATCGGACGTAGTAAAAGAGATCGAAAAAAAATGACCGTTTTAAAAAGCGGCGGTAGGGAAGCAATTACAGAATATCGAATTTTAAGGGACTTTTTATATATATCATATCTGGAAATAAGGATAAAAACAGGTAGAACTCACCAGATTCGTGTTCATCTTAATCATATCAACCACCCTGTATTTGGAGATCCCGATTATAACGGAAGAAAAAGCCAGGTATATCGCCTGCCATCGCACCTGCAGAAAAGAGGATCACTATTATTAAAAAGTATAAACAGACAGGCCTTGCATGCAAAAAGTCTTCAGTTTATACATCCGGAAACTAATCAGATTATGAAATTTAATACAGATTTACCAGCAGATATGCAGTATTTACTGGACAAAATAAGTGATACTCTGATGATTCATTGATCCCTGCGGGATGACAAAACAGAAAATTAAAATATACTTAAATAATTGTTGTATCGTTGGGCGAGATGAATTATCCAAGCTAGCTTAATCTATTAAGAGGAGAAAGAAATAGGTACCCAGTGTGGCAACTGATACGCCGATCGCTATTTCAGCGTAGATGTCATATTGACGGGTTTGGTTCCATAGAGCAAACCTCCGTCGTGAATCCGAGGTTACCCGATATTTTGTATAAGTTTGATCAGCCTGACGTTTATAGTAAAACGATGCCCAGCTGGCGATGAGAGATGTGACAACCAATCCTTCACGATACCACTTTAGCTTGTTCTGACCATTTGAAATCCTGGCAACTTTAAGCTGGGCATCATTTTCAAGAGGTACTAGATTAAAACTATACTCATTCTGGCTGGCGTCTAGGTTGAAAGACTGTTCCGCGTATCCATTTTTCTCAATTTTTATTGTCTGTGTTCCGACTAAATCTCTATTAAAAGTGATTGGGGTGTTACCAATTAGTTCATCACCGGCAAATACGTTTCCACCAATCGGCAAACTTAATATTTTTACCTGATCAGTTAGAACAAAATCTAAATTTACGTACGCATTTTCTTCTATCACTATATTTTTTGAGATACCTCTATCCGCCCAATCATAGGTTTGAGAATTGTAGACGTGGATTGTATATTCTCCAACTGGTAATTCCATATATGAAAATGAATGTCTGCCAACAAAGGTTGTGTCGACATAGATTTGCTTACCATCTTCTACTGATACAGAAAGATAACCGGTTTTGTCAGCCCCGGCAACAGAAGTAATTATAGTGAAGATGAAAAATAACACTGAAAATTTAACGGTCTTCAACATACGCAATCACCTGCTTACTTTCACAGGCAAGAATTAATTTGCCCTGATTTATGATCGGAGCGGATCTTGCTCTACCGACCAGCTCTATCTTTTGTATTAACTGTCCATCATTCTTGCTTATGATATATAATTTTTGAGCCATGGTTGCTATATAAACATAGGAATTAGTAACTAAAGCCGGACCAAAAATGGGTCCTTCTCCTGAGAAAATCCAATTGTTTTCTAACGAAGATTTATTTATCGAAATTAAAGTACCATTACCGGATGCGATATATATACTATTTTGATCAATCGTAGGGCTATTAAATAACTCAATACTAAATTCTTTATTTGACAATAATTGACCACTGCGGAGCTCGATTACGAAGAGAGTGCCGGCATGGGATGCCACGTACAATCGCTCTCCGTCAATGACCGGATCCGCAAATACAGGCGCATTCAGATTTAATTCCCACATTATATTTCCGGAAGTGGAATCAAAAGCATAAATTGTTCCATCCAGTGTGACAGTTATCAGAACATTATCTTTAAATGCAGGCGAATTCCTGATACCTTTGTTTAAGGATTGTCTCCATATTTCCTCACCGGTTAAATAATTAAAACAAATAACTTCTCCACGTAATGACTGAAAAAGAGCCAACTCGTTTACAATTACCGGGGAAGAACGTGAATAATGACCATCGAGAGCCCAAATTGAACTCCCATCAGATACATCATAAGCAATCAATCCGTAAGAGCCGATTTCAAATGCCTGGTATAATATGTTATTATAAACGGTTGGCGGAACGGCACAGGCATCCCCAAGGTTTTTTTTACCTTTCAGATCGCCATCAACTATATCAACCGCTGCAAGATACCCATTTCGCATCCCAAAAAATAACCAGTTATCCACAGCAGTGAAGCCATTATTCGGCAGGGATTGATAATCTTCTTCCCAATCTTCGGTCAAAGGCGGGATTAATTCCTGAGAACTAACGGTATTCCTGCTATAAGTCAATTGTGATGTCATCAGAGGATTATTATCGGCTGTTTTTCCCGCTGGAAAATCACTAATTCGTAAGCTGCTTCCACAACCGGCTAAGAATATCAATAGTATGGTTGTATATTTTAATTGCCGTTCTGACATTTAGAAATCCCATCCAAAAAAGAATTGGGTAAAAATACCATCCTGTATATGAGTAAAATCAGTCCTTTTACCAAAATCCAGCCTGATGACAAGATAGCCAACCAGACGCATGCGCAATCCAAGGCCAAAACTTCCAAGTAATCCTTCCTGATTCCATTGCCAAGGTCCATCCCAGGCATTTCCTGCATCAAAGAATAGAGCTCCCCTGATTGATGGGAAGCCAATTGATCCAAAGGGAAACCTGATGCCTAATAAGTCTATAAAGGGAAAACGCAATTCGTGACTGGTAAATGCGACCTGTCTTCCGGTTATTGACCAAAAGGGGTAGCCACGAAGATCCCAGCTCCCGCCAATCCAAAATCGTCTCGCTTCACGCCCTTTGTTTTGCAAATAAAGAAGTCTTACAGCGTAAGCACTTCGTAACCCAAGACGAAAATATTTTCGATAATCTGCCATAATCGTGTAATAATTAACATTTGAGTATTTTATATCGAAGGTATTTCCGATAGTTAGCTTAAATCTTTCACCATCAATGGGTCCGGAACCGGACCATAGTGAATTATCCTTGACGATTGAAATAAAATTTGATGAAAGATAAGCTAATCTTCTTCGATAAATAAAGTCCCGGTCAGAATAGCTATAACTCGATGAATATTCGATCCGCATAAATTGTGAGATGGGATAACTGAGTGCAATAAACCCGCCAAGACGATCTTCATAGGAGTAAAAGTCATCATCTAAACGGCTAATATTTCGTCCGACATATCGGAAAACCCCGTAGGCATAATTCATGCGTTTTTCGAGTGATACCTTGGTCAGAGCAAAACTAAAACTTCGTAAAAATTCAGAACTTGTTCTGGCATTATTATATATTAGAAAATGGTACTGGTCATTACCCATAATATCAGTAAAGGCTACTTGTGCTCCGCCTGTTGTACCAAAAATGGGATCATTAGAGACTTGGGATTGTACAATGTCCAGATCATATTTTTTCGTGTACTTCATTTTTTCAATCTGAAACTCGGCCTTTAGGTTTTCAAACTGCCAGGGGATCGCCCCTCTCCTGATTCCGGAAATCTGATAGGTTTTTGCGTTTTCTTTATATTGAACAACATTTTCTAAATATCGTATCTGGAAGCGTTGAAATTCATATACACCAAACAAAAGTCCACCTTCAGGTGTCCATTCCGGATCAAAAGTGGCATTGGCAAAACTGGTAATCTTGTATTCCTTTTTTGGGTTTTTTGTACCATCGAGTTCTAACAGATATATATTCAAAGAAAGATCCCGGTCTGACGTGAAAGCAATATGTTTCCCATCAGGTGAGAATACCGGTGCCGCATCTTTTTGATTCCCATAGGTCAGATAAGCGATATTTCCATCATTAACATTGAGTAGAAATAAATTATAGGCCCACTTTTTACCAAGTTCTGTCCTGTCTGAGGAGAATACAATAAAGTTACCATCAGGAGACCAAGACGGGTCATTATCATCATAGGCATCGTCTGTTAATTTAAGGAGATCCTCCGTCCCGGTATCAAAAATGTAGATGTCTTTAAATCCCCCAAATGAGAGGCCGGTAAATGTGATTTTTTGACCATCCGGTGACCAGGCAGGAGATAGTATTCCCACCAGATTATCAAAATAATATTTTGCCTTTACTTTGCGGTCTGGGATGTTATAAAGATAAAGAGCATCATTTTCACCACTCTTTGATCCGAAGGTCAGAATTCCTTCACTATTTACGTCTATTTTCGAGCTAAATAAATGAAATCCTTCAAAATCTGAAGTTTCCTCACCCTTTATAAGGATATCAGAATCATCATTCTCGTCAATTCTTAATTGTTTTAAGGGGGTCATATAGATACTCGAATATCCGGTACGGTTCGCTGTAAAGACTGTATAGGGTTTACCATCACGTTCATAGTATGCCGGTTTAAAGTTGTAGCCTTCCCGTACGATCGTCGCACTGATCTTCCGGGAAAAATCATTATCAGCAAGGAGGGGGTAGTATCGCTTTTTTAGATGATATAACCACTGTGAATCAAACTCACGATAGGATAGCCCTATCGTTTCGATAAAACATTGTTCAAAACTGTTGTGTTTCCAGATATTCTCCATCAAAAGAAGGATCTTATCTTCACCATATGTAACGGCGATGTATTCCAAAACGGCCTGGCCTACTTTATACATCATATAAGAGCCGCTGATTTTCCACAAATCCTCCACGGATATCATATAATTATGAAGGACGGCGTCTTTCAAAACCATTTCTGCCTGGCCATCCCATTCGGATGACCAATACTCGGCCAAACCCTCTGTGTACCAAAGCGGTGGAAATACGGCGCTGGTCATACGTTCGTTATTCCTGAGTATGCCGGCGACTTTACTATGCATGAATACATGAACCAACTCATGTGTGATAACCTTGCGGAACTGGTTCAAATTTCCGGTATTTGGTATAACAACCCGACCTTTTAGAAATTCAAAAAATCCCCCCACACCTTCGGGTATAAAACCAGGTGTGATATTTGTTTGTTGAAAGTGAGCATGCGTACTATAAAAAATAAGAGGAATACGACGTGTAATTGTATGATTGAACTTTGATTGAATGGAATAATAAGCGTCTTCCGCAAATTTAGCGCCTTTTTCCGCAATATCCTGCATTTCAGGATAGTAATAAATATCAAAGTGTTTTGTTTTAAGAATATGCCAGTTAAACTGGGTATACTGGACTTTATTTCGCCCAAAATAAAATCCCTGTGCAAGCAGGGAAGAAGAAAAGCTTAAAAGGAGAATAACAAAAAATATTTTTAACTTTGTTGTATTCAATGTCTTTTTAATGTTATTTTAACCAAAATTTGAGGCGTTATTTAGATTTAGAACGCTCCAATTCTCAAAAAGTTTACAAATTAGTGTAAGTTATTATACATATATATAGCAAATAAAATCTTTAATCATTAAAATTTATTCCTATTGCTGAGATATTAAATGATGCGACCAAAGTTCCCCTGTAAAAATCACTCAGAAACGCTCTCTTCCAGAAAATGCTTCCAATGTAAGGAATATATTTGCGGCGAATGCCAGAAAAAAATTTATCACCATTTGTTTTGTGGAACCTGGTGTATCGTTAAGTATTTCTATTTTCAGAAAATTGCTCCAAACAAAAAGATCAGAGAATATGCTTATCTGGTTGCAATAATGTTTATCTTACAGATTGTTTTTTATATACTTATGAATTCGAACTCAACGGAATTGAGCGAAAGTGATTCTACTGAATACTCAGTGGATGAGAGTGAGATATCTCAGCCTGGTTTTGATCTTTCCCTTGATACTGTTTTCGCCGGAATATCTCAATCGATTCAGATTGAGGGTAAGGGACAAAATAACAGCCTGCTTGGACTTTGGCATAATGGAAAATATTCTTCTTCAGCTATTACAAATAAAGGGACCTATACTTTTCCACCACAATCATTGTATTTAGGGAAAAATAAGTTTTTAGTCTGGAGCCTGTCGGAGAGCGGAAAAACTACTCTGGTGGATTCATTTACCATCGATTATTATTCTCAGCGTTTGCGTATGCTCTCGATTCCGTTTACTAGACTAAAAACCAATGAGAAAATTCTGGCATTGACTTTTGATGCGGGATCGGCTGCCAATGGGGCAGATTCAATTATTCAAATTCTGGAGGAAAAAAACCTTAAACTAACTTTTTTTATTACCGGGACGTTTATTCGTAAATTTCCAACAATCGTTCAAAATCTCATCGAAAATGGTCACGAACTGGCTAATCATTCCTACTCACATCCACATTTAACCATGTATGCTACCGATCAAAGTCAGGACAATCTGGACCATACAAACAGATCTTTCATTTATAAGCAACTAAATATGACAGATAGTTTATACTATGATAGATTTGGTCTTCACTTGAAACCATACTGGAGAGCACCATTCGGAGAATACAATGATAGAATTCTCAAATGGGCAGCGGAACTGGGATATAAACATGTAGGTTGGAGTTCATATTGTGATACAAGAGATTGGGTTTCAGATCAGGATTCGGATTTGTATCGGACAGGGGAGGAGATTTACCAAAACCTGATCGATTTGGAATCAAAAGGAAGGCTCCGGGGCGCCGTAATACTTATGCATCTTCATACAGATCGTGAGGCAGATAAACCCTATAAGATTTTATCAAAATTGATAGAAACTCTTCGAGAGCGGGACTATAAAATTGTACCTGTTTCCACACTCCTAACGTCTTCTATTTCAACCTGAACAGCCAATTTGGTGGTTTGACTTTTCTTATTATTTTTTATACCTTTACATGCTGAAGAATTGTTATAATAATCGGGAACTTATTTCGTTTTTTTGTGTTGATACTATTGATTTACAAAACAAAATTTCCCTTCTACACGGTGCGAAGGATTTTATCCACGAATTACATGAATTTATCCCGTGAGATAAATTTGGTTATTTGAATTAATCTGGACAATGTTCAATAATATCTCACGGGATGAATACGAATTGCACGAATTAGTAAAATAGGTTCTTAAAAAATTTGTGAAAATTCGCGGACTTATTTTTTTGTGCGAGTTACGGATTAAGATACAAGGTTGAATTTTTACATATATGCGAAAATTACTCTACATATTTCTTAGTGTCCTTGTTCTTCTATCCGGATTTCTTCTTGGTACCCCGTATTTGCTCACCATGTTTGATCTTGATCAGAAACTAAAGGA
>SDBS01003280.1_pt1 | contig 15876 bp, 33 predicted proteins | sample 2277091 | NCBI WGS metagenome assembly SDBS01 (sample SAMN10404972, study PRJNA504765) | marine sediment metagenome | isolation source: marine sediment core GS10_PC15, 163 cmbsf | place: Arctic Ocean: Southern Knipovich Ridge | collected 2010 | reverse complement strand
GCCTAATCGCTTATATGACTTCTCAGTGTTTTTGATAATACCACGGGCAACAAACTGATAATATAATTGTCTCAGGGTAAGATCATATCCTTTCTCAATAAATTCATTAATTATTTCATCGGCTTTGTCAATAATAGCCAGTGAGTCCGAACGAAAAGCTTTGTCTTTGTACCATATTTTAGGCATATTAACCCCCTTTTTGTTAATCATTCTTTAGCTCATGTCAGATTTTTGGAGCACTATCATGTATTCCGCGAATGTTTGCCCTTTAGGGCGATGGCACTCAAACCAATAAAGCCAACTATCCTCTGGTTCGCTAACATCAACCTTGATTGCTTCCATGTACGCCTCTATCAGAGCGGAAAACACAAGGTCTTTTCTCTCGGTAAAGGCTCCTTTGTTATGACGTATTACGTTGTACTCGTTAGGTCCACCCTTGCCCGACTGTGTTACATTGATAACTATCCCACCTTTGTAGTAAATATCTCCGGTGAACATCCAACCGTCTGTGCCTTTAAGCTGTCCAGTGCATTCCCACGACCATGTGCCGTCCTCAAGTTCTTCAAATTTCTTTTCTGTGGTAATACTCTTAACTCCCATTTAATACCCCCTCTTGAAAGTGAATGTAGCAGCTTACCCCGGAACTCGTTAAGTGCCGGAGTATGCCGTTATTCTGTAATCATTTTGACGCATGCTCGTAAATATTTCTCCACCTTTTGGGGATCGTTACAAGCGAAAGTACCATCATACACGCCATGGGATAGTTTTATACCAATAATTATTTGCCATTTCACCTTACCCCGGAAAGCATATAACAGCCATTCAGCCCATTCATAACCGGTCATCCATGCTGTGTCTATGTGACTAATGAAATTCCCTGTTATTTTTAAATTATTTCTGATAAGATGTTCAACTATCTCGCCGATTTCTTTTCCGCCAAGATTATGATCGATAAACCATTTATATCCTTCTTCGCAGGGACCTTCTGCTTTTATCATTTCTTTTGTAATAATCATAACTACCGCCTTTTCGAAATTGTTATCTCAACATGATACCCGAACACCTTAAATGTCCAGTTGCGATAATAAATAAATGCAAGTTCCAACCAGCCATTGAGTGATTTATTTTCTTTTTGGTACAGGTTCATAATTATCTTTCTATAGTACCGTTTGTGGATTATACTGCAAAAAGAGCCAAATTGTCAATAATTACCTCATTCTGTGTGTTTAGCCCGTTGAGAAACGTGCAGAACCATGCCAAATTCGCACTATCTCCGTTTTAATGGTATCTTACTACCCCTGAAATTAGCAATGTCGTGAGCGGCGTTTCAAAAGCATTGTTTGAGATAATGAACAAAAATACCCGCTCCGATAATCAGAGCAATGAAAACGCTGGTGATAAATAGTTTTTCTTTCATGACTTCCCCTTAGTTGTGTTGCATAATGCAACATCGTGAATGACTTTGACCGTTACCGTTTCGTGAATTATTCCGCTTGTTCGAGGATATTTTTTAATATAGCTATAGAATGACCGGCATCATGTAAAAATCCTGGTGTTACCTCAGTCCACCTTATGCCATGCTCATCACCTTTAGATTCATAGCTGGTTGAGGTGAAGGTATTCAGTGCCTGCTTACACGCATCCACAAGCGCCTCGTGGGAATTGACGGCTTTAACGATGAACTCAGCGTTTGCATTTAGAGTTTCACAATCCATTGTAACCTGTTTGACCATTTTGGCTATAATAACGCCATTCATTATGATTGCACCGGCAGTCCAGTCATAATAAGGTGCTTTATATTCCCATGGTGTTTTTGTATGCTCAGTCATAACTACCTCCATTGATTAAAAATATTGATTGCTTTGTCAGCGATCACCGCCGACATCCGGAACACTGCGAATATGCTGCAAATGATTATGGCGTGAATCATGCCTCTTTTCCTCCAGATAATAGTTATTTATTGATAAACAAATAACACACTTTTTTTGTTCCATGCTTTTAAACGTGTCATCATACCTTCTTCGAATTCTTCCCATAGTTCATACCGACCTTTGGTTTCCTGAAAACCTTGTTTCATTCCATCTGCTGTATAAGTATTGCCATTATTATGCAGAATAGCCTGAATATTGTTAGGATTGTGTAAATTACTCACTTTCATTGTACAGCCCCCGTGCCCGGCTCTCACCGGGCTTTAATGGTTAGAGAATGGTTTCGTAGTCCATTTTTAGCGATTTGATGTATTGTAGCGTGGTTCTGACTATAGATAGCTCAAATTCACATGTTCTTTGCCGCACTGAATTTACCGATCTTGCATAAAACGCTTTGCCGCCTGCGTATAACGAATCATCTGACAGTAAATAATAATACATGGCAATCCCTTTCCTTGCGGGCCGGTCACCCGGCCCTGGTGAATGGTTAACTAAATTAAACTAATTGAAATAGACTGATTGCAGAAAGACATACCTTGCACCGAATAAAGATCACCGTTGTACAGCATAGAAGAACTTGGAAAAAAGCTTAAATAGTGTATTTTGTTATCTTTCGACGACTTGTACTGACATCCCTGCTTTTTAAGAAATGCTTTCACTGTGAAACTTTCAACCGTCCATTTTTTGTCATTGATTGGAATATCCCGCATGTTATAAACAAATACTCTCATGATGACTCCTGGTTAATGAGTGACAACAAATTTAATGTTGCGATCCGGAATATTAATCCCATACCACCACGTCTCAATAATACAACAGTTATTAAATTTGTCTTTCTGTTGTTCTACAATCTGCCGTAACTTTTCCCATCGGTTACAATTATATACTTGTTCCTGGAAATATAAATTGTTATCGTGGTATTCTGTCACTGTCATGATACGCTCCTATTAAAGGTTAAATTGACACTGACCGGATGCCATAAGCACCCGGACGCTGCCAACTTAATAACCTCTGACTGCTATCTTGCGAACTTTCCGGCCTTTAATCAATACAATGACAATATTACCCATTCCCACTAAATTATTAAACGCGCTCTTATGAGCTCTTCAGTGCGAAAATTTATTTGCTTAACCGCTCAGCATCGGCGACAGTTTGGCAATGAGGGTTATTAAAGCCGTGTAATGCCATGAATAAAGCCCCGCGCTTAGTTCTAAAAGCTCCGATAACAGCATTGTAAAGCTTGCCGTGTGATGCTTCTGTCGGTTCGTAGCCGCATGCAAAGGCGATTCGGTGATTATTGCTGATTCCAACATAATAACGTTTCATGATACACTCCTGGTGAATGGTTTACTACTTCAAAATGTTAGATAACTCCAGTAACCGTATTAATTCCCGACCCCACCATTCAGCTTCACGGTCCTTACCGCAATTCTTGTATGCAATAGCTTTCGCAAGTGCCCTTGATACCTCAGACCTGTCAATCATTATAATACTCCATGGTTAAATTAATACTCTGCGGCTTACAGTTATCTAAAATAACAATATTTCCCTGTTTGTCAACTGTTATTTACAGATATATGCTAAACGACTGTTTATTAACCCCCTTATAACTACCAACTATCTGCTCATATTACACTAATATTGCTAAAGTAACCCAATCTCTACACTGTTTTAACACACTGGCGCATATAGGTTATTGTAATTATGTCATGAATACGGATTCTCTAACTAACAGTACTATCAATAGGTTATAACATTTGTCTCAAATATGAGACGTATTGTAATAGTCTTGTCTCAAATATGAGACGAGTGTATGCTTATAATAAACATGCATTTAGAGCAGATATAGGAATAATGCAGGTGTATAATAATGCCGACTGTCTCATATTTGAGACGGATTTTCCGCTGGTGTTTTTACCCTACTGAAAATAGTGCATACAAGTTCATTATTCCATTATACTAATGCCGTCTCATCACCCTGTTTATGGTGCACATCCAAGGGCAATATAGGTGCACATTACAAGGTATCTATGTATATTGTACCGTAAGTCGTTGCGGGACAACGAAGTTTACATAATGAACCTTATGCGAAGTATATCGTAATGTGCATTAAACGGCTGCTTTCTCGGTGATCTCTGGATAATCAGGCGGTTGATCGATTGATTTATGGTGATCTTGGCCTTGTTTGTTCCACTCGGTTGCAATAGTGGTGTTCCTATACTCTTAAAATAGCCATAAACTTGCTGTAGTGGGGCAAGGCGGCATTATCTCGGTTGATGCCATAGTATATCATTACTCAAAAGGTTATAGGCCGTCTGAGGGCATGTATTACGGCCCTGGCTGCTGTTGAATATCATTTTGGGGATCGCCTGCCTGGAATCCGGCCTTTCTTTATATTTTCCTTCCCCTGGTTGCATCCCACTTGGATCGACCCCCCCCCTACCCATCGTCTCGGGTCCCATCGGCTTTTATTTATTATATACCCACTCGTTCTTTTGCGCGGTGATATTCTGAGAAAGTTTTTACCTCTTATTTTTCTTTTTTGGGTTTAAAGGCGAGAATATTCTGAGAGGTTGAGAATCTGAGAAGTTTTTGAGAAGTTTGTAATTTTTAGGAGGGGATAAATAATTTTTGGTTTTTTGGTTTTTTGGTTTTTTGGTTTTTGGTTTTTTTTCTTTTTGGCGGTTTTTTTCTCGTGTGCGTGGGTGTGCGGTAGATATATAAATAACTGAAGGGTATTAAGAGAAAGAGAGAGGTATATATAATATATATACGTTAATAAGGGGGAGAGTTTTTTTCTTTTCGGGGTTTTATAGTTTGGTACGCAGGGTGGGTATTTATTTATTTTCCCATGCGTAATTTCATATATTGTTCGAAGGTATGTGTTTTAAACATTTGGCGGACATTTACCCATCGTTCGAGTTCGTGGAGTATCCTGGGTTGGGGAGTATTCTTTTTATCTCTATAGACTTGGGCAAACAAATCAACTCCAAATTGTCGTAGTATTTCTATTCGTTGTAGTGCTGATCTTAAATCGTTAATAAGAAGATAGACAAATATTTTACTTGGTTTAATACCATAGACTATAAGTTGTTCTATGGCTTTAACAACAGCATCGACCATATTTTCGTTATCACAAGCCATTCTTATAAACCGTGCCCATTTGACTTTTGAAAGAAGTCTTGCAATCTGTGGTGTTATGAGTCGGGCATCGAGTCCTTGATTAAAATCTACCTTTATTGGCATTTCTGTTATTTTTTCGATTTGTTTTAACCCATGAGCGCATGCGAGAACATTATTATCGAGTAGAATGACCTTATCCCGATCCATAGCGATTTGTTTAATATCTCGGTATGGTCTGATATTTCCTTCTTTCTCCGGTACAAAGCATTCAGGGCATTTACGAATACATCCGCGAGTCAAAAAGCCGATAGCTTTTTTGAAGTCGGGATACAATGAATAATCCGGATCACAATTATCAATCTCTTGTGGTAATGCAGATTTTATATCAAATCCAGTTCCGCCGCAAATCATATTATCTCTGATATATTCTTTCTGCGTCCATGTAAATATTGAAGATGCATAGACTTTATCAAATAATGGTGCTTCAATTGGTGAATACCAATTAACTGAATCGCCTTGTTCTTTATGCCATGTTGAGAGTTTCATCAGCGCATAGTTAGGATATTTGGAGTCTATATTATATAGGCCGATATTCATTTTCTATACCTTTTTTTTGCTTGACACGCTCAGATAAGTTTATATATTGAAACAGCGGATGGCATTCTATCTGAAGGGCTGGCTGTACCAAAACCCAGCAGGACACTAATACTCCAGCCCTTAAATTATCTCGCCTGCCATGTGTAGGTGGATGCTTATACTAAAGTATCTTGAAAACTTAATGGCACTTCTCCTATTGGTGAAGTTCTTACTTCTTTAGTTTTCCATATAAACTTCTTCCAAAATAAAATAAGTATATGCTTGTCATAGGTGTGTTCCTCTTCTACCCAACTATATTCATTCCCATCTTCGTCTATATACCGCCAGTTACATCCACCACTACTACAATGAATTACATGATACCAGATAATTTTGCCGTCTCCTTCATTCGTATACCAATTGGCTTCTTTATGCCTCTTTATAATATCTCGTAACCACACCAACGCTTTATTGTATATCATAATTTACCTTCGTTCTTTTTATCTTCCTTCTTGTGACGCTTCCCACTCCTCATGCATCTGCCTTCTTGGCTATAGCCCTCGGTCCCGTTAGTGTCATATATTTTCTCCAGGATACCGATTGCGCACCTTACGTCGCCTAAAGTAGTCCCTATGGCGGGGTGATAATAAAATTCAGTTAGTAGTAGCAGTTGTTTTTTTGAATGTTCTAGGAAATTTAATGCGTCTTGGATTGTGGGATATTTATCGTTAATGCCTTTGGCTGGAGCATTACCCTCACTAATAATTATTTCAGCCAACTCTTTGAGAGAATCAAATAAATACGCTATATTCTCATCAGATGTATCGTAATCTTGGGTAACTGATCTCTCTCGATGGCTCCAAATTTTTTCGATATATAGTTTTAACCTTTGCTTTGTGTCTACATGCCAATCTTGGAACCAATCATCGAGGCCGGGTTCGATGCAGTAGGTTAGTGTGCCGAAAGTATCGTTATTAAGGCCGATGGTGTATTCGAAGTGCTCGTCGGTGAAGCGTTGGGTTACTTTGGCGGCTGGTGTGAAAATTGACCCGGCTGGGATAATGATGTCTTTTTTGAGGATTTTGGCTTTCATGTTGGTTTCCTTTCATGGTTATTCTCTAAAGGATATGCGCCCTTGTCTCGTTATTTAATTGTATCAAGATATTCTTGCCATGATTTTTCTCTAATAACGCCACATACCTTGCATACTTTTACTTCACCAGAACTATGCCCCGGTGCCCATTCATATCTCCTCCAATCAGAAATATCGGTATGCTTGCAATTATTCTGTAAGTCTTCTATTTCTTGCTTATGGCGTATTCGCATTTCCTTAATGTTCTCGGTCATTGTTTATTCCTTTCTTGTCACAAACACTATTCCTTCGTGGTCAAGTGTTGGAGTAGCAAAGAAAGTAATTTTGAATTTTTCTATTTCTTCAGTTATAATCACACCTTTAAATCCATTAGCTATTGATGTTTTGTATGCATCTTCTATAAATTTTACTCTTTCTTCGCATACCCGTTCTATGGTGCTGTCAACTTGGGACAAAGCCAGTATTTCTTCTACCGTAATTTTATCATAATTATTCATAAAGAAATTACTTGCAAGGCATCCGTGTGCCATCTTTTATTCCTTTCTTCTTTGGAACGGGTGGCCGGACTTGAACCGGCAACCTTCCGCCCCCAAAACGGAGGCTCTACCATTGAGCTACACCCGTGTTTTTTTATGACCGGCGTTCTACCGATTGAACTATGTGGGTAATTAACTCACAAGGGGAATCGAACCCCTGTTTCCGGCATTTGTAAATATTTGGGGTGACCGAGGGAAATTGAATCCCCACTAACAGAGCCACATTCTGTCGTGCTACCTTTACACCACGGTCACGATATCAATATTCTTTAGTTTTGGGGCTGGTTTGGTAAACTCTCGGCAGGTTTTTAACTTCTAACCGGTGACTATTATCCGGCTCCGCTTGTTTACCCGACCAGCCCCTTTTGAATATGTAATATTTTTTTAGTCGTTGCATCTTCTATCTTATCAATTTCTATAATATTGTCGAATATATTGCATGGTAATTCTTTGTCAGGGTTGTGGTCATATAAGAACAATGAGCGATTACAGTCACAACTATAATTGCCTTCAGTCCATATAAAATCGTGAAAATTACCGTCTTCATCTAAAAATCCTTCATCTTGATAAACTTTACTATATCCGTTCCTTGTGTCCCGCAGGAATACGTTGATTTTTATATCCATCATTCTCCCTCTCCTTTTGCTTTTTTCTCTATCGCCTCAACTATGTCTAATACCTTATCAAAAATTCCGACGATTAAATATTCACTTGTCTTTCCAAAAGTTTCGAAAACAAACCAAAGTGCTTTACAGATTGTTTTCATATCCCCTCCCTCGAAGGCAGGGCGGGCAACGAATAAATCCTATATTGGCACCGAAAGTGACATTTTTAATTTTATTTTCGGTTTTATCTGCTAAGAGATTATGAAAAAATAAATAACATATAGCCCTTTCCATTTCTGGCTGATGTAAAAATCTACATTTTCTATGACACCATTTACCTTTCGAAATAATTTCAGCCTTCCTCATCTGTCGTTTTGTTTTCATATCTCTTCCCTTTTTCAAAAACTACTGGTTTACTATCCTTTGCCAGATAAAGCGGATGTTTTGGCGCCCCTATGTTTGTTATCCCGAGACAGTATAAATTTTGAAACATCTGTGTTATTTGTTTATCTCTTCCAATATATTTGCCGTGGTTGCCCCATGCTGCTATAATTATTCCAGCTTCTTTCGCGCATTCTTTGAGCCAGTAGTTATTATCCACACCCACAGGATTGGCTTGTTTTTTCATTGACTCCGGATCGGTTGCCCTGAATGCAAAAAGATTAGTCATGCACAATGCGCTATATCCCCATGATTTAGCAAATCCTATACATCGTCTTATTGTGGGATCGTCTTTTGTCTCATCGGCTATACTGGGGTTAAGACCAATAAACATAACATATCCCGAACCGAAAAGATTATTCACCTCCCTCCACAACGTATACCTAAACTGGCGGTCAGGCGAAAATTGCGTGATATGCTCAGCCATTATTCCGCATCCTTTATGAAAAATATTTATTTCTATCCAAGTCGGCAAATTCATTATCAGTCACATAGACATGCTTTCCCAGCATATTGTCTGCGCATTTTTCACAACTGAATATCCAGCCAACGATAAATCCTTTATCATTCCTGTGTGGTACAAGCTGTAGATTGATAGTTGTTCCACAGTGTCCACATGCAACGGTATAATCTTTATTCGGTTTACTGACTATTGCTATTCTCATTATTTCGCATCCTTTCGAGCCAGAGTTTGTTGTATTTTTTCAATGTTATTTTTGCAGTTTTGAAGTGACTCTAAAAATTCTTTTGATAATCCACTTTCTATTTCATTTATCCTGTCAACGACTTCTCTCGTTGTATTCCAATAGCTTAATTTTTTATAATCAATGCCTATGCTCTTAAGATATAATTTGATTTCGTTCAGTTCTTTGTTTTCATCGACTATTTTTTCGTTTTCCCGCTTTTGGTTATCTAATTCATTATTGATTATTTCTCTTAATTCCTTTGATACTCGGTGGCCGAGTTGGTGGTCTAACTTTTTATTTTTTAGCCAGTCTTTCCAGAATAATTTTTTGTCTGTGATAATATTATTCCTGCTTAGTCCCGCTCTGCTCATCAATATGTATTGATAGATTTCTTGAGGGATTTCCACATCTCTATAAACGGCTTTACGCTTTGTATAAATTCTTGTCCCCGTATTACTTATGTATTTTAGACCGATACCATCGGCCATTTCTTCGGGTACAGCGATTTTTTTTCCAGTGACTACAAAATAAAATTCATTGCAATAAGGTAAATATCCTTGCCATTTATTATCGTTGAGAAAGTCAGACCGGTGTGTTTTAATCTCATAGGCTATTACCAGGGGATTAGCCCATGATTTTTTCATACACCACATATCGATGATACTCATGCCGTGACTCATCCATGTTGCCCCTGTCTTGCATTGGGGTACACATACAAACTTTTCTCTGTGGGCTTTTATCAACGCATCTGTGATGTCACGCTCTGTCATCATTCCGCTCTCCCGTTCCATTCTTTTAATGCATCTTCCTCGTGCAAATAATATTCTGTTGATTCTCCGCAGTCATTACATTGATAGGAAAATAAAGCAGAATAGGCTCCTGTTTTCAGGGAAATATTATCGCTTTCTCATTCACACGGTTTCAGCTCATTCATTATCAATCTCCATATCTTCTGACATAAATGATTCTTTCGCTCTTTTTATGCTTTTTGGATAATAACCACAGCAATTACATTTCGGAACTTTTTTCATTGGTCGCCTCGTTCTTTTTTAATCTGTTTGCGTTCTTGATAATTTGTCGAAATGAAACCATCCCCTTGATTGCTATCATATCTTGATTTTCATATGCTTTTAGCAAATATTCACCTTTAGCACAAAACGCGGCTATCACCGCATCCTGCTCCTTGATGTGCTTTTTGATGGCGTCCAACAAGGGAAACAGCTTATCATCACCAATACCGTCATAGTAAAATAATATATGCCCCTCTATTGCATCAAACAACTCCATAGCAGTCTTTCCTATCGTTGCCTCTTGCTCCTCGACGTGCTTGCGGATTTCAATGATATGGTTTCTAATCGCCATTTCATTTTCACGAGTATGAGCCATCATATTAAGTTCCTTTAATTCGTTTAAATGCTCATGTATCGTCATCGGTCGCCTCCGGTTTGGTAAATTCACACCCAGAAACACAGCATGATAATCTCAATGAATCACATGCACAATGGACTTTATGATTGACAATTCCATTATACTCAGGATGCTCTTTCAGGTACTCTTCAACTATCTCTTTGACTGTCATCGCTCTCTCCCCATGCATTCGTTACAGCGGACAAAATATTTGTGCCTGTTCTCACCAATAGACATTTCAAGCGGTCCGTCATCGTACAAATCGCATCGCGGTTCATACGTTTCAAGGTAGGGGCAATAAATACCGCACCATCTATCATTGAGATTAACAGGAATACTCACTGTTTTATCAATTCGTTTTTCATCTTCACCTGTCATCGATCTTCCTCTCTGTTTTCCGTGTAAAATCAGCACCGATAACTATCACAACCTCGCCGGTTTCTCTCAGTGTCTTGCGGATCGGCTCCCATTGTTTTCTGTCTTCCGGGGTTATCTCATTCGTCGGATTCCCATGATAAATCTTTTTCTCTGACAACAAACGGAACTCCCTAAAGCATCTTACCATTGCATATTCCTCCGCGCCGTCTGCTTTGGCGAATTCAAATCTTTCGAAATGTAAATCATCAATATTCTCAGCGCCTATATTGACATAGGCATGGAATCGATTCCCGAGTACAATTTCGCCTTTGGGAATAGTCTCCATTGGTAGGATTATATGCTCTCCAAAGTCCCTCGCAGGCAGTATGACCGTAAACGTATTGTTCTTTGAGTCAATTCCCGTTATTCTGATTAACGTCAGCCATAGTTTGTCGTACTGTGAAATATCTTTCTCTTCGTCTGCTTTGGCAATGGCGGCTTGTCTCCACTCCTCCGGTTTTATTGGAATTTTACCTTTGCAAATTGATTTTCCGACTTTATATGGCAAATTAAATACATATCTTGTAGTTGGTTGGTATTCCTTTACGATTGTGAAATTTATCGTATCGATTAGTTCATCTCTTGAATAGACAATTTCAGCGGTCCAGATAAACCCGTCGATTTCTATTTCCCAATCTTTTTTAGTAGGCCATATGAGAGATTTATCAGAAGCATAGAAATATTCGCCCGGAGACAATACATCGATCACCTGATAAGCCGATCTATCCCATGTAATTACACGATACATCCGATTTGCCATCATACCAAAATCACCATGTTTATATTTCACAACTTCCTCCTCTGAAAACGTTATCTCCGGCCATCGGTAGTCTGGTATCCCGGCCTGCCACTAGTGAAATGCGCTGATTATGTCCATTTAAAACAACCACACAAATAATTGTATTGGCCAAAATACCAATTGGCAAAAAACGAAGAACGCTATAGTAATACTCGCCACTGATAAAAATGGGAATATTAATATCCAAAATACATATTTTAAAAATGGTTTCATATCATCCATTCCTTTCAGCGGGGCGGACAGGATTCGACCTGCAATGCGTTCACAATCGCATACCGTTCTCTTCAAGTCGCGTGCCTTTTTCAAAACGTTTTTTCGAGCCACCGCCCCGCTATTTTTCCGGTAATCCAGTTATTATTTCCCATGGACAATAGACGCCGCTTCGCTATTTATAGTTTCTCTTGCTTGTGGGTTTAGTCTGTATATTGCCTCAACAAGTTTGATCATTTTGGGCATTCTCCATATCGTCTGTGCATAAGTATGGGAATTCCTGCCAAGATGATGTTGATTTGTTTCGATGAAACCCTGCACATCACTCAGGAATAACGATGGGTTATGATCTGGTTCATCTACCCAATCTTGTGAATATCGTTTAACGTCAATATTCCTGTCATCCAGAACATGGTCAATCCACGAAACTTCCATGTCAGGATAATATTTCTGAATGTTGTTTTCCAGTACACAGGGAGTCTTATTATTTCTTAAGAATGCTTCATATAATTGCGGGTTATATTCTGCAAATTCTTTTGGAGAATATGACTCCGAATTATCGTCATCATACAACATCACTATTTTGCCTTCATCGTGAGGATTAATTTGTCTTGTTCCGCTTGAGGCTTCCCAATAATAAGGGAATGCCTGAGAATGATTCGGCTGCATCTGAAGTTCTTTTGACGATCCCATTAAAACTTCATAATCTTCATCTGATACCTGTATTGTTTTCATACTTTCTCCCCTTCCGGTAATCCGGTTATCTATTTCTGTTCGCTGTTCAAACGTATAATCTCACTACTCCAAATGTCTGGTATAAGCGGCTCTTGATTGCCAGGATTTTTTCTCAACCATCTTTTAAAAAGATAATCCTCTATTTTCCATTTTATTAACAAACAGCCAAAAAATATATCAACTCCTAAAAGAAAAATATAGAAATCTGGCATTTTACTCTCCTTTGCCGCTTATAATCCCACTGAGGATTTCATTGAACGGTGCTTCCTGCCACTTTCTCTACTTCAATGGTATCAAACCACTCTTTTGTCTTTTAATCGCTTTAAGAGCCGTTAATGCTCTTTTTTAGTCATCATAGATTTTGTTCTCGAAACTGAAAATGTTTTCAACTAATGAATTGCAATTAAAACATTGAGCGTTCCCGTCGTTTCTTATTGCGCAAGATAAAGACCGAGTGTCACATTTTCTGCAATAATATCTCATGTTATTCTCATCCTCGACAGACTCAAACGCCTCAAAATGCCATTTTCTGGTGTCCTCTGCGGGTTCGGGATCGGAGAGGAATTTCTCAAACGTAGCAACAAGATCATCTGACACATTGATAGTAAATTCTTCACCATCACTCTCAATTACCAAATAATAAGCCCCGAGATGTTTTACACCCGTATCAATAGTCACGCCGTTTTTGGTTACTCTCATTGGACATACTCCCCCATCCTGGATTTGTACCACACGCTCTCAAGATATTTTATCATCATTTCTATGTTTGTTTCTGTTTGAGCCTCGTTACCATGCCTATCTACAAGCAGGCAGGCCAGTTTCATTTCCATGTCATAGTCAATCGAAAACCTTTCAATCGGCGGCCTTACATTGTTTATTTCATGGTCTGCTTTGCGCAAAGGCACGTCAATTTCAATGGTCATTTCACCTCTACCATCTGATTCCAGACGCGCCCGTCTAATAAATTACCGGCTTTCTTTTTGCCTACTTTTATTGAGAAGCGATCATACTCAGCGCCCTCATATCCGCAATGCCATTCAATAACTTTGTTGTGATCAAAAATAGTAAATCCATTTGGCAAAGGTGGTTTTGCTGGTTTCCATTCGCCCCATTGCTTAAAGTAGAAAGCTGTGTTTGAATCAATACATTGATTTCTCATTATTAGGGGAATGCCGGGATACATCGGACGTGCTTTTTTACCGCTTTCTCCACCAACGATAATTTGATTAAGATACGGCAAATAAGGTTCAATGTTAATATGAGAAAGCGCCGGTTCAAAACTCACAATTCGTGTCTTTGCCGGTATATCGAGAAGAATCGGTATGCGTTCATCGGCTGTCTTTTGATCTTCGACAGAGACACCGAGAATGATGTTGTCATACCAAACATCTCTGTGATAACTTTGCATATAATGTTCAAAGACCGGTACAATTTCAGGCCGCTTAGTGAGGATTATAAATGTATGTTGAGGACAGTCAAACATAGTATCCCATATTCTGGCCTTGAAATCTTGAGATATATGTTCATGAAACATATCACCCATACTCGGAACAAATACCGTGCAGGGTTTCTTCCATTTAAGAGGCTCGTTCAATGCACCGGGATGCTCTATAGCCGTGAAACCGTTTTTGTACTTATCAACGCCCATTCTCTGTAGCCGGAACGCTATTGATTCGGCATAACAGTTCTGACACCCGGCACTTACTTTCGTGCATCCCGTGACCGGGTTCCACACCTTGTCAGCCCACTGTATTTTTGTATCAGCCATTATTCAGCCCTCTCGATCATTTTGTGGACATGCTTCACCCCACTCCATGTGTAGCCCGCCTTCACCCTCAGTTCTTCTCGCTCCCGGGTTAATTCTTTTATTGACAGGTCAATTTCGTCTATTCTGAGACAATACTCGGAGTGTTTATTTCTGAGACGTTCGGCGTCTTTGCGCAGGGCATCAATCATATTATTCGCCCTCTTTCGCTGCCGCTGTCATTAAAGCCCATGTTTCAACAGCTTCGGCACGAAAGCGTTCTCTGTCTTTATTTAATATGTCAATCGTTACAGAAATAGCATCAACTTTCTCGTCGAGGTCATGCCACTTACGTCTCAGTTTTATAATTTTATCGGTATCAGCTTTCATCGGTTCCCCAATCAGCCGTTGTCTCAACAGCCAGCACCTTGACGACCGGCAAACATGCGTCTTCGTGCGATTTGATGATGGCTTTGATGTTGGAGAGGGTTTCATTGATGGCTTTGATGTTGGAGAGGGTTTCATTGATAGTGCTTTTGGCTATCAACCATCCTTTTAAACCCGTTTTGTCTGGCTTGCGATATAATTTACCGAGACGATCCTTATACCAATCTAAGGGATGCCCAACATGATTAAAATCTCCTTGAAATACAGGCAGATTCTCCCCTTTGTAATTATCCTGATATTTCTTTGATATAAAAAGAAATGCACTTCCGTCGTCTTCCCAGATAGTTATTACAAAAGGCGTCTTGTCTTTCCTCATGTTCTTTGCAAGCAGGTCCACGTCAAGCTCGCCCCTGAATTTATACTCGATTACGTTACTTTTCATTGGATACCTCGAATGTTGGAAGCGTTAATGAAGCGAGTAGTGTCCGGTAAAACAAAGATACCTCTCGACTGCTCTTGGTATTTAGATAGATAATAATATCTTCTACCTTACCAATCGGTGCGATAAAGATTTCATAGTTTAGATAATCATCCCGCGAATGATATATTTCTAAACCTTTTTTATACAAAAGGCGTTCAATTATAGGCAATAATTTTTGGGCTGTACTTTCTTTTACAACTTCCCTCCAATCAAAGCTTATATCATCAAGTCTCATCGTTTCCCCCTTCGAATATATCTGTTTGCGATTCTTTCAGTTCATTCAAAAACAAGACATTTTTGAACTTTCGGGTCCAGCGACTGAATGCCTTCAGGAACCAAAACCCATCTTTTGTTTCCGTATTTCTCAGGATTTTTGTTCTGTTCCCGTTTACACTGTTCTTTGCTCTTATAAGTCTCACCAGTTGCCAGTAGCACTTCAACTATTTTTTTACTGTCAGTCTGTTCTACCCGATTAGTTACATTAGCTAATGGTAATTCAACTTTAATCAATTCGTACAACTTCATAACGACCTCCTTTTGGTTGGTTTTATTTTAAATCTTTTAAGTAATTCTGTCATTTCTCCAGCAACTCCTCCTCCTCTATCGGTTTGAGGGATGATTCGTTGGCAAACCACGTTTCACCGTCTTTTAATCTAATATGATAATCAAGACCACCGCCAGAAAGATAATCAACGGTAACAATCTGAG
>SDBS01003279.1_pt1 | contig 15878 bp, 17 predicted proteins | sample 2277091 | NCBI WGS metagenome assembly SDBS01 (sample SAMN10404972, study PRJNA504765) | marine sediment metagenome | isolation source: marine sediment core GS10_PC15, 163 cmbsf | place: Arctic Ocean: Southern Knipovich Ridge | collected 2010 | reverse complement strand
CATAAGTAATATCTATACAAATATTATTCTCATTATTAGTGACCAAAATAAATTTTCTTTTTCCTCCATCTTCTCTATTCAAATCCATTACAGCATGACCGGTTGTACCTGAGCCTGCAAAAAAATCTAAGATAATAGCATTTGGTCCCGCAGCTACTCTCACAAATTCTTTAATCATTTTTCGTGGTTTTGGAGTGACATTTATATCCCTACTGCCAAAAATTTCGTGTAATTCATCTTTTGCAGATGAAGTTGTCCCAATCTCATTTAGTATTGATTCCATATAAAATGGTTGTTCTGGTGTTTTAAAATCACTATGATTTGGACGTCTTATCATCTTATTAAAATATGTATTAGTCTTGTTCTTATAACACATTACTACATATTCATGTGCCATTTTCACGTTAAAAATCGGTTTTTCCACTCTATTCTTATCATATTTTGGATCTGTTTTAGGCCAGATTAATACATCTACATTTTGCTCCCTAAAAATTTCTTCACACAATAAAATCAAGCAACCTATTTGAGTCTCATCGATATTAACAAAAATTACACCATTTGAAACTAACAATTCTTTTGCAATGTTTAACCTCTTCTCCATAAAACTGAGCCATTTACTGTGGCTATATTTATCATCGGAATCAATGTAATCGTAGTCATTATATTTCAAAGTTTTATTCCCAGTATTGTAAGGTGGATCAATGCAGATTACATCAATTTTGCCTAGATATTCTTTCTCTAAAACCTTTAATACTGCTAGGTTTTCACCTTCTATTAGAATATTCTCATTCCCCCCTACGTCTATAGATAATTCTTTTATTTCAGATAATTTAAGCTCATTTTCACTTAGGAAATCTTCAAATGTCTCAAAATGTTCTTCAAATAGAAGTCCGAACTTTTCTTCATTAATTTTACTCTCGATTTCTAACATATATTCCATTATAATAGGGTCATCGGAGTTCTGTTTTATGAATTCTTTTACAGTAGAAACTTTTTTCAACAAGTTTTCTTTCCTTTTTTTTGAAATATTTAAACTCATCTAATCTCCTCACATTAATTCATATAATACAATCAATATTTTGTACTTAGGACACAAAAGTTATTTTTACTGAGGATTCTGCAAAAGTATAATCTTCTATTTTAATATTTTCCGAGAGCCTTATGTTTTTCAAACTTTCACAATAACTAAAAGCCCATCTTCCGATGCTTTTTACACTTTCCGGTATAATAATAGATGATAGATTTTTGCAACCACTGAATGCTCCTCTCTCAATAATTGATACTTTATCAGGAACAACTAAATTTACAAGATTAATGCAACAACTAAAAGAATTCCTTCCAATGATTTTAACGCTACTGGGAATAGTTAAAGATTCCGAAATCCTAGTATTTGGACAATAAATTAACTCAGTTTTCTCTTTATTATATAAAACTCCTTTTTCCAATATAAAATAAGGGCTTTCATTATTTAACACTAAAGAATTACATCCACTAAACGGATTATAGCCTATTCGCGTAACACTATCTGGAATGGTTAAACTCTTCAAATTTTTACATTTCCAAAACGCGTTTTTCCCTATTGTCTTAGCACTGCTAGGAATAACAAGATTTTCAATCCCAAAATCAATAAGAGAAATTAATTGAGTTTTTTCTTTATTGTACAACACTCCATTTTCCAATATAAAATTAGGGCTATTATTAATTAATTTGAGATTTTTACAGCCTGCGAACACATTATTCTCAATACATATAAGACTGCTTGGAATAGTGATACTGGTAAGATTAGAGCAATTGTAAAATGCGTGTTTTTCTATCCATGTTACTTCACTTGGTATAACAAATGTTTTTGATAATTTATTGATGGGATAGTGAATAATGTTAGTTTTTGTTTTATTGTATAACACTCCATCTTCTAAAATAAAATTGGGACTGTGGTTTGTTAATTTTAGCAAAGGACAGCCCGCAAATGGATCATTCCCAATAGCTTCAACACTAATGGGTATATTTACATGTTTCAAGTTTGTACAATAATAAAATGCGTCTCCACCGATGCGCCTTATAACCTTCGGTATTTCTACTGAAACTAAACTTGTACAATTCCAAAATGCCCCTGTTCCTATGTTGGTGATATTGTCTGGTACTTTGATCTTCTCACTATTTCCTAGGTATTTTATCAGCATACCTTCTTCTATTTGGAAATCATTAATATCTTGAATTTTTAAACCTCTTAATTCCATTCTTTTAAATCGACTCTCTTGCTCTTTTTCTGATAAAGAAAGAGAAGCTTGGTATGGTTTTATACTATCGTTAAAGATTCCTGAAAAATATATTCCTATATCTTGATCGATGTTTGATGATGATATGATTGCTTGTTTGTATTCTAATAATCCGCCATCCAATCTTGAGGTATATAGACACAAATTTCTTGTTTCCTTATTATTTTTTAAATAAGAGAATAATACTCCTTTACCTTTTTTAATTTCTACTAATCCATCTTTAAAATCTTTTCCCCATCGCTTGCAGTCAATTACACAGAATGGATCGCCTAATTTATCATAGATAATCACATCGGGCTTTCCAGTACGGGCTGTATTACCATTCAAATGTAAATATTTACGTGTGTATCCTTTTTCAAGCAATCTATTTACACACTCAAGTACAACAAAATCTTTATGTTCAAATAAAGTGGTTGGAATATTCTTAATTGGTTTGATATTTGCTTGATAATCTATTTCTTGCTTTTCTGCTTCTATATTGATATAATAAGAGTCTGAATATTTTTTTACATACATATCAGTAATTTCTTCAACATATCCAAGTTTCCAGAAAAGACTTGTATATTTAAAATCCACATATGTCATTATTCTATTCCAATTTTACGCTATTTTAATTTTATTTTAGTTTCCTCGGATAAATACGCTAAAATTTTATCCACTACCTCATTAGCAGTGAATTTAGAAGAATCAATAAATTTGTACCTCATTTTTTGATCAATCAAAAAATTCTCCATCTTTGAATAAACTTCAGATATTAAAGGAGTTTTAATAATATCAGGATCGTTTTTATCTCTACTTAATAATCTTTTTCTTACTGTATCTTCATTTGCGTACAACAAAAAAGTGTAATCGGGCTTTCCTATTAAACTAATCATGCAATCGAAAACTGCTTTACTACTACTATCTCCACTCCAAAAATAATTTGATACAAGATGTCTATCCGTTATAATATTTTCACCTTTAAATTTATGATAAACAAAAATATTCCCTAATCCATAAAACCAAGAGGTAAATATCTTATTATCTTGCGCATTAACATAATCACGAATTCTAATGTAATTTATGAATTCATTTTCAGAATCAAAAAGGTAATGTAATGGTTTCTCAATAAATTTAAAGTTTAATTTTTCTGCCAGTTTTTTGCAGACCGACGTTTTTCCTACACCATCAGCTCCTTCAATTGCTATATGCAATGTTATAATCTCCTTAACCTAATCATTTTATATATTGGGTTTTCTATGCGCGACTTCTGCTTTCTTTCCTTTTGTGAAAAATTCAGAGTCTTCAAGATATCCAGAAACCCTTCTTATTCTTTGTATGTTATTGCTACCACAATTTCCACAGCTATCAAATGTTCCTGTAGTATTGCAGTCTAAACAGCGATCCATTGGAAAATTAAATCCAAGATAATTCACGTCATTAAGAATCGCATTTTCAATTAATTCCGAAATGGCCTCAACATTGTTTAATGGAGCTGATTGAAATTCTATATATGTGATACATCCGCCATTACAAAATTTATGGAATACCCCTTCAAATTTAATTTTCTCAAAAGGGTTTAATCCTGAATCAACATCGATATGAAATGAATTTGTGTAGAAGTCTTTATCAATAAGAGAATGTGAGAAAGATTCCTTGTCAATACTTGGAAAACGGCCAGAGATATATTCCCCTGATGTTCCTAGTAAAGAAAAATTCATATTGTATTCTTTTCTATATGTATCAATTGTATCTTTCATCATTTTTACAATATCAATTGCGATCTCGTGATTTTCTTCGGACGCAAAGTACTTTTCCCCAGTCAATAGTTCGATTGTTTCTGATAACCCTATAAATCCAATCGATAATGTTCCATTTTTAAACACTTCCTCGAGTGTGCGTTCCTTACTTAAATCCTTTATCATTAAATTGTATTGTAAATTACAGGTAAGATCATCAACATCTAACTCACAAGTCTTATAAAACCGATCAAAAAGTAGATCCTTAACAATTTCAGCAATTTCTTTCCACTTAAATTTAAACAAGCGGATCTTCTCATTCTTAGTCAGATCTGGGGTTTCTTTATCAATTTCAAGAGCAATTCTGGGAAGGTTTATAGTATTATAAACGATATTAGCCCTCCCAATTGTAGTATCTTCACCATGTAAGTTTTGATATACCTTTGATCGGCACCCCATTAGTGCAATTTTGAAGGGATCTACAGTAAGATTGTGATTTGAATCACTTAAAAAATAGGTTGGAATCATTTTTTTACACGTGCATTCCATCGCTAAACGAAATAAATCATAATTTCTATCAGCTTTATTATGATTAATCCCATCCTTCAATTTAAAAATAATATTTGGTCTAATATAATCCGATGCCATAAAACATGTCAATACGGACGAGGTTACAAACCTACTGATTTCTCCCGTAGCTAATCCAAGATTTAAAGTAACATAATATTGTACCTGCCCACATCTATCTCTTGCTTCGTTTATCCACTTTAAGAATGAGTCAATACAATCTCTAAGAAACTGTAGATTGGTCTCATTTTTAGCAATATTTAAATTATTAAAGATAATCTCTACTTCTTCATCAAAATTAGCAATACCTATTCCACCAGACTGCTCATTACCTAACCCTACAATAATATGTTTGTAGTAGCTAAACATCTCAATCATTTTCCTTAAATCTGAATAACTAATATATTCTTCATAAGGGAATCCTTTTAGAATATTTGGTGTTAAACAGTTATAGGTTTCACCATAAGCTTCCAAATCATGTATGTGTATTCTACCTTCCAAATGCAGTTTTGAAAATCTCTCATCCAAACTGTTAAGGATGGTTTCTTTTATTTCTTTACTTCCTCTGCTATATACAAGCCCAACAAAAGTTTTACGCTGAGCTGCGTGTTCATAATTAATTGATTTCAATTTTTCCACCTCTTAATTCAATAAATTTTTGATTATTTGAACCCATAAAAGGGATAATTGTACTTCTTTGTTCTTTAATATATTTACCAACTTTAATATAATCGAGATAATTTAAAATTTCTTTAGGTACATAATCAAATTCAAATCCAGTATAAAGTACGATATTAAAATCATCTAAACTTTTAACCAGTTCAAGAACCGCCGGGTATTGTAAAAGAGGTTCACCTCCAGATATGGTGAGTTTCTTATTTAAACATTTTTTTCTTAAATCTTCCACAATATCCCCTATGTCAAATATCTTTCCCTTATCAATATCCCATGTACTAGGATTATGACAATCTTCACATCTTCGCTTGCAACCCTGCACAAATAAAACTGTTCTAACCCCTGGTCCATCTACAATAGTCCCACTATAATCAACCGAATTAATGACAATTTTCATTATATTAACCAACTTTATTTTTTATTTGAATTTTTAGCTGCTGAACTCTGGGCTCTTGATTTAAATCCCGTATTTTTGCCTGTTCTATCCGTATGAGATTGAATTCTCCTAGCAGCTTTACTTGTCATTTTATTTTTTCCCATTCGAACCACCTCCTTTTTTTTAAAATTTGATTAGATTTTTTATGACAAAAATAGTTATGAAGTTAAGTATTTAAATGTTTGTAAAAAAATAACAACAGTTCTAAAATATTATATATTATTGACATATAATCACAACCCTTATATACCTTTTTTAATATTTTTAGAATGATGAAAGAATGTCAAATTATGCTATATGGGAAAAAAAAAAAATGGATAGATGTAGCACATCGTAAAAATCCTAAAACTAATTGGTATGTATTTATTAGTCCACCAGTTAGTGAACAGAAATCTCCAATTTATGAGAATATTAATGAAAAAATTGAAATGTTAAATAAAGATCAAGAAATTTATCCAAATAATGAAAAAATCAAATATACACTTATAGAAATATATGTTGTGAATGATCTCATTGAGTTAATCCGCACTTTTCGTGCTCTAATAAAATATATCAAAGATATGAAATATAAAATTATATGTAATCTAACTTCTGGTACCTTCGAAATGAGATTAGCTCTCTATATTGCAGCACAAATCCAGAAACAACATATAAAAGAAGTATTTTACATTAGTAAACAAGATTTTACAAGAAATATTCTCTTTAACTTAGAAGTCCCACGTAATAAAGGACAGGAATTAATAAACATCATGTATAATGAGATTAACAGAAATAATCCTGATCAAATTGATTCAATTAATTTGAATAAATTGTTAAAAATATGTGAAGATAATAATAAATCATGGGATCTTCCGAATTTATCCCGTATTGTAAAAAATTTAGTTAATAAAAACTATTTAACCGAAGAACGGAAAGGTAGAGAGAAAATTATTAAAATCTCTGACCTTGGATTAGCGATATGTCCTGTTAAAAATAACTATACTGATATTAAAGATAAACTGGATAAATAAGTATTTATTAATTAATTTTACAAGAAAATTGGCATGTTAGCACTTTTTAAAATATAAAAAAAAACTTTGAGGATTCATTTAAGGGTGTAGAAAAAAGGAGGGTACTCTTTAAAAATTGAAGTATAAATATCACTAAACAAATATATATCCCAATCCTCTCTCTAACGCAAACCTATCTTAACTCTAAATAGACGGAGGAGGAATGTATAAACTACCGTGAGTAATTAAAAGATTAACATATATCCATTAAATGAGATAAGAATAAATAAAAATTTATATAAAGAAATAATTAGAATAGAATCTAATCACAGTGAGAACTTAAATGAATTGGTCTATATCTAAAGCTAAAATTTTTTCGAAATGCCAAAGAAAATGGTTTTATTATGAAATTATGGCTAGAAAAGATAGTAAAGATAAAGATAGATATGAAGCCTATATCTTAAAACAGTTAGGAAGCATTCATGCTTGGAGAGGAAAAATAGTCGACCAAATAATCGAAAACCATTTGGTTCCTGAATTTAATAGAAGCAATGTACCTCCTTTTGATAAAATTGAAACTTTAGTATCTGAGTTAATGAAAAAACAATTAAAATTTGCAAAACTAAGGAAATATAGAGATCTTAAGCTAACTAAAAAGGAAGCTGGTGACGAATATTGTGCTTTACGCGAAATAGAGAACAGAAAGAGATTAGATCCTGACTCTGTTGAAAATATAAAAGAACAGGTATTGATATCACTAAAAAATTTACTCCAATCAGAGCTTTTGAAAACCCTTATAGACTCAGACACTGTACTAATTGCCCAAAAAATTCTTAATTATAAATTCCAAGAGAATAATATCATTAGCCGTCCAGATCTAATCGTTTATTTCAAGGATGAACCCCCGATGATTATTGATTGGAAAGTCTATTTTTATAGGAATGAGAATGCCCGGATGCAACTTGGAATTTACGCTATCGCTCTAACAGAATGTATTTCAGCTGATCCTTTCCAGAAATCTATTGATGATCCAACAGAAATAAGATTAATTGAATTTCAACTCTTAAAAAATTATCAAAATAAATATAAGTTCAATTCTACAAATATCCGTAATATTAAGGATTATATCAAAACTTCTTCAAAAGATATGGGCAAGCTAATAAATAATAGGAACTACTATGAATTTGATATAAATCAATTTAAAATGGCTGATAATCCAGAATCTTGTGAATATTGTAATTTTAAAAGTCTGTGTAGGAATAGGAAAATAAAATATCAAGTTAACTTAATGAATTTTATCAATAATTAGGACACTAAGTTTTAAACTCCAGAAAAATGGAAATAAATGTACATAAGCTTACCGTAGAAGAAGCAATAGAGGAAATAATGTTTAAATTTGAAGAATGTGTGGAAATTGGAGATAATATGTTAAAAATAATACACGGTCATAAGCATGGTACCCGAATAAAGGACACTATTCGAGCAAATATTTTTTTAAACGAAACTGCTCGAAATGGCTTTAGGATCATCAGTAAAAATTATTCGGATGCTGGAGTAACCATATTCCAATTTGAATTATCTCAAAAATCTTTAAAAAAGAAACCGAAAACCTCCTTAACAGAAATCAAAACTGAAAACATTGTTCCAACAAAAATTTGTATAAAATGTAAAGAACCGCTTATCCATATAAAAGAGTACAACTGGTATAAATGCCCCAAGTGTGGGAAACTTAAAAAATAATAAAATTTCAATTCAAAAGGGGGTGAAAAATATGGGAAAGAATCGTAGTTTTAATGATGATAGATCAAATAGCAAAAATCCAAACAATCCTGCTTATCAAGCAGCAGCGGATAATAGATCAAACCAGTTAAATCCGAATAATCCAGAATATAAGGATGATTCAGAAGAAGATTGAACTCAAAAGTGGCTTAAAATCTTTTTTGTTTTTATGTTTAAATCTTTTTATATCCTCACCAATGTTCTTGAGAGCTTCCATATGAATGTTGTTATTTCTTCAATAATATCTCGTAAGATTGTTTAATAAGATGGGAGGCATATGGAATTTGATCTTCTGAATCAATTGGAAATCTACAAATCTTACCCCAATTATATGAGTTGGGTATATTTTCCAAATAATCCTTCGGATCATCAAATTCTTCCTTTAATTTGCTTAAATATAGATCAATTCTTTTATTTGTGAAAACAGCAAAAAAAAAATTACGAGCATTGATCTTAAATGCGATATAAGGTTTGGTTGGTTTAATTTCTATGTTATCATCAATATCGATTATTTTTTCTTTAAGATTCTTATATAAATCGTTAATATATGAAGGTCGCTTTCCTAGATGAAACTGTTCATCATATACTTTTACTTCTTTCTTAATTTTCTCACCTTGATTATTAATTTGAGTCAGTTCTTCTAATGTAGCACTGAATTTTGGCTCAATTTTAGTTAAAATTAGTATTTCATTATCAAATTTAGAGAGTTCCCATAATTCAAAAGGCATTTCCCTCCCTAAAGCTTCTTTTGAATATTCTAAGAACCTATTTGTAATAAAAATAATCTTAGATTGACTCCAATCAATTCCTTGAAGATTTTTATACTCTCCTTTTACTTCATTAAATGTTAAAACAAAGTCAGCTTTATATTCCAATAACAATCTTAAATATGCATAACCTTGATCCACAACACTTTTACTCCTATCTCTTTTATATTCAATTATAATGAAAGAATTTGTCTCAGGATCATAAGCTAAAGTGTCTATACGGCGATTCTTTATTTTAAATTCTGATTTTATTAATTCAACATTGAATATCAGATCAAGATTGTTTTCAATGATTTTTTGTATATTCTTCTCTAACTTGATTTTATTTTCATTCAATTTACTTAATTCATTGTCAGATTCAATTTTATACACTTTCACACTATTTTCTCCTTAATCAGATAATTTTTAATTAATTAGGCTAACAAATTACAACTTTGTTGCATGAATATTTATTAAATGCTGAGTTAGCGTTTGCACATATTTCGGCTTATTCGTTTCAATACGTTCAAGCGAACAAATATAAAATCCATTAGTATTTTTAAACTTATTCCATTCACCATGATCGTTAATCTTCCTCTTATAACTTTCTGCTTGGTTACCATCTTTAGCAACTAAAAAGTAGAGTGGTTTTATATCTTCCAGATGAAAGTTACTTTTTAACGTCTTTTCTAAAGCTACAAATCTATCCATCACACCTCTTAAATTGCCATCTTTCTCGTGCTCAAAAGCAGCAAATGGTATAAAAAATCCTGGAGATTCTTGAAAAAACCATAAATTATCAATATGAAGTAATCTGGAATAAGTTCCTAATTGGATTCCAATATCTGAAATCCACGAAGGTAAATCCTTAAATTCTATTAAAACTTCGATATCTTCACTTAAAATATTAGTTACACGATTTCTTTCTTGCTGACCAATAAAGCTAAAACATTGAAACTGATTTGCTTGGACATGAGTAGTTTTAATCATCTCTATATGAAGGTTATTTCGATCTTCTTTAATTTCTTCATCAATAGGAACAGTTCTTTGATTGTAAAGTTCAATAACTTTATTAAAATCACCCTCATCAATTTTTTTTAAGGTACCCCATAATTTTAAAGATGCAGATCTACCTTCTAGAGGATTTCCATTCTCATCTTTAAAAAAATCTAAGTGTTGAACTAGAATATTATATGGCACGCTATTCTCCTCAACAATGGGATAAACAGCTTTAATTCTAAATAAAATGCTTTCATTCCAGTCTGGGGCATAAACTGTTTTTTTGTCTGGGCCTTCAAGTATTTCAAATATTCCAATCACCACCTGTTTAGGCGCAGGACAATAATAAATTATTCTATCTCCAATTTTTAAATCATTGTAATAATCATACAACGGGATAAATTCACCCTGATTATTCCTTAATAATTCTCTTGTTCCCCTTTCTCTTCTTGCTGGAAGCCCAATTAAATCATTATGCTCGATATAGCTAGAAAATTTATGATTCAGAATCCAAAACTTCATATTCTTCTCTTTGTCTCTTTATTCAATAATCCTAATGATCTATTAAAAACTTATTATTTAAATTTTCATTAAAAATTAAAAAATATAGGAATAAACTTTGGCGAAGGAAAATCTTTTATTCTTGGCGTTTTAAATGGGTCGTGGTTATTTATTAGCTCCGTTTGGAATTACTTAATACTCATCAAAGAATTTCGTGATTCCCAGAAATTTAATATCATTCTTTCTTAATAATTAAAAGATGAAAGAACTAGTTGATAGAGAAATCCAATGGTTACAAGCCTTTGCTAAAAAACATGAATTTTTCGCATCTTTCCTGCTCCATTACAATTTAAAAGGATATTTATCTAATAACCAATACTATTGGCTCAATCTCTTTCTTAATCAGGCCGAAGATCAAGGTGATACTATATTAAGTGCTACAGAAATTGAATTCTTAGAAGAGTTTTCTAAAGGCAGCGAAAAAATAGGGGTATTCTTGGGTATTTATGAAGATAATAGATATTTAGAAGATGGAAAATATAAAGAGTTTCTTAGCTTGAAGGCAGAGATGATGGGAAACCTAAAAGAAGTAAAGGCTCCAGAAAGTATTTTTAAGCATAAAGTCGTGAAAATACCTTGCCCTCATTGCAGTTTTCTTTGTTCAACTCACATAAAATTTTGCTCTAAATGTGGTGAACCTTTACCTAAAATGGAAAAACTAAATGAGCTTGCAAGAATCTCAGATATTTCCGAGGAGGATTATACAGAAAAAAACATACTACATTCACTTGAAAAACTAATCGATAAGTCGATCCCCTTGAGAGAGGAATTTAGCAGATCTTCTACATGCTACATAAAAGAAGGAGAGGAGATTACTGGACTAAGCATTTTTAATTGTGGTTTAAAAGTTTTTCCGCATAAAATTCTCAGACTTAAATCTCTAACACATTTATCAATTAGGCGAAACAGCATTGAATACTTGCCGAAAGAGATCGGTTTTCTTTCTAGCCTTGAATACCTGGATTTGCGATTAAATGAGCTTGAAACATTACCAAATGCGATAGGACTGCTCCTTAAATTGAAAAATCTAAATATTAGCTCAAATAATTTAGTGACAATTCCAGATTCAATTGGGGAAATGGTTATGCTAAAAAACTTAATTTTAAACAATAATAAGTTAAAAAGTATTCCTAAAACTATAGAAAACCTACACTCACTTAAATCCTTGCACTTAAAAGCCAATCACTGGATAACAATACCAGAAAACATTAAGAAGCTAGAATTAAAGGGACTTAATATTATCTTATAATATGTAATAAGCATATAATTATGAAAAGACCTTAAACAGAAGAGAACCTATAAAATGATGTTAATGAAGCTGAAGTCGTGTCACTGATTTGCGAGTATTTCGCTGATTTTTATAGAGATGAATGTTTATAGAAATTGTGTAATTTTACTGTAGCTCTCTATATCATCTACATAACAAAAAGATTGCGGAGCATTAAAATCGGGAAAAATTGATTTAGGATCAATTGGTTTCTTGAAAAATTTTAAATCTGAGATTTTAAGTGCGAGACCTTTATGTTTATCCCTAAAATATTTAAAAAATTCTAATTTATCAATACCAGAAACATCTTTGCATTTTTCCCATAAAATTTCCGGCCGATCTTCTATTATTAAACTTATTATAAACCTAGCAACGATTTTCTTCACAGGTGAACTTGAATAAATGTAGATTTTTTCAATTTTATCAAAATTTTTCTTATTACATAATGACTTACGAAATTCATATTTCTTATTTCCTTTTTTTATTTCTTCCACATATTTTGGTTTAATTGAAAGTAAAACATTCATTTATTTTTCCCATCTCCTTTATTTTTAAATACTTTTGATGATCTATTTCAGTAATTGATTGAGGAGGTCCTAGTAAGATGTTATTTTCTAATAAATCTTCATATGAAATTGGACTTTTAAGATAGAAATGATGGTTAGTAATCGACGAATTTAATTCAACTTAATTTTAATATTGTTTTCACTAAGATTTAATCTTTCTAAGTTTGTCAGTTTCTCTAAACCACTAATCTCAGTAATGTCCTTACTACTAAGATCTAACCTTTTTAAATTAGTTAGTTTATCTAACCCTTTAATATCAGTTATGTTTTTAAACCCTTTTCAGAACTACCCTTAAGGCTCCTTCTTTTACTTCATAATTCTTCCCTTCATAAGTTACTTCGTACAAGAGATTTTTCCTTTATTCTAATAGTAGATTTAAATAAACCTACAATTTTGAAATTTTAACTAAAATGATTTCTGTATATAAAATGACAAATTATAATTTATTTCAGACTTTTTTCATATTTTAACAAATCAATAACTAGTATGGAGAAGGCTTTTCTATCTTTAAACCATTCAAAACCTAAATTTAATTTTTGTAAATAATAAGATTTCATATCTTGAGATGTTTCAACTAATAATAATCGGCAAGCAATTAGGTAACTAGCTTCGAGCGCTTTTTTAACGGCTATGTTTATCAACATTCTTCCTATATTGTTTCCCCTATAATTTTTATCTACACCCATCCTTCCCAATAGTACAATTGGTATTTTATCAATCCCGTAGATACGAGCATCTCCAGTATTAAACTGGGATGCAATTATAGAAAAGTAAGCAACTACTTGCTTATTTTCTTCTAGATATAAAATGTAAGAATTTGAAAGTTTTCTATATTGATTGGGAATTGCCAAATTTTTTAGGAAATAATTGATTTCATCATCCCCACAATCAAAATCATCAATTTTGTCAGAATCATCAATTACTTTTAATAATAGCTGAGTCAAGGCTTATTTTCTCTAGCTATTTCTTCTAATGTAATAGAAAAATTGTTTTTTTTTAGTTTTTCATAAAAATCCTGAGCTGATCTAAAAGCAGCTTTAGTGCTATTGCTAATTTCATCATTTTCCAAGATTTCTTTCAATCTGGTTATATCATCTTCAGTTTCGATTAGTTCTCCATCTAAGTGAAAAAATAAATTTTCCATAAATTTCTCCTTTTCTTTCTTTAACTTCTTTTTTTCATCTATAGTAGTTATCGTTATTAGTATACTATTTCTCACTTAAAATTATAACGATTTTAAGAAGTGATTACTTAAAATTTAGTGATATTTGATTCACTCGACAATAAAAATTTGATGACTCAACTTGAAAAATTGTACATAAACTCCTTTATCTATAGCACAATACTTTCTCACCCAACTCAGATGAATGGAGATTATTGGAGAAGCTGTAAAAACCATTCCTAAACAAGTATGTGAACAATATAGACCGATTGAACGGAATAAAATTGCGGGAATGAGAGATAAACTAATCCATCACTATTTTAGTGTTGATTATGACTTAGTTTGGGATGTGATTGAAAACCATATTCCTAAATTAAAAGAAACAATTAAGTTAATTCTCAATATAGAATAATTGAAATTGAAAAAATAGTATTTATCGTGGAAGGATTTTATTGATAACTAACTCAGCCATATGAAATAGAAAAGTTACAGTGATTTATTTTAAATGTTTATAGGACTCGAAACAAACATATCATATAAATCATAACATCTTTCTTTAAATAAGCCACCAAACTTTCATCAGGACTTTTTTCATAAAGAGCTTTATTACCTGGGTGAATTTAAAATCCACATCATTATCTGATAATTTGGAATATATAAATATCTAGTCATCAAATAAATTAGTGAAAACTCTAAATAAACTAAGTCGCTGTTAATATCTATAAAAATGAGCTAGTAAAAATACTATTTTTAAATCTTGAATATCCAATATTTTTATATTGACAATAAATATTAAATTAAGAACTTTTTAATATAAGAAATATGACAAAAGAATATTCCGATGAAACTGCAGAACAAGTTAGAAATAAAACAACTAAAATTTTTTCTCAATTTCAGCAAACACCTTCTTTTTCAGAGATGTTTAAATATTGTCAGCAAGAAGCCAAATATATTGTAGATGAGCTTGGAGAATTTCTCTATAATTATGAACTAATAGAACCAGAAACTTGGACTATTGACCAGTTTGTTGGACAAGTCTATAATATCCAACGCAAATGCATGTATTCTAAAAAATTTTTTAAAGCCCTCCCAAAAGTCATTTATCACTTCTCTAATTTTTGCGAAAAAAATAACATTGGAGCATTTAAGAGAGATAGGATTGAAGAATTTCGGAAAGATTTACGCGAAGGATATTATGATGATACATTTCATTCAAGCTGGGAAGAAGGTTATCAGATCCGTACAAATCAATATGAAAATTGGTTTTAACCCACCTTAAACTCTATTTGTAAAGAATAATAAAGGACTGCTAAAAACTATTAAGTTCAGCTGTTTTATTAAGCTCCTAACAATAAATCTTATTCTAAAATATCTCTAATTTAGAATTATGAAAGACAATGATGGTCCAAAAATTTCTTATGAAATGATTTTAGAAATGACAAATTCAATTTATTTCCAGAGGGGTGAAGAATATCAAAGTTGGGGAATGGTTGAGAAAGGTTGGATTATAGACAATGGGATAAAAGCAAAAGTGGCGGGAAATTATAAACCATATTATCTTGTCCAGATCACATTGTCTGATACCATGAAATTGAGGGGATCATGCACATGTCCCGTGGGTTTTAGTTGCAAGCATACTGTTGCTGCGTGTTTGCAATATTTATACAAACCAAAGACCTTCAAATTAATACAATCTTCCGAAGATTCTATTATTGAAATGAGACAAAAGGAAAATGGAACCCAAATAGAAATTCCTGAGGAATATACTTTAAAACCAACTTCATTAAATGATTGGATCTCTTCTTTACCGTTAGAATCACTAAAACAAAAATTTATCGAACTCTGGAATCATTTTTCACCCAAAATCTTCAAGGATTTACTCGAACCAGATTATCCATTTAAATTTTGGACATCACAGTTCGAAGAAATAGACGAGTTCGAAGGTTTTACGAAAGAACGACCTAAAATAAGTTATTCTCAAAGCTGGTTTACACCACTTGAGCTATTAAATTTTTTAAATGATTCTGATCTGGTAATACCAATCTTATATAATTGGACACAATCTTATATTGATTTAGGAAGTTATATAAAAAAAGAGTTGAATAGTATTGGCATATCTAAGACTTTAATAGATTTT
>SDBS01003277.1_pt1 | contig 15880 bp, 15 predicted proteins | sample 2277091 | NCBI WGS metagenome assembly SDBS01 (sample SAMN10404972, study PRJNA504765) | marine sediment metagenome | isolation source: marine sediment core GS10_PC15, 163 cmbsf | place: Arctic Ocean: Southern Knipovich Ridge | collected 2010 | reverse complement strand
ATTGCTCCTACAAGCATAGCAAAAGCTAGAATTAATAAAATTAACAAAATTTCTTCCATAAGCTTACAGTAAAATAATATTTAGCTTTTCGTAAAAAAATTGCGAAATTTTTTAAAAAAAAATATGAGGTTGCAAGTTAATCTTTGTCATCGACAAAAACAGCCTCTCCTTGTTTTTTAACAATTTGATGATAATAATCTTTTGTTGCAATCGTAAGACCCTCATACCGCTTACTCCTGGTGCGCCTCGTTGCAGTTGATTTTTTTATGCTCTCAGATAACTGCGCTCTTAATTGCTTGATGAGCTCCTCCGAGTATTCTTTAACTATGTCAGATTTTAACTCTTCGGGGGTACAGTGTTTTATACGTAAGTAATCCTCACCCCGTGTCGCAACCATGTGAGCGACATTAGCTTTCGCAACTCTATTAAATAAAGCTTGCTTTTCCTTCCCAAAACCTTGCTCAAGTTTCATGTTTGTTTTTATAATTTCTGGAAAATCATAATACTGGAACAATCCGGGCAAGTAGGACCCCCATAAGCGGCACCATTCGCCCATGATCTCTATAGCAGTTCTTTTTTTACTAGGTAAGAACGATTTACAATCCTCTAATCGCAGTTCAGGCTCCATCAGCTTGGCATCAGAAAGTATTTGGGAATATATCTCGCTAAGTTTTGCTTTCTTCACGGATTTTGAGGTCTTATCATCACCAAAAACACCCCGGATTTGTTGAAAGTAATGAAATAATGGGATTGAATGTTCATAATTTTGCTTTACTTCGAGCAATGCTGTTTTTAGAGCGGAAGCGGTTCTTGCAGCTATTTTCGTGAATCGAAAGGTCGGGTCTAAGTCCTTAATGGTCTGCTCCATCTCTTCAATGTACAATTCTAATGTCTCATAAAGCCACATTCCCCGCAATTCCTTAAATGTTTTATTGCGAACCTTTATCATGGTTTGCATGTCTTTATCAACGCTCTCAAACACCTTTCGTACAGAGACTTTACCAACATTCTCAAAGTAGACCTTAGTGGTTCTTGATGCTGAATGGATATATAGCCCGTTAATAACCTTTCTAAGGGTTAAATACACGGTGCTATCCAGAGCGACTAAGTGGTTCCATGTATTACGCAAGAAATGATATTGACAATATTGATGCGGAATTTCAAGATAAAAAGTATCGTGGCATTTAGTGATCACATTTTGCTTATCACTGACCCAGCCGATGATCTTAACCCCATAAAGCTTGAAGATCTCCTCAATGTTATCATGTAAAATTTTATAGTTGAGTGAATCAAACTTGCGGGTTGCTAAAATTCGATTGCTAATCATGTCCATGAAACACCAAATCGACGGAGCGTCTCCGCCAGGATCTTGACCGTCTAATCCAAGAAGGATATAATCCTGTTCTTGAATGATTTCTAACGTCTTCTCATCTATCTTTAATGATTTTAATTGTAAAATATCATCGCACATTCGAGCAATTGTTGCGCTCGAGATATCCAAATGATACCTTACAATCAATCGGTCATGGATTTGGTCGGGTTTCTGATTAAAAAGTAGGAACTCGTCTGCAACTAATCTAAAAACATCTGCACCGAAGTATCCGTCACCATAATCAAATCTCGGGCTTGGGTTAAATGCTTTCTTGCTCATCTCACAGGCCTCATTCGCGCAGATATAATAATTCATAACCTGATAAATATCTCCTTCTAAAGTATGGACAAGCTTGCCTCCATCAGGATACTTGAATTTTACTTTACTTCCACAGATTATACAAGCTTTATTTAAGTCTTTTGGATATGAAATCCTCACGGTTTCATATTTTTCCGAATAAGTATTTCGATTCATTATAATAGAAAGGGTCATGGTTCCTTTTCAACTTTTTGTTAGTTTTGTCGCCATCCTCAAGCTCACATGAAGGAGACTAAGATTAACTTGCAAACTCATAAAAAAAAATTAGTTGAGTTTATTTTTTTTAAATAGGATTCCACATCATCCTGAGATACGTTAAACAATTCAGATATTACCATTAAGCACATTGATTTTTCCATGCCCATTCTGAAATTACCATTTTTTTCATATTCCGCACTCCATTGGCTTCATAAGTTTGTATGTTATGCAGATTAAATGTAAGATATCTAAATTAAATATATTTACAGCAGAATAAATGTCTAATTCGATAGGCTCGATTAGTTTTAAAGTGGTTAAGTAATTCATAATTCTAAGGAAATATTTCCATAAAAATTTATATAAACCAAAATATAGGTATAAATCTATGAAAGAAATGTATTTAGAAGTAAAAATTGAGTATTCAATCAAATGAGCCCACAACGAGATTATTATTGCGAAACAAACAAACATGCTAATTGTAAAAGAAAGAGAGTTCTAAGCAGAGATATAAGTAATAATGAATTTAAATTGTCTTGGTTAAATAATAAAGAAATTGTCGAAAAATATTTTATTTCTGTTCTTTTACCTTATTATATACTTAATCCATATCTTTCTTATCGAGACCTGAGATCATTAGGATTTAGGTCATTCTTAGAAAGAGCAAATAAGATTGAAATCGGTTGTTTTGCTGATATAAAAAATAAATATTTAAAGTTTGCGAAAGACGAATTACTTAAATTTATGGTTAATGAATTTGGAAAAGAGAAATTAAGAAATAAATTAAAATATGCTCAAAAAAGACTTGAAGAAGTTAATTTACTTATTTGTCATGATCTTATTAATTTTAAAATTGATAATATAATTGATAAAGACAAACTTGATAAGGATTTTTATTTTCCAAACAAAGCTATGTTAATTATTTCTAGTTTCATATATCAAACAATTGAAGAAAGTAGTAATTATAATTATAAAGATTTAACATATAAAATAATCAAAGATTTAAAAAATAATGCTTCATGGGTTAGGGAAGTATCTCTTAAAGATTTGCAGTTAATCATTCCAAATTTTGATGACAATCTATATTTTTCTTTCATATTCTATTATTTATCTGATTTAATCCAAATGATATTTAAGCTATATCAAAAAAATTATGGTCAAGTTGACTCTATCATTCCATTGCATATCAACGAATTTTCAAAAGAATTAATAGAAGAAGATATTACAATGGGTTTTACAAGAAATACATTGAATAAATATCTTAGTCAAATTTTTGAATTCTTAAAATTAGAGTGCAGTGATTTTAATTTGGAACGACTATCATATCAGGAGAGTCTAATTGATGATGGAAAGTCTAAGGAGTGTGGGGTATGTCATAATATTAAACCATATTCTGAGTTTTATATGAGAACTACTAATAAACCACATTATTATTGTATTGAGTGTCGAAATAGGATAATTGCTTTAAGAAATTTTAAGAATAAATTCCTTACCATAAGTAGCATAAATAATAATTCAATTATTGGCTGTTCTCAATGTGGTCTGACGATTGAATATTTACCAGCAATATCTACTCACCATCCTCATTCTAATAAAACTGTGTCCTATGCGGAAATTAGGCAGAAAGACCTACAATATTTAATCAAGAAATTAAAGGAAGAAAGAATTGTTTTTCGTTGTGTTAATTGCCATAGTTTAGAACTGAATTATTCTTATGTCTTTTACAACTTTAAAGATTTCTTAATGGAAAGAAATATTTTTACAAATTCTACTCCGATATTACTGAATAAGAAAATAGATGATTTGATTATCCGATCCAATTTTAAGGTTGAAAAAAGAGAGTTAAAAAGACTTTTAAAAAAAAGATATATAATAGAAACATTATTTGGTGGTTATTGTGTTGGTTGCAGAAATGTTGGAATAGATTTTTTACCTGCTTTTCATTTTCATCATTCTGATCATAGTATTAAAGAATTCACTTGGTCAGAGCATTTTAGAGACTTAAAAATACCAGAAATTATTGAGATAATTTTAGATGAACAGATTATTTGTTTGTGTGGTAATTGTCATCAGTTAGTAGAAGCATCACATTTTCCAAATATAGCGAGTGATATTTTTTCTAAAGAACTCTCACTACAAGTTAAGGTTCTTTATCAACAATTAAATTCGAACATTATGAACTTTAAAATTAATGAAAATAAAATTTCATTCTACGATCCTATTGATGGAATTGAGTCAAATTCAGACTATTATAAAAAAAGGTATTTCGGTAAAAATATAGATAGATAATTATATAAAAAATAAGATCATAAAACATTGGTTTTTTTTAAATAGGATTCTACGTCGTCTTGAGATACGTTAAATAATTCAGATATTACCATTAAACACATGTCCTTTTGCATCCCCATACTCTCATAGTCACGATACAATTGGATCCATGTTTCATTTTTTTCATATTCCGCGGAATGTTTACGCTGAATGTGTACCCAGTAAGGCCGTCTTATGATCTTATGGCAATAGGGGCATTCTCTTGCATCTTTATCTTTACTCATGTCTTTTACCTCATTCTCAATGTTTAATTAAAAAAAATATTAATGTTAATTATATAATTATAATAAAATTTAGATTTTATTAGTTTAAAAAATTTATTTTAAGTTTTTTAAAAAAAAGAATAGAATTTTTTATAGAGATAACACTACAAATCATTAAGAAATTTTCACCCTATCATCATTCAATATAAAATTTGAATAATACAGAATTTTAACCAAAAAATTGAAAACTCAGTTTGACGAAATATTTGAATCTAAGTTTGACAAATTTCTGAAAAGAATTCCTGCTCTTGGGAAGCTTTTCTCTAGCATTTTCGGATTATTTGAATTCTACTTTCTTGAATTTTTTAGGAGAATTGATAATAAATTCAATATTTATACGATGGGGATATTCGATAAGTACATCTTGAAGGGGAGATGGGGTGGAAAAGTAGTTCCATTAAATAAAAATATCGATGCTGATACTAAATTCCTTCCTACAGAAGAAATTTTAGAGATAGTAAAACGGTCAAAAGTTACAGGTATCGCATGGTGCTATTGTAGAGCAGTACAGAGAAAGTATAATGAACCACATTGCGATAACCCAATTTTCACATGCATCCATCTCAGTTTTGGAACATCATTATATGAAGTTCCTAATAAATCGGATAGATTAAAGGAAGTTTCAAAGGAAGAAATATATAAGTTGTTAGATGAAAGTGATAAAAGAGGATTAATTCATCAACTAATATATTTTCCAAGTCCTCAATTTTATTATATTATCTGTAACTGCTGTCCTTGTTGTTGTGTGGTTATGAATAAATTCCTTAAAAATGGATCCCCACAAATGATTAAAAGTGATTTTATCGCTACGACTAATTATGATATATGCATAAATTGCGGAGAATGTGAGACGTGGTGCTATTTTGGTGCGAGAAAAATTAAGAGCAATACTCTTAATTTTAATTCTTCTAAGTGTTTTGGATGTGGGATTTGCATTTCGAAGTGTCCTAAAAATGCCATAGTTTTAACTAAAAAACTGTAATAATTTAGAAATCAGTGGCTTTTTTCAATCTATGTTTTTTATTTTTTCCCAGCGACAAAAATGTAATATTTAAATACTAAGATGTAATTTTTAAAAATTAGAGGTCACATGCAAACAACACTTGCATCATTTGATATTAAAATTGTATTTGATAATACAATTGGTGATAGCGAATTTATTCCAGGATTTGGATTTTCAACGTTGATATATAACCATTTTACGGGTAACTATCTATTATTTGATACAGGAGAGAATCCTGATGATCTTTTGCACAATATAAAGGAGTTCGGTGTTGAAATAAAGGACATTAAAAAAGTTATAATATCTCATGATCATATCGAAAATTCCGGGGGATTAATTGGTATCTACAAAGTGAATCCCAATATTGATATCTATGTTCCTAATGAGAGTTTTATCACGTATAATAGAAAATATAAAGAGGCACATGTTCATGGCATTACAGATGCAATGGAAATTTAACCAAGTATATATTCTACTGGGCAAATCGGAAACTACTTAAAAGAACAGGCATTACTTTTAAAAACTGAGAATGAGGGCCTCGTTTTGATTGTTGGATGCGCCCATCCTGGTGTTGAAGAGTTTCTTTTTACAATTCAAAATTTCAAGAAATATGTAAAGGCAATAATAGGAGGATTTCACAGTTTTAGGAAATATCCGTATCTTGAAGGGGTAGAGTTTATCGGTCCATGTTATTGTTCTGAACACTCAGATGAAATCCAGAAAAGATTCCCTGAACAATACCAGAAAATTTGTGTTGGGTCTTCACTATGTTTCTAATAATTTTAATCTAAAAATTTTAAAATATTTTAATCAACCAATAAAAGATTAAATAGTATAAGTACATGATTAATTTTAAGAAAAAGTTTTTTATAGAAGATATATTGTATTTGATTTGAGAGATATCTACGAAGTTGGAATCATTTTCAGAGGATTTGTAATAGTTAGCAATGAATATAAGGAAATTCCTACCCAAAAAGAGATTAAACTTCAAAAAGATTTACGTGCTGCCTTCATCTCAGCAATCAGCAGTTTTGTTGAAACTGCTTTTAGTAATAACTCATTAGAATATTTAGAGTCAGGTAATATTTTATTTATTTTTTTGATGTCTGAAGTTAAACCTAATGATAATGTTAAGAAGGAGCCGATTATCATGTATGGTTTAACAGAAAAAAAGAAAAAGAATCCCGAAAAGTTCGTACAAAAATTTCTTAATAAATTAAATCCTATTTTAGAATCATTTATTTACAAATATAGTAATAAAGATTTTTGTGAGCTTAGCCAATTCCTTCCCTTTGAAGATGAATTAAAACGTTATTTTATAAAAGAATAAAGTGATAATAGGACTCATTTATTATTTTTTCTTAGCAGGTTTTTTTTTCGGAGCTTTTTTCGGAGCTTTTTTGGTTGCTTTTTTGGTTGCTTTTTTTTCTACTTCTTTTTCATGTTCTTTAAGTTGATCTAAAATAGCTTCAGGGATCTGTACAAAATCAGCTTTTTCTACCAATTTTGGTTTTTCAGCATCCCGTTTCAAAGATAGGATCAATTCTTCGATAACATCGTCAGGGATACTCCAAACTTGTAAGTCTATCTTACCATAGTTAACTGTTTCTTGAGATTTCATTAGTTCTAATTCCTCCTTAATTTGATCCCTATTATAGCCCTTCTCTAAGAGTTCATTAATTAACATCTCGGTGGTTAAATAGAATCCTCGCTTTTCTAATAATTTTACAATGAATCCTCTTAAATTTGTAGGAATAACTTCTAGTGTCTCCCCCTCTTTGACGTCTAGAACATCTTTTTTAGGAGGGATTTTGGGTATTTTAAATCTTTTAGGGATTTTAAGAACAGGTTTTTTACCCCATTCAAAATCAGTAACATTTCTCAATGTGCGCTCATATCCCCCAAATATTATATGAGTAAGGTCTTGGTCTTTATCTACCAAAGAGCAAATATCCTTAATGGAAGAAGATGTTTTTGTTTTCCATTTTAATTCAAAATTAGTGGAATTTAAATCTGTATTGTGAAAAACTCTTAAAGTGCCATCGGCACAACCTGTTATAATCTCATTGGCATTATCACCATCAATATCTTTGATCAATAGCGATATTGGTCGATTTAGATGTTCCTTTTTTTTCGATTTTGATTTTGATTCTTCTTTCTCAATATGAATATATCTAAGCCGTTCTCCTAGACTATTATAGATTTTTAAATATGAATCATCAGAAGCGATAATTATTTCGTTAAAGCCATCATTAGTTACATCCCCAATTTTGATATCATTAATTTGACCATATGTATTTCTTTGCCAAACAATGTCTGGCTTATTGTTTTTAAGTTGTATCATTTGAAGTAGACCATTTTTAGTACCAACTAATAATGAGAATGTAGGAGTGGTAACTTTCGGGAGCTTTAGAAAACCTAAGGCACAACTTGTTACCCATGAATCATAATAAAGGGTCTCAACAGGTTCTTTTGAATTAAGATCTTTTAAGATGAGTAATTGTTTCGGTTCTCCACCAAAGATAATTTCAATATCTCCATCCCTATAGAAATCTCCAGCAATACAACAGTTGATTTTCCCCTCTGTTTTGTAGTTCATTACAGCTACTAATTTTTGCTTCTTTTCATCAAACTTTAAAACTAATAACCGATCATCTCCAGTTCCAACTAATATATCTTCACATCCATCACCATCAAAGTCAATAGGATAAGTACACCTACACCAACCATCAAATACAACGTCATCGATTATTTGTAATTCTTTATTCATTAAATAAATCGTTTTGTCGTGTCCGCCAAATGCAATAAGTTCTTCTCCACCGCATTTTAAAACTGAACAAGTCATAACTGCTTCGGGGCATTCAAACATCCAATGGAGGTGGAATCTTTTAGAAATCATTCTTCTTGGAGATTTAATATGGCTTTATATATTTTTTTATACCTTAATAATATTATTAGATTTTAAGACAATATAAAATGTAACTCTCTATTATAAATAAGACAAGTAAATTTATTTAAATCATTTTGTTAAACAAAAAAGAAATAATATAAATAAAAAAAAGTAATATTAGATTTTAATATAAGCCTAGAGCGCCAATTGGGCTTCTGAAGGTGAGTACTTCCCCTTTCCATGTATCTCGTAAGAGATCTCGAGTTTTTCTGCTTCTTCTAATGTCTCAATGGTCCATTTTAAAGTATCTGAGCCAACCTCGTCGGTTATCTCAGGGGTCATGGAATAGTCTCCGTATTCGAAGTTATCAGGCACTTTATCCATTAAAGTTAGATTGGAAAGAACCATATCACCTATATTTTCAAGAATTAATACGATACGGTAATTTCCTAAATCGCCAATAGCGACAACCTCTTTACCGATTCTGAATTTCCTACGTAGGTGCTCTGCACTTATTGTTGGCACAGCAGGCCTAATTTCCAGTTCATTACTTATCGGAAAGGTATTCGCTAAGTAAATAACTTCAGATTCGAATCTTGCGTCTCTTGCAGGATTTATACAGTGAACTGGATATTGAACTTCTATAGTGGACTCTGGTTCAAACATCCCAGAACTTGTATCTTTCAAATCTTTAAGTTCGATTGTAAAAGCATTACTATCAACTGAGACTGCAGAAGAGTCTAAATCAACCTCACTTCCATTTAAAATGAGTTTAATCTCGTTAGCATCTGGTGGAGTAAACTCATCCGTGAAAAATTGTTGCTGAATGCTAATCTCATTTAAAGGAGCAGATCCATTATTCTCTAATTTGTGCACAGCGAAGACATCTGTTTCTTTGAATGTTGGGACTTGTATAGCCATATCTTCAATCTCTCTTTCAGTAGCTTCTCCACTCTCTCTAAGTGTATATTGAACTTCTCCGATCATACTAGCAATTGATAACTCAATGTCAGAAACTGAAACGCTTCCCATTACAGAAGTTTGAAAGTCAGGCATTACTCGAAATTCTAAGAGCTTCCTAAAAGAGGGGTAGTCATCGGATTCATACTTCCATTTTGTAGAATGCCATTGAGCGCCAGCAGGTAATACTGGAACATCATTAGGATCGATATCTACAAATTTAGTTTTCTCAGCGTCAGCAGCATACACATCTGCATTAAAAAGTTGGACTATAAATTCGGAAGTATTTTCAAATACTAACTTACAATCCCATACTCCTGGTTCTTCATCTCTTTCAATTACATCGATATAAAACCTGTTACTTGTATATGCATCAAACTTGTCAATGCCTAAACCCTCAGAATAGGAAGATAATGCTTCGTATGTAACTTCAATTGTGCCTGTTTTTCTTGGATCAATTGAAGAAACCAAAATATCACTAGTAAATTTACAAATAGTAGTAGTTTCAGGATCTAACACATCAATTGTCCACACAAGTTCATTACCTTCTACGCTTGCCCTTCCTATTGTTGCATCTTGAACCGAAGGTCTAGAAAAATCACTGGGTATCTCTTTTACAAGTCTAACATTTCTAATTTGTTTTTCAAACTCGTTTCTCATCGCAATTGCAAATGTTACCGTAGCTTCTACATCAATTGAAATTCCAAATGCTTCTAATGATTCAGCTTCAGAGCCTCCATCATCATCTTCTTCTTCCTCTTCTTCCTCTTCTTCTTCCTCTTCCAGCTGTGTGGGTTTAGCAGTCTGATCTTTTAAATTAGCTAAGTCTGCTTCTATATCGGTAATATTTAAGATATCACCTGCGTTCGCTAAAGTGTTAATATACTCTTTGACTATTAAAAGATTTTTAGCCTCTCCTGTTAATTTAAAATCTTGAGATTCTACATTATCATCATCACTGGTACCCAATTCTTGAATTTTAATCTCCTTTGATTTTAAATTAGTAGCATCAATATTTTCGAGAGAAATATCAATATCCCATAACCTATCTTGATCACTAGGATTTTCAACGTTCAATTTACCTCGAAATCCTAAAGATTCTAACTCGGCTTCATGATTTTGTGTAGCTTTCACTTCTTCCACTATCTTAACCAGAGCCAATAGGCCGGATCGATTACCATCTTTTAAATATATAGCACCTTCAAGTTCTCCCGTATCCTCATCATATGTTTCAATATAAGGTGTTGATGTATCTCTATCTACTAATTCCACTCGTGGAACATCCATCTGGGTCCTTTTTAATCCTTCTGCTTCTAAAGCTTCATCTCTCTCTTCGGAAGAAAATCCCATACTAGATGATGGTTTCTCTTTTTCTTTCTTTTTTCTCGCCATAATATTTTTTATCCTTAATTTTTAATTTAAATTGAATTTTATTAATTTATTAATAAATTTTATGTTTAAAAACATTTTTTATTTATTTTATTTAGTCAAATGTCAAATGGACTTTTAAGAAAAGATACATTGTTGTAAAATTTAATAGATAAAAATGTCGGAATGTATTCTTATAGATATCACGATTAAAAAGTTCTAGGCCCAACATCATTTGATTTCTGAGGGAAGATATTTGGATCTTTAAATTTGTGACCACACATGGGACATTTTTCTACTTTTTTTTTAGTTCTTGTATCAATAGCCTCAAATGAGAAACCACATACAGGGCAAATGATCAAAAAATCACTATCCTTTATTTTACTATTATATTTGTTTACAAATTTTTTCATAATGTAGAGTATCTTATATATTTTTTAATATGGATTACATATTTAATCAATTTTGTAGTAGAATTAAAATCAAATCATTTACATTACATCCTGTTGGTCCAGTAATGATTTCTCCTTCGACCAATTTGAAAAAACTGTTAGAGTCATTGCCATTCAAGTATTTTTTTATGTTGATATTATTATTAACTACCTGAGTTAAAATATAATTGTCTATTAATGCTCCCATTGCCGTGCTATTACCCTCAATTCCATCTAAATTTACTGCAATAATTAAAAAAGTATTATTTAAAGTCTCATCTTTAACAAAATCTAAAAAACTTAATAGCATCTCTTGGTTTCTCCCCCCAATTCCTTTTCCTTTAATTGTAACTGTTAATTCTCCAGTTCCAATTAATGCAATCTTATATTTTTTATTCATGTTAATCTTTATTTTATTAGAAATTATTTGAAAGAGAGAATTCCCAAAGTCCCTTGCTTCCCCAACTATTTCATTAGAGAAATATTCCGTTTGAAATTCCAATTTATTTAAATTATTAATCACAGCCTGAACAGCAGAATTTACACTACCTATTAAGTAATTATGAACATTTGAAAAACACTTATCATTTGGTTTAGGGGTTTCTAATTCTTTGATTTTAATTCCCTTATTTAATGTATGTCTAACTGCGAGAGGCACTTTATCGTAAAGATTATATTTCTTCAGAATTTCAACAGCATCTTGATAAGTAGATAAATCAGGTACGGTAGGACCAGAGGCTATAATATCTAAATTGTCACCTACAACATCAGAAATAATTAATGATATTAAAGTCGCTCCACTTAATTCAAACACTATTTTTGCGAGATTTCCTCCTTTAAAATCTGACAAATGTTTTCGAATTGTATTTATTTCATGAATTGTTGCTCCAGAGGCTAATAACAATGAATTAATCTCTTGCAAATCTTTAAGGTTCACTCCATTTTTAGGTAATGGTAATAAAGCAGATCCACCTCCAGATATCAAGCAGATAACTAAATCATTTTTTGAGGATTGTTTAATAAGATCTATCATTTTAGTTGTTCCGCTAAAACCCATTTCGTTAGGAATGGGGTGAGAGGCATAATTTAAGACTATTCTACTGGTTAAATTTGAAGAATCAAGATCTAGGTTATCTGGTATATTGATTAAACCACCATATTCTTGCTGAGGAATTGATTTTAAAATGTTTTCCAAGGCAAAAGACATTTCTGCAGTAGCTTTTCCTCCCCCGATAATGATAATTCTATTAAGATTAGAAAGATCATATTTATCTTGTTGAATAATCAAGTTTTTATTTTGAATTCTTATATTACTATTGATTATATTTTCTGCTTTTACCGCAGTTAGCGCATTTTCAAGAACTTTTAATCCTATCTTTCTTAGATATAACTGCGTCTCGTCTAAATCTTTTAAGAGCAATTGAGTAATATTTTTAATATACAAAGTCTAACACATAGCTACCTTAATTGAATATTTATTTCGAATAGAAATGTTTGTCAATATTAAACCGTTTTGATCTTTTTGTTTTCAATTTTGAACGATTTCATTAATTTGTTTCCTATTTATTTCACACCAAGATCATTTAAATACAAAAATGTTTAATTAAATAAAATTAATATTTTTTGTTTTATTTTCATACTCAATAGTTATATATTTACTACAAATAATAAAGAAAATTGAATATAAAATGTCGGAACTACTATATGATATTGCGATTATTGGAGCAGGCCCAGGTGGTTATCATGCAGCAATTAGAGCTGCCCAATATGGCGCGAAAGTGGCTTTAATTGAAAAAAGTGACTTAGGAGGTACGTGTTTGAATTGGGGGTGTATCCCTACGAAAGCGCTATATGCATCCTCGCACTTAATTGATAAACTGGGGGAAGCCGAAGAATTTGGTATTGAAATCACCGATTATAAGCTTAATTTTGCTAAAGCTGTCGAAAGAAAAAATAAAGTAGTAAAAGAGTTAGTTAGTGGGATAGCAAGCTTGGAGAAAGCATGGAAAAATGATGTTTATAACGGGTATGGTAAAATTTTAGGGGGCAATACTATTGATGGATTTAATATATCAATTAAAGGAGAGGATACAAAAACAATAAAATCTAAAAGAGTAATCATAGCAACGGGGTCATCTCCAGCATTAATTCCTGCATTTAATATAGATCATGACAGAATATTAACTAGCGATGACATTTTAAGTCCAAATTTCAAAACGGTACCAGCCAGACTGTTAATAGTAGGGGCAGGAGTTATTGGATGTGAATTTGCTAATATTTTTGCAACATTTGGGAGTAAAGTAGAAATGCTCGAATTCCTTCCAGGTCCTATAGCAACTGAAGAACCAATGATTGTTAAACAACTCCAAAAGAAATTTGATTCAAAAGGGATAAAAATACATACCTCTCAAGCAGTAATAACAGTGGAAAATACGGGAACATGTGTAAAAGCTATCACATGCTCTGCAGATACCCCAAGAGACCAACAAGAGAACGCTGAAAAATTTGTATATGAAGCTGATATTTGTTTAGTTTCGATTGGAAGAGCAAAAGAATCAAAAAATTTAGGTTTAGAAGATTTAGGTATTGAAACTTTTCGAGGTGCAATCAAATGCGATCAAAAAACACTAGAAACCTCAGTTCAAGGTATATACGCTATTGGTGATGTCACCGGGGGAATAATGCTTGCACATATCGCAAGTTATGAGGGAGATATAGCAGTAGCAAATGCTTTAGCAACCATAGGTGGATTCCCAGTAGCTGAAATGACAACAGATTATTCTGTCGTTCCCGCGACTATATTTACTTCGCCCAATATTGGTTCTGTTGGGCTAAGGAGAAAACAAGCTAAAGAAATGGGTATTGATGTTCTTATGGGGCAGTTTCCTTTTGCTTCTTTAGGTAAAGCGAAATGTATGGGGGAAGACGAGGGTTTTCTCATGATATTAGCTAATAAAGAAGACCATAAAATTGTTGGGGCCTCCTGTATTGGAGCTGAAGCTCCAGAATTGATATCAGAAATTACCTTAGCCATGCAACATGGGATGTCTGTTCATGATATAGCTGAGACTATTCACAGCCATCCAACCATAAGTGAAATGGTTCTTGAAGGTGCAGAAGCTGTTGTAGGTAAGGCAGTCCATAAAAAAGGAAGACCTATTCACCATTAAATAGTTTTTTCTTTCAAAATCCTCTTGAACTAACAATCATGAGGTTAATCTTCCAACTTAAATTTTTCGCGATATATACTATCGCGAAAGCAAGCTTTAACGCATTTCCCACATACATGATGCTTCAATCCTAATGACATTAAATATGAATTGCAATTCTCTCGGTAATCTTTGAGGCTATCTTTTTTTTTAAGAAATGAGCAAATATTTAGGCAAGCTGTACATTCTCCACATCTATTTTCGATTTTCTTATTTTGATTCAATGGGATATTTATCAATATAGATGTAAGTCTAATAGCAGGACCATGTGTTTCAGTAATAATTAATTCATTTTTACCCCGCCAGCCAATACCTGCATGCTCAGCAACTACCCTATGAGAAATTGTGTGAGGATAATATTCAGTTACACTACCAAAATTTTCATACGAAACATCGATAGTAGGAGGAAATGCAATTCCATTAAAATTTAGCGCAATTCCACTACTTACTTCTCTGAGCATATCATTAATGCGTTGATACTCATCACTATATACATCCCATCGTTCTTTATCTATTAGTCCATTTTTCTGTACATTGATGCAGTCAATAAATTCGCCAGGGTAAAAAATTACAAGCGAAACTATTGAGCCCATATTCATGAATTCTTTTAACTGCCCCTTAAGAGACTTTTTTAGTGTCTCTTGTTGAACTGGCATTAAATCGTTATAAACTGAAGAAAATTTAGCAATTCCGAAAATTCCTTCATATTTCACTTTTTCTAAATAATTAAAAAAATATTGCTGAATTTGGGCTGTATTCTTTGTTTTATCATTTTTTATGTGATCCAATCCCATAAGACAATCAACTTATATTGATATAAATCCCATTGCACGAGCAACTATAACGATGGCTGTAAATACAACAATACAAATAATTACTTCAAGTTCAATTATTCTCTCCCATTTATGTCTGTTACTCAGGTACTTATTTATGTATAATTTGAAAATTATTATCAGTAAACCAATTCCAAAGATAATTCCCATTAAAGTATGGAAAGCTATTAAAATTTCAACTCCACTTGTACCTGCTTCTAAAATCAAGATTGAATTTATGATTAACAAAATTAAAGATACAACGGTTATCATATAGATAATAGGATTTGCTTGCTTTTTATCTACCAGATAATTCCTAATTTTTTCGATTCTTCCAGGAGTAGATTTTTCTAATCTAAAAAACACAGCCATTGTTAAAAAGGCTATCCCAAGAACACCCGTGAGGGGATGATATATTAGGTTAACAAGCCAATCCTCTCCTTTTTCCAATTTATTAATCCAATCCAGAACACAAGCATATGATAGCGCCAACATTACGATAGCACCAATAAATAATATAATTATCGTTCTTGTTTTTGGTATGATTTCTTCTGACATATTTAATTTACTCACCTCTTTTAGATATTAATTTTTATCTAATTATATTCATTTTTTTTTAAAAAATTTCGCAATTTTTTTACGAAAAGCTAAATATTATTTTACTGTAAGCTTATGGAAGAAATTTTGTTAATTTTATTAATTCTAGCTTTTGCTATGCTTGTAGGAGCAAT
>SDBS01003275.1_pt1 | contig 15884 bp, 7 predicted proteins | sample 2277091 | NCBI WGS metagenome assembly SDBS01 (sample SAMN10404972, study PRJNA504765) | marine sediment metagenome | isolation source: marine sediment core GS10_PC15, 163 cmbsf | place: Arctic Ocean: Southern Knipovich Ridge | collected 2010 | reverse complement strand
AATCCCGGGCATCAATTCCGAGCATACCAGACTGATTGATGTTCAGAGAAAATCGCGAGGGTGGAAGGGTTTCATTACGCCCATTCCCAACTGCACCACCTGTGGCCTGGCAATAACACTAAAGCCCATTTACGCAGCCTTTGGCATAAACGCTGTCATAATGACCTCAATGCAGGCTATGTCAGGCGCAGGCCGGAGCCCCGGAGTGCTGGGCCTCGACATTCTGGATAATATCATCCCCTTCATTCCAGGAGAGGAGGAAAAGACGCAGCGCGAAACACAGAAAATACTGGGCAATCTCGCAGGCGCCTCAATTGAGCCAGCAAGGTTTAACGTAAGCAGCACCTGCACCCGCGTTAACGTACGGGAGGGACACACGGAATCGGTCTTCGTCTCCACGCAAAAAGCTTGCCAGGTAGAGGATGTCGCCAGGGCAATGAGAGAATACGCAGGCTCATCCGCTGGATCTGAATTGCCCTCGGCCCCCAGGCACATGATAATCGTGCTCGATGACCCCTTCAGGCCCCAGCCGCGGCTTGACCGCGATAGCGATGATGGCATGGCCACCGTGGTAGGCAGAATCAGGAAAGACACCGTCCTGGAAAACGGCATCAAGTACCTTCTGGTATCCCATAATACCAGGATGGGAGCCGCCAGGGGCGCAGTCCTTGTGGCTGAACTCCTCATCCGGGACGGGTATATCTCTTAATACTGAGTGCAGAGGCCCAAATCCTCTCGGCCCCACCAGATTATCCGGCTATAACCACTTGATAGCCCAAAAGACAAGCAAAACGCTATATTGTTGTCTTCGGCCACCCATCGGTAAAGTAGGCGGGATGCTTCAAAAACGGGGTTTTTGTCAGCAACCTTCAAGTGGGTGTACAATGAGGCCATGCCAAAAGGACTTAGTTTCCAGAACGGCAGCCCATCATTTGGTCGTAACACAAGTGAGGAACATGACACAACAGCCGTCAACCGATGAGGGCTTCCCGCTCAACTTTCCAAAGTCAGATTCTAGATTGAGGTATAGTGCAAGACTGATATTTTTATCGAGGAGGTCTTGACATGCCACAAGTGCAATCCCTGGACGACCTGATCGCAAAGAAGGCGATCGAGTACGCCGACCAGATAAAAGCGGCAGCGGCGATGGCGGACAAGGAAGAGGAAATCCGCATCGAGTCGGAAAAGCAGCTTGCATTTATCCAAAAGGAAGCGGGCATCAAGTTGGAGGGCAAACACGAATTCACCGTCGCCAGCGGTCGTATTGATTCTGTCTATGATAGAGTGATAATCGAATACAAAAATCCCAAGAGTCCCGGCGACCGCATCGGACCTGCAGTTGATTCGCCAGGCAGTAAAAAGGTAATTGAACAAATTAAGAAACGTTTCTATGACCTGCGAAGTCAGTATGGGCAGCCGATGAATAGCCTATTTGGTGTAGGTTTGGATGGCAACTACTTTATCTTTATTCGCTACAGGGATGATAAATGGCAAGTACAGGAGCCAGTCGAGGTCAACAGCCATTCCGCTGAGCGGTTTCTCTGGGCACTGTTTAACCTGGGCACGAAGGGTAAGGCGTTCTCACCTGAGTACCTGGCAGGTGACTTCGGGTCGGGGGGAGGTAATACCGTCGCCATCAGCGGCATCCACGCCCTCTATGATGCCATCGTGACCACCGACAACCCCAAAGCACAGACCTTCTTCAGCCAATGGAAAATCCTGTTTGGTGAAGTTTGCGGATACGACGTAGACAGCCAGTCAGAAAAGCTTAGGAGACTGGCTGAGTTCTACCAGGTGGGCGTGAAAAACCCAAAGCCCGCCGAGTTGCTCTTTGCCGTTCACACTTACTATGCACTATTCATGAAACTGCTCGCAGCGGAAATCGTTGCCTTTTTCCACAAGCTGCCCACACCTCTCCAGAAAATGATGCAGGCCACCACCAGCAACAAACTCAAGCGCGAGATGGAAGACCTCGAAGCCGGCAGCATTTTCCGCCATCTCAACATCACTAACTTTCTCGAGGGTGACCTCTTCGCCTGGTACAGCAGCGTTTGGACCGAGCCGATTGAGAAGCTTGTACGCGAAATGGTCACACGGCTTGACGACTATAACCCCGGCACACTTTCCGAAGACCCCACCGGTAGTCGCGACCTACTAAAGAAACTTTACCAACAACTCTTCCCCAAGAGCGTCCGCCACGATCTCGGTGAATATTACACGCCCGACTGGCTCGCCGAACACGTCCTTAACGAGCTCGGCTACGTCGGCGACCCCGACAAGCGCCTGCTCGATCCCGCCTGCGGTTCGGGCACGTTCCTCGTCATGGCCATTAACCACATCCGGAAATGGTACGACGAGAATCGCGAACGCTGCCGTTTAGATGAAAGCGAACTTGGCCGCAAAATCCTCGCTAATGTCATCGGCTTCGACCTCAACCCGCTGGCTGTCATGGCCGCTCGAACCAACTATTTAATAGCGATCCGCGACCTTATTGGTCGTATGGATAGGGTTGAGATTCCGGTTTACCTGTGCGATTCAATAATGACGCCTTCGGAATACGGGGGGCTTTTTGCCGGAGGCCTCGGTAAGGCTAGACAATTGAAGACTGCGCCTACTACCTTCTTAATTCCAACTGAAATCGCCACGAACCGCGACGATGTAGCTAAGTATGCAGAGCAATTAGAGGCTGGGGTTCGCAACGGCTATTCGGCTGAAGAATTCATCCAGCGCTGCCGTGATGAGGGATTACCGATCAGTGAACATACGCTGCACACCAAGTTATACCTTGAGCTAGTGAAACTCGACAAAGCGAACAAGAACGGCATTTGGGCGCGGATAATCAAGAATGCCTTCGCGCCACTTTTCATTGGTAAAGTGGATTTTGTGGCGGGGAATCCACCTTGGATTCGGTGGGGTTATTTGCCCGAGGACTATCGGAATCAGGTAAAACACCTCTGGCGGCGATACGGGCTTTTGGCTCAGAGGGGGCTTGAAGCGATCATGGGTACGGGCGAACTGGACTTTTCTATGTTGTTTACATACGCCTCCATCGACTCGTACCTGATCGACCAGGGGAAGATGGGATTTCTCATCACACAGGAGGTTGTGAAGTCGAAGGGCGCAGGTCAAGGCTTCAGACGTTTCAAACTCGGCCCGGAAGAGATCCCCTTCAAGGTGTACGGATTTCATGATTTCGTAAGCGTCAGTCCTTTTGACGCGGGCAACAAAGCAGGACTGATTCTCATCAAAAAAGGGGAGGAGACAACGTACCCATTGCCATATTTTGTCTGGAAGAAGAAAGCTGGGATTCGACAGATCGACAGCAGCCTGTCACTGGATGACGTGCGACAGTTGGTTCAATGCGAGGAGCTGATTGCTAGACCTACTAGCTCTCCCACGAGTGCTTGGCAAACGGTCAGTGCTCAGCAAGGTAGCGTGCTAGAGAAATTGAAGGGCCGTGGGTTCTACCGCGCAAGATGCGGTGTATCGGTTGACCCTTACGGCGTGTTTCTGGTGGAGATCGCACAGGTTAGCAAACAGAATTCGGTTCTCGTCGTAAACATGCCTGAGATGGGCAAGGCTGACGTTCCAAAACTTTCGCCTCAAGCAGTCGAGTTTACTTACATTTATCCCGCCATCAGAGGCAAAGATATTCAACGCTGGAAAGCACAACCCGCTTACGCGGCTATCATCATAAACAGAAGCACGAAGCGCGCAGATATTCCTTCTGAAAGCGCAATCAAAACGTCTGCGCCGCAGACCTACGCGTTTCTTTACCAGTTGCGGGAATTTGCCCTTAAACGAGAGAAATACTGGCGCTATTTTTCGAAGCAGCAGTTTTCAGTTTCACCCTTACCCTCTGAACAACAGGGCAAGAATCAGAAATACTTCCGCCTTCGCAAGCAGCCGTCTGACGGGCCGATTCTCTACGACATATCCGACTCGCCCTTTTATACGTTGTTTAACGTCGGTCCTTATAGTTTTACCCCCTACAAGGTGGTCTGGCAAATGGGGGCGAATCGCATGAAGGCTGCGGTCATTTCATCCTTTTCCTTTGCCGTGGGCGGGCGCTCCACTCCCCAGAAGACAGTGATTCCCTGCACTGGTACTACTTCCTACGCATCATTTCAGGATGAAGAGGAAGCACACTACGTGTGCGCACTGATGAATTCCTCACTTGCGGATGCTTTATTGAAATCTTTCTCGGCTGGTGGGCGCGGGTTTGGAGCTCCGTCAATTCTCAGTAACATCGCAATTCCTAGGTTTAACCCCAAGAACGAACTTGCTCAGAACCTGGCCAACTCATCAGTGCAGGCGCACGCGTTTGCTGAATCGAGCAACGGTGAACAGCTTGAAGCCATCGAAGCAGACATAAACGAGGCGGCAGCTAAACTCTGGGGCATTTCGGATAAAGAACTTAATAAGATCTGAGCCGCCCTAAACAGTTCTCAAATACAGCCATAGATGACGAACAATGACATTGCGAGTTGATTACATCGACAACTTCGAGACCAAGGCGCTGGACGCCATCCGTGATCTTTCTACCGATGCGGAGGGCGTGGACATTGCCGTCGCGTTTCTCTCCTATCGCGGCTGGGTGGAACTGAGGCCATGTCTGACGGCGGTGGTTGCGCGCGGCAGTCGACTGCGGGTGATTGTGCGGCGCGATGTGCGGCAGAACAGCCCTGAAGCGGTCGAGGAACTATTCCATCTCGCCAACACGCAGGTGGCATTCGGGTTAGCGGATACGGCGTTTCACCCAAAGGATTATTTATTTCACGCCGGCAATAAGCTGACCGTGCTCACCTCATCGGCCAACGCGACCTATCCCGGTCTGACACACAATGACGAAGGCGGGGCAATCATCACACATCCCGACGCAACCAAGGACGAGGCGGCGCTCAAGGCCATCGGCATCTTTGAACGGCGTTGGCAGAACGCAATGCTGGTGGATGAGCAGGTATTGGCAGCATTCAAAGCGGAGGCGGTGTCGCCGTCGTTCGCCGAAGGTGTTTTGGTGCGTAGCACCAACGAGCTATACAAAGGATATGGCATTGGGCGCATACAGAAGGTGCGTGGGGTACAGACGAAGGTTGAGTTTAATCCGTCGGTATTCATGCCTCCGCCCTATCGGTCGGAAAACAAGATTCTGCAACTGGCTGAGATCGAGCGTGTGGAATCGCCCCTGGAGCGTGTTTACCGTGGGGAGTGGGAAGAGCCCCGGCGATTTGAATTGAGAATGATGGCTGCCAGATTCCTGACAAGTAACAAAGGCGGGCAGCTATCTAATGCGCGTACACAAATTATTCCTCATCAGATCTTTGCAGCATATCGAGTGGTGTCAAATCCCACGCGGCGGTTTTTACTGGCTGACGAGGTTGGCTTAGGCAAAACTATTGAGGCTGGTATGATATGGCAGGCATTATCGCAACGGGGACAGGCCAAACGTACTCTCATCATTACACCGGCTGGACTGACGACGCAGTGGCAAGAGGAGATGCAAGATAAGTTCGGGCAGATGTTTGAAATATTTGGCCGTGACTTCTGGGCAGTCAACCCTCGAATCTGGGATTTAAAAGCGATGGCAATTGCCTCTATTGATACTTTAAAAAGAGCGGAACATAAAAAAGCGCTCCTCGAAAATAGAAGGTGGGATCTAATCATCTTTGATGAAGCACATCGCCTGAGCGCTATGAGTTATGACTCGGGCAAGACAGATAAGACGCAGAACTATCGCCTTGCCGAGGAGGTAAGACAAAAGAACTATTGCGATGCGATACTATTACTTACGGCTACCCCACACCAGGGAGAGAAAAACAATAGCAGGTTTAAAAACCTGCTTGGCCTACTTGAAGATGACATCGATTTCACAGGGTTGGATGCACCTACGCTTTTTTCGGGAACGGGCAAACGGTTCACGGAATTAGTTATCCGCACTCCGAAAAAGGATGTCACAGACGCACAAGGGCGAAAGGTATTCAAAGGGCGTCAGACACATAGGATACCGATTACGCTATACACAGATGAGGCGAAATTCTATAAAGCTGTGGTTGAATATATCAGAACCGGATACAGGTTGTTACAGCAAATTATAAATCCATCCCATAAACGTGCCGTTGGTTTCTTATTGACGACCTTCCAAAAACTGAATTCCAGCTCCACAGCAGCAATTAAGGCGGCGCTTTCTAAACGATTAAAGCGGTTAAAGGGTGAAATTGAAACAAAATCTACTATAACTGATAAAAGCGACAACGATTATGATGAAAGATATCAAGGGGAATTTGAGGAAACAAAGGCATTAGAACATGAATTAGATATAATGCAATTTGAAGTCGACACACTCCAAGAGCTGATTGATATTAAAGTAAAGCGCGACCACAAATTGGATGAATTACTCAAACTGATTGATATCATTTGTAAAGAGAGCCCTAAAAAGGACAAGGAAAAAATTCTCATTTTCACTGAATATCGAGAAACACAGCGATATTTAGTTAACGAACTTGAAAATAGATATGGCATGGGAGTCGTAGTTGTTATTCATGGCGATATGAAACTCGAACGCAGAGAAGAAAGTATGCGTGATATTAATGCAATATGGATGCCTTTTTTCAAAGATGGTGCAATCGTGGCACCCACAACGAAACGTACTAGTCAACGCTTATTCCGTGACCACGATAAAGTGAGATTTCTGGTTTCCACCGAGGCGGGCGGTGAGGGAATTAACCTACAATTCTGTCATATTTGTATAAATTACGATCTACCTTGGAACCCAATGCGGCTGGAACAGCGAATAGGCCGAATTTATCGCTTCGGGCAAGAAAAAGTAGTGCAGATCTATAATTTTCTAAATAAGGGGACGATAGAGGATTTAGTCCAATCATATTTCCAAAATAGATTAGAAAGAGCTTCAACTGCAATTGCTACTGTTACCGGCGAAAACCTAGAAGAGATTATGGGCACACTGAATGGACAACTGGAAAGCGAAATAGACCCATCAAAAATTTACCAGCGAGCTATTGTAGATGGCACTCTAAACAAGCAGAGCAAGAAAGAGATCACCGAAGCCATAGAAAGGGCGAAACGAGCTTATGAAATAGCTACGCAGGGCCTATTTAGAGATGTCTCTAGCTATTCATTTGATAATTACAGGCGAGATATAGCTACTGATTTGACACTCGATGATCTACGGCAGTTTTTTGAAACATTTTTTGCCATGCACAGAAGACAAATACAACGTAAAGGGGAATTTTTCGAATTCTTGGTACCTGATGTATTGCAGACAATGGAATTACCCGAGCGGTATCATGCTGCGACATTCGATCGTGAGTTAGCAATACGCCACACCGATGCTGAATTTATGGCTCTTGGGCACCCATTTATCGATGCAATGCTGTCATATGTAGGTTCATATGATTTCGGCGGACTTACGGCTGTTCGTGAAATTAATGCGCCAGAGATGGTTGGTGCTGATGGGTTCTTATTTATCTTCGTTATCAAACGCCGAATAGTGAGAGAGGATGGCGATGAGTATTTATTTGAACTCGCTCCCGTATTCTCTACTGCCGAAGGGGAAGTGAATGAAACTGCTTTGGCTTTTGCAATGCGCTATGCAAAACGTTCTGTTACAGCTACGGTAAAACCTCCCAATCCTAGTACAGCATTCCAAGCTGTTAAGAAACACCTCGAACAGAAAACGGGTATCTGGGATTGGGACGAAGATGTTGAATTCATTGGGCTGAGCTGGGTGGTTTTCAAATAGAGCGATACTCTCATTCAAAACTGTTCTCACACTAGGTAACTTTGCACAATCCGTCAGATTGTGCGGCTAAATTTGTGTAGTCCTATAAACATCCTAAACTAGTATCGGGTGCAAGCTTGGACTAAGGAATAAGCGCCTTCTGCATTCGGTTGCATCGTCTTGTTATACGTCATTTCCATTGTCTCTGTTTGCAGGTCATCGTCCATAGATATCTTCAAGTCGTTCTCTAGTCAAAGCTCGGTCCCTTTGTGCCAATGCGTTGTCCTTGCCGATCTGGCCAACAGATCGAATGCGAGGTTCATCATGTGTGAGTAGAGGTTCAAAGGACTCGGCCCATTGAGGCCAGTATGTAGATTCGTTACCACTCCAAAACCGGAAACTACCAAACACAGCCTGTGATACATCTGAGGCAAAATAACCGGCATCTAGAGCGAGTAGAGCTTTATCGATCCAAGCACCGGTTGGGTTTCCCGCAAGTGGTGAGAGATGAAACCGTTTCAACTGCTGGTTCTGGAGCAAGATGTGGTAGATTTCCGGTTCATCATCTACAATGCCGTGTATTACCTCACTATCCCAGAAACCATCACCAATCTGTTCTAGTAAGCGTTTTCGCTGTTCCAGACTAATGACTTGTAGCGCAGTATTAAGCAGTCCATCACTACCATATGGGAAAACTGCGGTTTTTCTAATTCGTAATTGTAACCACTCGAAAGCTATAGCTGGATCTTTACGAAATATCTCCTCACCCTCATATCCCCGCTCTATGCAATTAATAACCGCTGTCCTCCAGACATCTTTAAGGGATTCACGGACTGGACCTCTGGGAGTTGCCTGCCATTCACCAGTGACGGCAGCAGCCGCTATAGAGCAATCGGAGTGAGTTAGTAATGTGGCAACGCGGTCTTCAGGAATCTGTAGTCGCATGCATGAAACTTCAATCCAGTTACTGAACCTATAATCTAAGACAGACATAATCGCTGGGAGGAGATCTTCGGGGAGAAGTGCTGCCGTAAGACCAACAGCGATGCCAGCGAAATGTAATCGTGGCTCTTCCAAACACATCTTAAGCAACCCTGGATACTCTGGGTCATTACCTGAAGCAGCAGATTCCAAGAAAGGAATAACTAGCTCGCTATCTACTCCGGCTTGGATGAACGCACGAGCCCATGTTGACGGATTTGGGACTTCGGATGCAATTCTTTCAGCGGCAAAGGTGCTCCAGCGTGGCCAAGTTAGGTGTGCATTACGTGCTTCAATTTCATACCGTACCATACGCTCTGCAATATCTTCTGCGTCCTGCGATGACCAATTCTTAGCCAATTTTTCTGCGGCGGCTGCTTGCTCCTTCTGATTCTTTTTCCAATCTTGACCTAGGCCTTTTATAGGGAATAGTGTATCAAATTCAGGGTCCAGATCAATTGGCAATTTAACTTCGAAATTCTTGAAAATGCGAGAAATGTGAGACAGAACACCGGGATGGTCAGTATTTATGCTAATAATGTCCTTAGCAATTACACAGGCGAACTTTTGCATTAAGCTCCTTATTTCTTCAGATATACTCTCGGCTACACGATTGGGGAAAAGCCATTCGTGCATTAGGTCAAACATCGGCCCCCAATCCTCAATAGATGCTGGCCGTAGGAATTCCATAGCGCGTGGCCAGAATCCGCGAATGACCGACATCTCAGCTTGTGTGATAAGCCCCCTGCGCAATGTGACTATTAATTTACTGCCGGGGCCCATCTCACTGTCGGCGAACGTCGGTGAAAGTAAGAATCCTATAGCTTGTAGAGCGATGTGCGTATTGGAGGTTTCAGCGAACCACGATAATGTTGAATCAAGCAGTGTCTCGCGGCGTGAAACAGCGTAGCCGCTTCCTGGCTCGGCTGATTTCACCCAATCCTCAATCTTCCTGAGGGGATGATCTGGATTCGAATGAAGCGGCCGGGTATCGCCAACCGCTTGAGTAAGAAGTAAAGGTATCGTTTTTTGTGGAATGAGATATAGTGCAGCTTCTGATATTACAGGAAGTTTATCAGGATGCTTTTCAAGCACCCAATTACATTCATCTTGGCCAAGATATGAAAATGCTTCCCACACTTTGTTGGAATCTGCCTGGTTTATCATCTCAATGAGTATATCAACAGGTACTGCTGCACCACGCACGCGAGATTCTATTAAAGTCAGTGTTGTTTCAACCATATCCGGCGATTGTTTTATCAAATCACGACAAGGAAGTCTGCTTGCTCCACTAAAGAAAACATCTCGGACAAGTGCATATCGAAGCACGGGAGGGCGTACGGATAACCTATCTTGACCGACATCGGTAAGCACACCACCGGCCGCGAGTCCAGTGACCACTTGTCGCACCTGAATCAGACTTAGTCCGAGTTGGATTGCCACTGTTTCCATAGGCATACCTATATTCCCCCCGAGAGAAAATGCAGCGACGATTACGGTTGCTTCTGATCCGAGAAGTGGTTCAAAAGTTGTGCGAATGTCTCTGGACAGTGCATCACCAAGGGCAATTTGACGGGTATCCCCTTTTATGCATAGGTGGCAAAGTGTGGCAGCTAAACCGGGTCTGCCTTCCGCTTGGTTGACTAATTCACGTATGAGTTCGGTTGGGCCTACAATTCCTGCGGATTTGATTAGTTCCACAATCTGATCTCTAGTAAGGGGCTCTAGGTCATGCATGGAAGAAGCCGGGAGTTGCATAGATTGAAGCACGTTATCCTTCTTACCAGGCCAACAAGTGGCTATGATTCTAAACTTTGCTCCAATCTGTTCTCGGAGCTGCTGTAACCTGCTTAACCGATTAGTATCCATATGTGCATCATCTACGATGATAGCTTTGGGATCCTGCTCCCTTACGGAAGCCGCAATTTGGGTTAGGTTGTCATTTATTAAAAATAATCCTTCATTCTCTTTAGCGAAAGTTTGCAGGAGGAAAGTCTTGCCTGAACCTGGCTGTCCTACCAATAGTAAGTCGCCGTCTGTGTTTAAGAGCCAATCAAGGTCGTTTTCTCTGCCTATTAGCAATTCAACGATCTGGGGACGCGAAGTAACGGGAACTATTGAAAGAGCAGGAGGTTGACCTGTCAGGCCAAGTAGTTCCCGGCACCATTGAGGGCTTCTGTATAGCAAATTGGCAAAGGCTTCTTGCGGATGCGTGTTTATTAGTACGAATCCAAGCTGATGTGCTCGTTCTTCGAGATTGCGCCTTTTCCTAGGGGTCAAGTTCTGCGACGTTGCCAGAACAACTTTGCGTCTGGTTCCACCTTTTTGGAGATAAGACTTTAGACTTTTAGTTAGATTTCCAATGACATCTTCTTGGGTGGTGCTAACTAGGGGGTATGCGACGCCCTCTGTATCACTAATCGCACCATCCATACCCGCATCACTGCCACCGCGAATTGGCACCAATCCTGGGTATATGTCTCGTAGGAGATCAGTTGCGCATTGCTCGAATAGCTCTGGATCGAGTTTGCTATTCAAACCTTCAGTTATATCTTTGTAGAACGGGTCGCGAATCATTAAAATTTACCTTTGGAATTGGTGACCTGCCCCCAACAATTTCCACGAGCAAATCCCTCAATCATTTTGGCACCAGATCCTTCGTATAGCGTTGAACATGATTCTCTGCCGGGATTCGATTTTATTTCTAGGGAAAGCGCCATTTTCATCGGGTTGAATAACATCGGTCCGTAAATCATCGGGAAGCTCGTATTCATCTACTTTAGGTAAGTAACCCGCTAGTAATTCATTCCAAAGAAAGTTACTCTTCTTATAGGTCTCAATTTTGTCCTTGTAAACCTCATTACTACTGCTGATATTCTGTAGATCCTTCAAAAGAAGCACCATTCCAAGTTTGTTTCGCTCTGTTTTAAATGCATGCTCATCAAATAACTGGTTTCCATCTGTAAATTGAGCCATATTTGGTTCGTTATAAGCATATATATGTTCCAGGTGAAGACCGTATTTACGACGGGCAGTTTTGTTAAAACGCTCCTCCAATTGCTCTAATCCAGTACCAACATATGAAGGTTTATCTAAAAGTTGCCAAAGGTATCTATCAAGCCGCATAAGTACATACTTGCTAAAATTGGTCGAGAGGTTGCTAACACCCTTAAATCGCTCATAGGTAAAGATATCTTCTATAGATTCAATTTCACCCTCACGAATAATTTCTTTATCTTCAAGGAAATTTATCAGTGAATTATTAAAAACAGCGATTGCCTGATTAAATGACTTCCCTCTAATATCTTTGTTGATAGGGTAGATAATTCGCTGGAATGTATTACTTTCATAAGCATCCAGAAGACGCGATACGGAGTGGAGCTGATCAAACTTTCTGGCAATACCAGTAATCTTGGGGTCCTTTTCGGTATCACTGAAATTTAAACAAGAGAGAATAAGCAAGTACTGCTGATTCTGATCCAGTAACTTGTTGTAAATGAGATATTCATTCTCGTAACTTGTACGTAGCCATAAATACATATGCGCAAAATACTGAATATCATCTATGATACGTTGGTAGAGAAGCTCTGGGTCAGTGAAATCCTTAAAATATCTCCTGATCTTCGGATTCCGGTATATTTCGTAGTGGTAATCACCTTCAAATTTTTCGTAATCATTTTCAGAGTCTGCAAATTTAGCACGGAAGAAGGCCTGGAAAAACATATCCAGATCCAGCTTTGATTCCGTGCTGTTTTTTAATATTGCATTAAAATAGTTATTCTGAAGTTGGGTCCACACCGTGTTAGCATGTTCCTTCTTATCTCCAGGCAAATTACCTATTAGTTTGCCTTTAAGAATCTCATATGGTTTAAGTCCCAGACCGCGATCATTCACAACCTCAAAGATCATGGCTACGTTCTTCTGCTTTTCAATCTTTATTTCAACTATTGATATACGATCCAGTAAATATGTAATGTAGTACGTAAGCTTAATTAAATCATAACGACCAGGCTGATCATTAAGCATAAGGAAATTATCATAATAATCGCTAATGATTTTATAGTTATTGACAATTTTATGCTGCGTTTCATCTGTCGGATTAACTTCAGCATCCTCTACCAGACTGCTGAAGGTGGCTTCACGGTTTTCATTATAAATTTTAAAGCGTGTTGCTTCGCCAAAGTCGTCACTCTCAAAAATCAATTTTCTAAGTGTCTGACTGCTGAAGGTTCTATCGGCATAGCTGTCATCTGCTTCTACCATTCTAAGTATCTTATACAGTTTTATGAATATCAGCAGAAGTGTTGTCAGTCGTTGTTGCCCATCCACAATCGAAATAGTTGTGGCGGCGCTTTGAGTCAAATATGTGTTAAGAAAGTAAGGTTCGAAATGTTCCTGTACTTCGGCCTGAATTTCCTTCGGTTCAGTTTTTGTCCTCTCGTATAGTTCGAACTGGACTCCAATATCATTTAATAGCGTTTCTACATTTTCTTTATTCCATTTGAATTCCCTTTGGTAGATGTCAATATAGTATGCTTTTGCCGTGCTAAAAACATCGCGAAGGAATTGGTCATTGGGTGTTATAACACTACGAATCGTCGTTTGATTATCCATCATTAATTACCTCCTGTTTCAATCAACGCTCGATTATGCTAACCCAATCCTAGCTCTTCGTTATGCCTGCATAATACATTCTTACCATTATCAATTATATCTGTTGATGAAAGACAATACCATCATTAATTCAACCACTAGTCGAAGTGTAAGATTGAACTTTTCATCGTATTGTTCCCCGATATCATCTCTCAACGAATAAGCATAGCCTTTAGAAGTGATTTCTGGTCTAAAAGTCTCCTTGCCGCTGGCGAGACCGCTGTTGACATAGCTTCGTTCGTGCAATAATACAGAAAATTTGAAACTAAGGAGGATATTATGGCAACAGCTTATTGTATGAAGTGCAGGAAAAAGGTAGAGATAAAGAATCCTAAGCAAGTTACACTCAAAAACAATAGGCCGTCAGTTCAAGGTGTATGCTTTGTTTGCGGGACAAAAGTATTCCGCATAGGGAAAATGTAGATACTTGGCAAACAATATGCTAGCTAAGGAGAGGAATGACGAGCACATTAAAAGCGAAAATGATTGAACTCCTGGAACAAGACCGTAAACGGGAATATCTTGACCTTTGTAGGCAAAACTATGCTGAAGCAGTATTGGTCTCTGGAGAACTTTTTCCATACTTCTACAAAGAAGCGTCCAAAGTAATGGCTCTTTCCGAGAGTCTTTATGGCAAGGCATCGGAAATGAAGGAACGAGGAGATGTAGAAGGGGAAATTCAAATACTGGAAACCGCAATTCAAGGTGGTGTTGACTTGCCAGTCTGCTATGAACGATTAGCGGTCTTATACTCAAAACAAAAGAACTATAAGCGAGCATATGAAGTCTGTACGAAGTGGTTTGATTCTGTTTTTTGGAAATTACCTCAAACGTCAACGAGTAGCTTGCGTTTACTTGACCGCTTAGAAAAACTAAAGGAAAAGGTCACATTGTAACGAAGTATCCCGTGCTTCATTATTGTAGCAGTTCGCGGAAAGCGCAATGCGGTCACCACTACAAGTGAGGCCTATATATGATGTATCGAGAGACGCTAACACTAAAGTCTGACAAACCCATTGAGGCAGAACTCTTGAAAGAACTGGGCAATCGTCTACAACGGCGTGGTATTGAGGTTTACATACTCGATGTTGACACTTACTGTTTGGAGATGTGCCACAAACTGATCATGGAGAAAGGGCCGAGGTACATCCTCTCACTAGAGAGACTTCAAGAAGCGGTTCTTCCAAAGATAGGCAGCATAGAAGAACGGGACCCGCTTGTCAGAGTTCTGAGAAATTACTTGCAAGCATTATCACCCTCAAAGGATCTGACAATCGTAGACCCGTACTTTTTCCCGGCGAACCTACCCGATAGAGTGGGGTATCTAGGTACATTTAGAGAAATCTTTGGCTTAGTTATTCCCAAGGTTGCCATGATAAGATTCATCACGAAACCGGACCATGATAGAGCATTGTATAAGGATATCAAGTCTGTTTTGGTAGACCTGAACCCCGAAATCAATGTCGTCCATAAAATGACAAATGACTTTCACGATCGGTTCTGGATAGCAGATGAGGTGAAGGGCTTGTTTATCGGTACTTCTCTGAATGGAATCGGTAGGAAATATGCACTGGCTGACTTTATGGAAGACGAAGACACAGCGACCATAGTGAAAGAACTCAGACGGGCAAGCCTAATCTGAGAGCACTGCTCGCCATGTCATTGCAGCCAGATTGAAAGGGGCGGCCACTCTTGAGGCTGGACTTGACTTTCAACTTCTTCTGGTCGGTCCTATCTGATGGTGCTCTGTTTCTGGTTTATGCATGGACAAGATAACAAGTCGTCAGAATGTGCAGTCGGTCAAAGCGAAACCAGACTTGGCTAACCATGGTCACTGTAGTGAGTATAAGCGCTAAGTAGGTGGGCAGAACGTCTCTGAGTAGTCCGCGAAGACGGTTCAAGACGTCGATGGGCCATAAAGTACGCTTGAGGTATCTCTGGCTCCCCACAGCGTATCGTGTCTAAATTTAAGCAACCAACCAGCTACAAGCACATCTGCTACTGAAGCAGCCCCGTTGAAACTGAGGGAGATAACAATCAGCCATTCGGTGTAATTAGTGGATGCTGGAATTCGACGGGTGATTGTTCATCGTTCATGACCAGTCGCACTTTCCCCACTCCTAAACGGGTTGCCCTGCCCTCTCCATGCTCATCTTGCGTTGAAAAAGACTCTCATTTGACAAAACACTCCCTTTAATGTACATTATGCAAGGTTGGCTATAGTTTAGGTTATTACAAGCTTTTTCAGATCGCTTCAGATTCGTCGAGTATTGGATGACTAAACCCTGACTAAAAATTTAAATAAAAGGAGGTCATCCAATGAGTTTTCAGGACAAGTCGCTCCAATGTTCCGATTGTGGGACTACCTTCACTTTCAGTGCTGAGGAATAAGAATTCTTCGCGTCTAAAGGCTACACAATTGAACAAAGGAAACACCAAATCAGTTGAGTTGCCTGCCAGGTTATAGAGGCATGTAACTCTAAATTATACTAAGGAGTCATAATGAATTTCG
>SDBS01003274.1_pt1 | contig 15885 bp, 25 predicted proteins | sample 2277091 | NCBI WGS metagenome assembly SDBS01 (sample SAMN10404972, study PRJNA504765) | marine sediment metagenome | isolation source: marine sediment core GS10_PC15, 163 cmbsf | place: Arctic Ocean: Southern Knipovich Ridge | collected 2010 | reverse complement strand
AGAGATAAGAAAAAAGTACCAAAGCAAAAATAGTGACTAGTTCACTATACGAATATATCGTGTGACCCAGTGGTATACGTGACCGAAACGGTCACAGTAACTTAAACAGTTAAAGTAACGTAAATGGATTCAGTGTATAGAAACCGCAACAGTGTAAAATAATGAGACAGTTTTCTCTGATTTATCTAAGCGAAAGAATAGTGTTTTCCCGTTGCGTAGCGTACAGCAAGGGCGTAGCAAGGGGTTTCGGCTGTACGGCAGCAAGGGGCGTGTTTGCGCGCAAGACGTGTTGAAATGATGCCTTGCTATGCTTCAAGCTTGAATGCTGCTTAGATGCAAGAATAGACGGCCGTACAGACGCAAGGTGCTAGCTGCAAGGCTGCAATGCGCAGAAGGGCGCAAGGCACGTCGTCAGAAGGACAGACAGACCGGCAATGAGTACAGACGTGCCATCAGACGCAAGGCGCGTTAGACGGAAGGACAGACGGAAGGGCGCAAGGCGCAGATCGCAGGAAGGGCGCTAGCTGCAAGGCATAGCAAGGTGTCAAGGCGCCAGAAGGGTACAAGCAGAAGGGGCCTCACCGTACGGGCAAGGCCCCTTGCAGTAGATTAGTCGATGCTACTTGCTGTCGCCCTTGCTGTCCTTCTGTACGCCCTTGAGTGAGAACGTGTCCGTCTTTGCGTTGAACGGATTCGACGCCGTTGCAAGAGCGCCGACGCCGTGCAGTACGCGAATCCAGCGACACACGTATATCGGCGTATCTGATGCTGACAGGTGAGTCTGAGCAGCGTTGATTTCGTCCGACAACGCCTTGACGGTGTACTGCTTGCCGGTGAGCAAACGCTCGCAGTACTCACGGACACGCGCGTGTCGCGTACTCGGCGCCTTTGCTGTCGCCTGTTCGACGGCAGCGTCAATCCTGGCCTGCACGGAAGCTTCCTGTTCCTTTGTCAGACTGACAACTTTCGCTTCTGCTATCTGTACGTCAACGCCCGTTGTTTTCGTTTTCACCATCGTTCGATTCTCCGTCAAGAGTACAGATTGAACGTCGATTGTACGTACGTCAAGGCCTGTTCCTTTGTCTGTTAACGTCGTGTAGTGCTTCTGCATGTTCTCAGCCCTTGCACTTATCCTGGATTTCGACGACGCGCCTTGCGACGACCTTCTCGCTCGGCATTACGGCTACTTCGATGCCGGGCCGTTCTTCCTGATAGCGGATCATCGAACACCGTACGAAGCCGGTCAATGATCCGTCTGTATCGTCAAGGCACAGTGAACGGTCAGGACAGGCGAGACAGGTCGGATGCTGCAATACGTATGCAATGATGCTGCTGTTGTTCGGCATGTTCTCAGCCCTTTTCGCAGTCAAAGGTTATCGAGTAGTCCGAAGGGTCGTAGCAGTCGTACTGTGCGCTGTAGCAGTAGCTGCTCGCGTACTGCGCGCAACGATAAGCCATCGGACAACTGATGCAACGCAAGGCTTTGACGCGCCTTGCAGCCTTGCGCTTTGCTCTCCGTCGATCTACTCGATTCATGCCGAGCCCTTCCGATTCAGAGTACCTTGTGAGTCTCCAGCACGTCGTTCAGTACGTCGATGCTGTGCGAAAGGGGCTTGCACTCGTCGTGCAGAGTGCATACCGTACACGACGCACTCATTTCGCATAGTTGCGCTTGCTCGTCGAGCAGTTCGCGCAGAATGCGCTCTGCACGACGCACAATGTAGAACGCGCGCCGATTTCCGCCCGGAAGAATACTTTCGCAATCCAATCCTGCCGTTCGCGCCCGGTACATGTCGATAGCAAGGCCGTGTGCGTCGTCAACAGCAGCCTTTTCGTACTGGCGTATCCAATCCAGTACGTCAGCATTGCGCCGCTTGCAGTCATCGGACAGTCTCGCTTCGAGTTGCGCTACTGTCTCGCGCCTATGTCCGGCCAGTCTGTTCATGCTGTACACCCTTCACGAGAAGAGCAAACGCAACACGGCGAGAACGGACACGTGCAGGATGGACAGTACAGATGCCGTACCGATAGCCGTCAATCCTGCAAGGAGAGCGTAATCGGTCCAGCGATCGTACAGTTCTGCCGATGCCTTCCAGGCGTCAACGTCGTACGCATCGAGCAACGCTTCGTCAGCCATCCTGTAAACCCTTCATGTGAGAGTCTCAGTAGCATAGCATCAGTTACAGCATAGGTCAAGGCATGTACGTACAGTGCGATTGCTCAGAACAGCAGATAAATGCTCAGAACACGACGACAAGGCTTGAAAGTAGCTTAGAACGCATTCTTTATACTGAATTATTTTACGCCTTTTTCTCTCCGAGAAGGACACGGGAAGTACAGATTAGCACTAATAGAGTCTAACTATACAGCATTAGCAAGGGCGACAAGAGACAGTACCGGTAGAGAGAGAACAGATAGTAAGGCATCGACACACAGCATAGGCTGATAGGCTTGTACACCGGAGGAGAGTAGACTGTAAGTACGTGTCAAGGGCTGTATAGGCTGTAGTCAAGGCAAGGTAAGGCTTTGACGCATTAGGCGCGATCAAGCGCAATAGCGGATAGGCTGTATGCTCTCAGGGTAATGGCGTAGGACAGTACAGCAAGGTGAAGGACAGTACAGACTGCGCCCTGAGACAGTACAGCAAGCGAAGGATAGTACAGAATAGGTGAGTAGATTAGTCCAGAATAGGCTGATAGAATAGTACCGACCGTGCGTGAATGGCGCATTTTCGCCGTATAAATGGGAATACTGTCGCCAAGTCAGAAGGAAATTGAAAGGATTCCCACAGTAAAGATAGAAACCATAGCAACAACATTGTACAATGCTGATAGGCTCTCGACAGTAGCTACGGCAGCGTACACGATTCTACAGAATGATATACAGAAGGGCTGTAGAACCGTTTCAGACACGTTCTGAGCAATACTATACATTACCATGTAGAGAACCATAAACGTATCCGTTGAGGTTACACTGTATGCCCCCATAGTGGCAAAGGGGGTAGGTTCAAAAACTATTGTACCCCCCCTTTGTGGGAATGAGTATACCACTCCGCCGTGAACCCTAACCAAAAGACTTCCTACCTAACTCTCCCTGACTAAGCCCTTTAGAACCAAACCCCCGAGCTATAGAGATATGAGCCTTTACCCGCTCTACCCTCTATTCTCTAATACCCATCCCGTTACATCTAAGCTCTGTACTTTTCTACTCCAATCTACCTACCCCCCACCTGGCTATCCCGTAGCAAGGGGTAGGTCTGTACGTACTTATTCTGGGTGGTTGGTTTTACGATCTTCATTTTACCAGCGTGGTTTATAAAAGGGCTGTACGTACAAAGGTTGATTTGACTATAATGATAGTGATACGTCCACTCTCTGGAGGTAGAGGATAGTGTCTAATCTGAAATTCATTGGTGGCACGGTCTTCCTTATTCTTATTTGGGCTCTTGTTATATTTCTCTTTTTATATAGTGTTTGTCGTAACGAAGTAGTGGTAGAGCCGGAACGAGGGCATCTGGTGTTTAGTGTTTTTGTTGAGGAGATTGCTGGGTGTAGGACATCGGCGCAGGTAGCTGTTTGTACAAATAAGCAAGTTGGTAGGTATATAGAGTGGGAAGGGGTGGTCTGGGAAGTAGAGCTTTTGAAGGGGGAGGGATGGGAAAAGTACATAGTTTGTGTGGAGGTGGATGCGCCTGATTACTCTAGCAAACTTCTCGGGGAGGGTTTTGTTTATACTGCCGGGAGTCTGCTGGTGATTACTGATGATGCTGAGGCATTAAACATTGTTCCTGGTGATAAGGTGATCGCCGGGGGTGTGATAAAAGATGTGGATATAACCGGGGTTGGTCTATTCGAGGGGAAAGTGGCATTTGTAGGTGTAAGGGTAGTTGGGAGTGTGATTGTACAAAACTGAAGGGCCGGATTTGACTATAATGATGTTGAGATGACTGAGCGATCTACATTAGAGGCTAAGTGTCGGCAGCTTCATCTACCGTGGTGGATAGCCTGTGTGGCTGAGAAGCTTATGGAGTATGTAAGCGGGGAGGGTTGTCTGGCCTACCTTTATGATTCACCCCCGTCTACTCTCCGAGATGCCTGCGAGCAGTTGAAGGAGAAGTAAATGAGGAACTGGTTGACTAGACTCTCAGATCGGCAATATGCTTTGTTCCTCATCGGAATTTTCATAGTGATAATGGCCGTTGTTTATACCCATCGTGGCTGTGAAGAGCGTGGTAGTGGTTTTGTACAAGTAGAGGAGGTGGAATGATGACTAAGAAGATGAAGTGGCCAGAAGCGGAGAGGTTGATGCGGTTGGTGTCGGGGTTGGTCTGCACTGATGATCGCAAGCGCAGAAGGGTGTGTTATGCCCCAGCTAACTCTAAGTGGGCCGTAGAATACCTGGAGGGGAGCCCAAACTATTTTGACAGCAACAGTTGGGTACCGCCGGATTGCACCTGGGAAGTTGCCCCCGGACAGTTCATCCCCGTCGGGGCGGCACAGGTTGAGGAACTGCTTGGCACAAGTATCAAGGACGCCTCCAGAGGGCAGCCTTACAATGAATCTATGGGCACATTGCCCCTTCCACGTCAGCGGTCATCACCCCATGAGAGCCCCACCAACTGGGACGAGGCCGTCGAGTGCGCGAAGAAGCTGGCGGCTGAGGGGGATGAGAGGCTACTCTACACAGGGTCACACCAATCTAACACATGGTTCTTCGGCTGGCGGGATGAGAAGATGATGTGCCGTCAGAGGTCGAGAGAGTGGGAAAAGCCTCACGCTCACTGGCTGAGAAAGACGGACTGGACCATCACCGACCCCCCGGACGATGACTTCCCCCTCACCCCACCGACGCTGAGTGCTGAGGAGGCGCAGGAGGTGATTGAGGCGGGTGGGGAGATGTTGTGGAACGACTGTGAGTTCCGCTTGAGGGGTGGGAATATTGAGTGGAGGGTGACTGACGGCGTAAAAGGTTGGTGCACAGACAGGCACTACGACTCGGGCTGCGGTCTCGACACGGACCCCCTTCGCTCATTCACCATCACCAAACCCCCTCAACCCCTAACCCGAGAACTCCTGACCATGACCCTCGGGGAGTCGGTTGTGGGGTGCAAGCTGTTGAGGGTGGATGGGTGGAGTTTGGCTTGTGGGACTACAGAGCACACCCCTGGGTATCCGACAGTTCAGTATAAACCGAGTGAGGCAATTAAGGTAGATGGGAATGGAAGCTACGTATGCATTACCGGTGGTCTGACTGCGGCAATAGAGTCTGTGGTAAAGAACAGCAGAGAATTGGCATGGCTTGAATGTTGGAAGAACACAGGAGAATCCCATGTGAAAGGTACTGAGTGTTACCGGTATGTCTATCGGCTGCCCCGCTCCGTGCCGGATCGGGTGGAAAAGGAGTTGCGGGAGCACGCTACAAAGATAATGAAGAACTACTCGTTATCAAACTGGCCCAAACTTTTGGAACCACTTGCTCTGAAGCCGGAGTATCCGCGCATCTGCGACATGCCGGTCCGGCACGTCTTCGTGGGCAAGTATGGTGGAGTCGAGGGTGTGTTCCTCAAGACCTACCTTGGGCTGGTCTACCTCAATGACCCACGTGTCTGTTGGCATACAACGCAGGAAAGCCGCCCAACCGAGTATAAGCCGGTTGAGATGCCAGTCTTCGATGTACATGCCGGTGGTTTTCCCAATGACATTAAAGCCCATTTCTGGGTCAAACAAGGATGAGGAGAGGCCCGCTGCGGCGTGACGACGACTGTCGGGTAGTTAACCGCGACCCCGGCCAGCGGACCAACCATCTCAAAAAGGAGCATTTTGTACAAGCGCCTTCGACTATAATGATGTAGAGAAAGCAAGCGTTCATCAAGGAGGTTGATCAATGAAGTGGCCAATGGCGGAACGAATTATGCGCCGATTGCCAAATCTGGTGTGCAAAAGTAATTGGAAGGGTGAATTGATCAGGTTTACTAGTGTTGAGGGATGGCGATACAGAATAATGGAAGGTAGTGCTTGGAGGACAGCGCATCCAGGCGGAGTCGGAACAACCTGGGATGGTGCAGACAGTGATTATACCATTGTTGATGACCAACCGTTTCTGGAAGAGGAGGTAAAAGAGGACGTTGGAACCCCACCTACTGGTGGGTCAGATGTTGAGAAACCGCATTCAGACTTTGAACTAGACCGTAGATTGGGGAATCTGGAGGATGATGTTCAGAAGATTCAAGAGGTATTAACCGAATACGCCGATGACGTGAGGGACACGGCTGGGAATCTTGGTAATGAAATGAGATATGATAGGGGTTGAAAATGGAGAACGAAAGTGCCCAAAGACGCTGAATCCTTAGAAGAATCCCGCGCAATACGCCGTGCGGTTAAAGCCGAGTTCGGCTGTATCCCGGAAAGCATAATGCGCCATGATAAGAAGGATCAAAGCATCGACCTTATAGCCGATGAGCGATCCTACGGCTCGAAGGGTGTGTTAGAAAGGCATGGTGAAGGCCGTAGGTTTATGAAGAGGGCATTCGCTATGTCCGGAATGAGCGTTCGGCATGGGGCCTTGAGTCGGTTCCCGCAGAATGTCGGTCGGGTATTGCTCAAATTGTACACGAAACCTGGGGATTGGGTAGTTGACCCATTTGCCGGGCACAACAGCCGAATGGAAATGTGTTGGCGGGCTGGTAGGAACTATGTTGGTTGCGACATTAGCCAAAAGTTTCACGATGCAAACCTCGATGTGTTGGCGCTGCTTGAGGATGAACGCGGTAACCAGTTGTTGGTTGATGAGACTGCTGGTAGCACAGTGAGGCTACATTGTTGCGACAGTCGCCATATGCCGATTAGAGACGGCTATGGCGATTTCACGATTACGAGCCCGCCTTACTGGGATTTGGAGAATTATGGGGATGAGCCTGAGCAGCTTGGTAAAAAGAATAACTACGCGGCGTTTCTTGATGGTATAAAGATAGTTGCGATGGAAAACCTACGTGTGTTGAAACCAGGGGCTTATTGTGTCTGGTTCGTCAACGATTTCAAGCGGCAGAAAGAGTATTATCTTTACCACAAAGATGTGCTGAACATTATGGAGGGTGTGGGGTTCAAACCGTGGGACATCTGCATTGTCGACCTCGGCACAGCGTTTGGCACTGCATTTGCTAGTCAAATAGTTGATCGGAAGATGCTACCGAAGAGGCATGAGTATGCGTTAGTTTTCCAGAAACCAGAGGAGGTAGATGATGGAGCTTAGAGAGGCTGTCGGAGGAGTTCTGAAGTTGCGGTGGCATGTGCTGGGTCAGGAATTTAGAAACGCCATTGACGCGCTCGAAGCCGCCTACGAGGCTGGCGACCCGGAGCCTGTGGATGAGGACAGCGAGCCAAAACCGACACACGATATGCGTATAGCCGACTTGGAGATTGGTCTGAGCATGGCTGAAGAAGCAATTCGTTGCTTAGTGGCTGAAATGGGCTGTGTAGGAAAGAAAGTGCTTGAGTTTTTGCCGGAGCGGCGGCTTGGGCGGCGTGTTATTACTGCCGCAATGTGTAGAAAGATGGATTGTCCATTTGAACCTTGGAAATAGGTGAATGATGGGTGAAATGGTAAAATGTTGTCAGTGTGGTGAAGTCAAGGAATGCTTTTTGACTGAAGACCCGTATATGGCCGAAGTCTATCCGGAGGAGGAGAATGACGCTGACTGGTGGTGCGAAGATTGTTTTGAAGAACGGCAGGATGAGGTTTGAATGAAAAAATGAATAATCGACCAACCTGGGACCAGTATTTCATGGGCATTGCTGAGAAAGTCGCTGAACGCTCTACGTGTATCCACAGGAGCGTTGGCGCAGTCATAGTCATAGACAAGCGGATACTGACTACAGGCTATAACGGTCCCCCTACGGGCCTTCAGCACTGTTCTGAGACAGGTTGTGCTCGTAAGGATGTTCCGAGCGGAGAGAGGCTTGATTTATGCCGTGCCGTTCACGCCGAGGTGAACGCGGTCGTTCAAGCGGCGAAATGTGGCATAGCGGTTGATGGGGGTACATTGTATTGTACATTAGGACCACCGTGCTGGATGTGCTCGAATGTGATGGTAAATGCAGGAATTGTAAAAGTTGTCGTAAGCACGATTGACTATCCCGATGCACGGGGGTTAAGTATACTTAACCAAGCGAGTGTGGTAGTAAAGTGCGTTGACGCAGTGGAGATCGTTATTAAGCATGGGAAAAAGGAGGTAGATGATGAAAGTGGTGTTTGAAGGCCATGAGATCAAGTTTACTCAGGACGATGCTGATTTGCTGTTGGAGAGTCTGACTGTTGTTGGGGTGGCGAAGTACGATAGTGGTTGTCCATTATGTCTGAAATATGGTAACCGTTGTAAAAAGTGTCCTTTGGGAGGGTCATGGCTTTGTGACGGCGTTGGTAGTGACATTACAGCAGACATAGAGGATGCCAGACTAGCTGTTGAAGATCGTCTTCCTAACAGCACTAGAAAACTCCAGAATATACGTCGCCGCGTAAGAAGGATTTTGGCAAAGGCAACTGACTGAGACGGCATCTCGGAATCATCTTCGGATTCGTGCTTTGGGCTGTTATAATAGCCGTAGTGGTAAAGTACGGTCTGCTCAAGGTGATATGGGAGGGAATGCAAGATGGGGTGTCCAAATATGGATGGTAAAGCCGCAAGCAAAAGTGCCCTCGTTGACGCCTTTGCCCGAGCAACCGTAACGGTTGACCCAACATCTGAGGAATGGACAAGGTTTTGCAATCGGATTCTATCTGCTACTGGGATGGTTGCTGCCCATTTTGGGATTATACCCGCGGTGTTTAATCAAAGGATATGCGCTGTTTGCCACGCGATGTCGGAAGAGGATGGGGAAGCTGAGGTGTTTAGTGCAGCAATGGCACGCATATCTGTTCAGGTAATTGACGCAATGGGTGGGTTTGACAAGATCATGGAGGACTTGGAAGAGGGCGGTGAGGATATGTCGGCATGAAGATACTCCTACTTGAACCTTCATTCTATATGCCAGATGGTAGCCTTTACCACAATAGGTATCACACAGTCGTTGCATTGACTCTCCCTCACTTGGCTGCATACATTGACAACATCCACTCATGGGAGCACGAGCTTCAAATCGTCTACGACCGGATAACCTCAGCCATACCTGAGCCCGGATACGACCTAGTTCTGATTAGTTCTTTCCACTGCAACGGTGCCCGTGCCAATGAGCTTGCCGATGCATACCGGGCTCTGGAAACTCCGGTAGTTATGGGTGGCTACTACCCCTCACTTTCACCTGAGTTGGCGTTGAAACACTGCGACTCCGTGGCTATCGGTGCGGGTGAGGACTTAATACCCCAAATCTTGGATGATGCTAAAGCCAAGACCCTAAAAAGGAGATATGAGTCAACCAACCGATGTCCAGTCAAGGATTTGCCCATGGGGCGTTGGGACCTCATTGATTCAGCATCAGTTCTCCCCACCACATACTGGGGTGTATGGGCTACACGGGGCTGTACTCGTGGCTGCGATTTTTGCTCAATGACTAGTGTATATGGGCGCTTTCACCACAAGCGTCCAGTTAACGAAGTCATAGAGGAACTGAAATATCGTGCAGGGAGATGGAATCATCGGCGGTTCTTTTTCGTTGACGATAATATTGCCCTCGACAAAGCATATGCCATTACACTATTCCGAAGTCTGAAGGATGTGCCTTCAAAGTCAATACTCGTTAATATCGACAGCGAGGGGGCTGGTGATGACGAGATTTTGGACTCAGCCAAGGAAGGTGGTGTGGATGCGCTATACATAGGCTTTGAGACATTGCACAACATAGAGGAGAACAAGGGCTGGGGTAGTCTAAGGCAATATGCCGATGTTCTCCGAAAGTTGAGGACTCGCGGTATTCGGTCTATCGCATCGTTCATGTTTGGGTTTGATACAGATGATGTGGGTGTATTTCGTAGCACCCTTGCCTTCGTTGAGCGCCACCGGGTTGATGTCATATTCCCTTTCATTCTCACACCGATTCCGGGCTCGGCACTGTGGGAGCGCCTAACTCATAAGGGTCGTTTACCCACAATCGACAAACTCATGGACGATGGTGAGATCATGCGAGGTGAGGCGTGCTCGTTTATACCTAAGAACATGACATCTAAGCAGCTTAACCGCAACTACAGGGCGCTGTTGCGGAGGTTCTACGGCCCCTGGTCTATATTCTGGCGCTGTATTCTACACTTCGATATTCGGCATCCCAGGAAGGCACTGGAAACCCTAGTGATCAATTTACACTTTGCGCTTCTCCTCGTAGGCAACCATACACATATCATGTGATGAATACTCGATGTCCGTTTGCTTTCTAGATTTTCTACTTAGTGTGAGCAGAAATGTGACTATAATGATGTAGACAGCAGAGCGATTTTTGAAGGAGGCAGATGATGGATAAGGAAGGACAAGTAAGCGACGAAGATTTTTGGCCGATAATCCGCAACGAAAGATGCGAGACGTGTCGGTTTTGGTGGCACGAGGAGGATTATGAGGACACCGGTTGTTGTCGAATGTTTAGTCCGGAAGTTCAGATTGGTTGCTGTGACCATGAGAGAAATAAGGCGGTTTGGCCACCTACACATAGGAATGAGTGGTGTGGTGAGTGGAGACAGCAAAAAGAGGATGAGGAGGCAACATGAAATCCGCAGTAGCATACATCAGAGTCAGTGGGCAGGGGCAGGAAAATGGGCAGGGGTTGGAGAGGCAGAGAAATACGATCAATGCCTATGCGGATGCCAATGGTGTTGAGCTAGTTGAGACCTACGAAGATGTCTACACCGGCACAGCAGACGCCCTCGACCGCCCCGGATTCAGCAAGATGGTTACTGAACTGAATGGGGTAAATACCATCATCATCGAGCGGCTTGACCGCCTTGCCCGCTCCATTACTGTTCAAGAGCACGCAATTCTCTGGTTAGCTGCCCATGACTTTGAACTTTTAGTAGCGGATACAGGCGAGAACGTCACCAAGGCATATATGGATGACCCGATGAAGCGGGCACTGATTCAGATTCAAGGGGTATTCGCTGAACTGGAGAAGTCGATGCTGGTTCGGAAGTTGCGGCTTGCCCGTGAGAAGAAACGTGCAGAGAACGGTAAGTGTGAGGGGCAGAAGGCTTATGGTGAGGTGGATGCTGAGGAAAGAGAGACGGTTAGGTTTATCCGTAGGTTGCGGGAGGGTAGGGGTGAGACTTTGAGGGCAATAGCAGATAATTTGAACGCAGATCATCTCCCAACCAGGTCAGGAAGGCCGTGGTCATTCAGCACAGTAGCAAGCATTGTCAAGGGTAGGGTTTACGCTGGTATTGGAGATAAAGAAGCATGAGGTCCACCGTGGCGGAGCGAACAAACGCAGATTACGTTGGCCACGTTGACTCGAAATCGGCGGGTCTCGTCAACCTGCACGTGGGTTTGAATCCCACCGGTGGACCACATAATAGGCCCAGTCGCCCGTGCGGGGGAATGACACCGGGGTGGTTACCTGGATAGAGCCGTATCGGGCAATAGGTCACCCGACTGACTTTGTTCGGGCCCACCCAGTGGGCCTAACTATCAATTAGGTATCAATGTCTATCAATTTGATAGATAGAAGGAGAAGGACAATGAGTCTATCTGACTATTGGGACGATAAGTGTCCCGTGCGGGGTTTCTACCTGAAGCTGGGCTTCGGTGACACGGGCTCGGCTGTGGCGGTGATTCTGAATGCCATCGTGCTGGTCGGCGCGTTCATCGGCTGGTGGACGCTGGGCGTGGTAGTGCTAATCGCCACAGGAGTGATTACCGTGGTTGGGACGGAGTGGCGGAAGAAGCAGGCCAAGAAGCGGAGGAAGGGGCAATGAGACCCGGCTGGCTACGACGGCAGTTGCGTGAGATACGTTGCATCACGGCACAGTGGCCGCGCTGGAAGGTCTCGGCGGATGCGGCGGATGATGTGAGGAGAAGGGATGAACACCCCCACACCGTACGAGGGCGATGGCAGTCAGCCAGGAGACGATGCGTTGTACCAGCACGCCACGGCACAGTTCCACAAAGCCATGCTGCGCAAGCTACGGAGGCACGCAGTCAAAGGCCTTTGGACTACCATGACGCTGCCCTATCTCCTACGACGCATTCAGATGGAGGTGGCGGAGTTGTGTGCGGCGGTCGCAGCGGAGGTAAATGCGGAAGACGTTGAGGACGAGTGTGCTGATATTGCCAATCTAAGCATGATGCTGGCAGACAACTATCGCAGGGGGAGGGAGGTTGATGATGACCGAGGGGACTGACGCATCCCTGGGACCCTTTATCGAGATGGAGCCACTGACGGCGGCAGATTTTCCTTACGAGGTCTGGCAGTGTTTGCAGTGCCGTAGGTTCGTGCCTATGACCATTGCGGCGGTGCCGGGCGCTTACCCAGAGGATGGGGAGGTCTTCTGTTGTGAGGCATGTGTGAGGAGATATTATGACCAAGCAGATGACTGACGATGAGGTGCTGATGAAACGCCTGCGGACCAAGGCAGCGATAGCTACAGCATCCGCAGACGATCCAGACTACGAGGCCGCCACCTTGACCATACGAGAGGTTGACCTGCTTGACCGCGCACTGGCCGAGGCGCTGGAGCACGGCCAAGATGCTGGCATACTGCGTGTGGCGGCGGAGAGGCAGCGCGATGGGGCTGTTAAGCAACTGGCTGAGGCGCGGGCGGAGTGTGAGCTAATGCGTGCCGATCTGAATGAGCCCGATCCCTGTGGGGCGCTGCGAAAACTCCACGCAAGGCTGATGGCGGCAAGGCAAGAGAATGTCAATCCTATGGAGATCGAGATACGCGAACTGAAAGAGGAGCTGGCCGAGGCGCGGCGGGAGGTCGAGCGGCTGAGGGTTGCGCTGGACCATGAGCGGGATGTTTGCTCCCACTGTGGCTCGGCTGGTTACCGGAGGCACTGTGCTAACTGTTGCAACGACACAGCCGCAGTCGAGCGGCTGGAGACCCGCCTCGCCAATGCCCTGAACCCATTCTCCAGCACCGAAGGCCAGCTTGTGAAGATCGAGGATGGGGTGACGTTCTATCGGGTCAGGGGAGAGTTTGTTGAGGTAGGGCGGCTTGCTCTGGCCAGATGATGTTGCGAGTGACGGTTGATTTTTATGATGATTGGGATAAGTACAAGAAGAAATGAGTAGACTTTCGATGTGATTTCCGTTAGACTGAGTTAAATTTTGTAGGGAATGGTAGGGGAATGAGTAGGTTTCCTTTATTCGGAGTTTGACAATGGCATTATCGAATTTTGATCGTAGGTCTACCACCGGTGATTCAGCCCCTGTGGCATTGAGGGTTGTGGAGGACATGGTTGTTCCCGCTGGGGGTTATGCTGTTAGACAGGACATTGATAACATTAACGGCACAACTGTTCAGCTTCATTTTATTGTGCCGAATTTAGATGCTGCCGACACAGTGACGCTTACAATATATGATGGGGATGGTAACACCATTTATGTCAGTGCGGGATTGGCGGAGGACACCCGCCATGCCATAAGCGTGGAGCGTCCACTCATTGGCCCGCTTGAGGTAATTATTGTATGTTCTGGGACCCAGGCTGCCGATAGAACCTTCTCGCTTTACATCTACTTCGTTTGAGGAGGAGTGCTATGATCCCTCTTCGGCGGAAGAAACTAAGCAAACTCCCAGTTGCGGTTGATCCATCCTGTGTCCTCTACATGCCGTTCGAGGATAACTGCGGTGATCCCATTGAGGATCAGTCGCAGTACCACAACGACGGGACGTGTCACGGTGCCGTGCCATGCAACGGGCCTGGCAATCTGGCCCTCAAGTTCGACGGCATCAATGACCGTGTGGCCGTGGCCGACTCTGCCAGCCTGCGTGTGTCGGCGGTTACGATTGCGGCGTGGGTGAAGGTGGACGCGGCGATCGGATACGTTCTTGCCAAATGCGAGGACTGGGCGGTCGGGGGCAAAATGTCATACATACTTTATATCGCTGGAACCCGGCAGATTCAGCTTATCATTTCGGATGATGGAGACCCACCCGCCTCCTTTGAAACTACAGTCGGGGCCTTGTCCTTGGGGACGTGGCACCATGTGGTCGCCACTTTTGAGGAGACGGACGGCATAGGCGCCGGTACTTACCATATCTATGTTGACGGCGTTCTCGTGGCGTCGGATGGTGGGGGGGCTGAAGCATCCATTCATATCGGAATAGGGCGTGTAACTATCGGCGCCCGTTGGGATAGTAGCATCGGCGGGACAGCAAGTGAGTTTCAAGGCCTCCTGGACGACGTGATGGTCTTCAACCGCGTCTGGTCCGCGCAGGAAGTTTATGATGTCGCGTCCGTCCATGCGGGCGATAATACTAGCGAATAATTCTCGATAGCAGCGTTCCACGACCTCCCACTTCCTAGATGTATGGGGGCTGTGGAATGCTGTTTTTTATTTGATGAGGTCACACCCATGAGGTTTTACCTATACCTCACAATAGGTGGTGACGGTAAGGGAAAGCTGACGAAGAATAAGCCGATTTGGAAGCGGATTGAGGGAACGCGCAGATATGCGCCATACCCGAAACCGGGGGAACCGGTTGAGATGGGGGGGTAGTGCAAGGAATGGCTTGAGAAGCTACTCGGAGAACTACCCGAACCGGGGAAATCCATTCGGTTACAGATAGACGTGGAGAAGACAGGGACTAATTAATTTATGGCAACGCTTGTACAACGAGATGGGTCAGGTACGCTACAAACCCGTGGTGGTGAGGTAGAGATTCATCGCACCCGCACGGGTAAGTTGTGGCATGTTGGGGGCCATCAGTTCCGAGAAGGAGTCAGTCTCGGACCCATTCACTACCAAGTTGACCCGTTCAGCGAGTCCGCCCCTTGGCATGAGATCGACCTGGACGTGGTGCTGACGCCGGGTGAGGGTTGGAATGCGGCGTGCGAGACGAACGGCTTTCAGGCGCGCTTCTGGCAGAAGCGGGACGGGCTGAACTACGTCGCCCAGTTCCGCAGGGCCGGGCAGTGGTTCGGGATGGCCCCGATTGGTCTATGGTGGTCCAATGCTGCCAATGAGCGGCAACTGATTGGGCGGACGCAAGCGGGGATCACGCCGCAGATAGATAACGACAAGAACTTCGTCCGCTGGGCCGATGCGTTCGGTACGGGGCTCGACTACGGCTACGACCTGAGCGGCACGAGTCGGATGTTCAAATTCGTCAGGATCAGGCAGAAGGCCGACCTTCCCGCACCCACCATCGGCACAGCGGGCCTGCGGCTGGTCGTGGTCATGGCCTTGGGTTGGAGCACGGGGGCCTCGGCCGACAACGGGTTAGCGAGCGGCGTTGACTGCTCAGTGCTGGCCGACGAGGAGGATTGGGCCACTGCCGACGAGGAGTTGGACAACCCGGGATGGTTCGGATTTGAGGACGGGCGCGGGAATCTCTGGTTCCTCGATAGGCCTAGGGCGTGGGATAGCGCGGTAACGGTCGATGATGAGGGGGGCACGACTTCAACGCCACACAGCGTGCCCCTCGACTGGCGCATCCAGCGGCGCGGCGGGCGCGTGCTGGGCCTGCTGGCTGTGGGCGCAGCCGACCTGAACGATCCGGCTGTTGTCTACCCGGTTTACATCGACACTGACGTGAACGAGCAGGTGGCGGCGGGGGCTGACGACGCACAGGTCAATATTACCACCTCAGCATTTAATAATGGTGCCGCTACAGCGAGATTTGGGCAAAGCAGTAGCAACCAGGACATGGCGTCGTGGCAGCGGTTCATTACGGTCGCTGTGCCGCAAGGCGCGACCATCGACACGGCCAACCTGTCCGTCAAGGCCAGCGAGAACAGGGCCGGTGTGGTCT